>JACCDJ010368621.1_pt1 | contig 10365 bp, 7 predicted proteins | sample 7444481 | NCBI WGS metagenome assembly JACCDJ01 (sample SAMN15323435, study PRJNA562643) | freshwater metagenome | isolation source: river surface water | place: USA:Blue River Watershed | collected 2017-08-15 | reverse complement strand
TCTTTGCACCAGCCTTCGGTCAATCTTGTAACTAAAAAAAATAAAAATAGGGGTGGGGAAACCCACCCCATTTAATACAAAGCATATGAAAATAAAGAATTTATTCATAGGCCTGGGAATGGTGTGTTTGGCTCAAACTACCATGGCTCAAGGACTGGAGGGTATCATCGTAGAGCGATACTACCAGGCAGACGCAGCAGACGCCGCATACACCAGCACTGAGGGATATACAGTTCCGCTTTCAGCAGGTGCTGTCACCTATCGTGTCTATGTAGATATGGCTGCCGGTTATAAGTTTGTTCAATTGTTTGGAACGCCAACTCAGAATTTGGTTTTCAATACAACTACAAGCTTTTACAACGATGAAAATTATGATTCTCAAACAGGACCCAATGTTTCTGTGGCGAATACCAAGAAGCACACTGCGATGATTGACTCATGGTTGACAGCAGGTCTGGCTGCAACTGGCAAGGTAGGAGTTCCAAAGGATGAGGATAACGATGGCACCATTGCCAATCCTCACACCAATGGAATATTGGGAAATACTTTAGGAGGTTGTTATGGTGATATGATCACAGGAGCCGCCGGAAAAGATGGTATGTTAGCCAGTTCAGGAACAACGGTGGTGAGTATAAATACCTTAGGTATGGGAGGATCCATTTTGGATGCTTTGACTGCGGGTAACAGCTTGGGAAATATCACTGTATCCAATGGATCATTGGCAGCATTGGGCGGTATCGTGGGAGCGGGTGCTTCCAATAAAGTTTTGATTGGTCAGTTCACAACAGATGGAGTGTTTACTTTTAACCTCAATGTTCAATTGTTGAATCCATCTGGACAGGCAGTGAACTATGTACATTCTAACGCAGGTGCAGGTCAATTGACCAATGCCTCATTGATCCGTACTGCAGGGGCTGCGGCTTCTGTGAGCATGGTGGCGAGTATCAGCAGCATTTGTGCAGGGGAGACCGTGACTTTCACCGCGACACCTACTGACACCGGTACTAATCCCTCTTATCAGTGGAAAGTAAACGGAAATAACGTTGGAACGAATGCAGCTACTTTTACAAGTACTTCATTGATCAATGCTGACGTTGTAAGTTGTTCCATGACTCCAGGTTGTGATGCACAATCCTTGAGTGCAGTAAACAGCAATAGCGTAACGATTACCGTCAATACACCCACAGCGTATTATGTGGATGGTGATAACGATTCTTACGGTGCAGGTGCAGCTACCAATGCTTGTGCTTCGCCAGGAGCTGGTTATGTTACCAATAACACGGATTGTAACGATGCAAACGCAAATGCATATCCAACCGCTACTGAAGTTTGTGGTAATGGAACAGATGAAGATTGTTCAGGTGCTGACTTGGTATGTCCTGGTGCCGGTGGTATTTCTTCTTCTGTAGCTGTTTCTGGTATCGGTCAATTTGGTTTCGGAGTTCAATCTTCTATTTCTGTCAATTTAACCACTGGAACCAATTCTGTAGAAAGTCCTGGAATAGGCAATGATAGATGGTATAGCTTCTTAGCCACTGGAAACGCGGTTCGCATTGCGTTGACAGGTGCTTCTGGTGTTGCAGATGATAATGATTTAGGATTGTACAGTGCACCAGCAACCACTGGAGTTGAGTTAGTTCCATTGGTAACAGAGAATGACGTAACCATTGCCAATGCGGCTACGATCAATCCAGCTCCAGATGCGGGTAGTGAAGTATTGTATTATGGAAACTGTATACCGGGTCAAACGTATTATGTGTGTGTGCGCAACAACAACAATACGCCAGGCACTTGTTCTTTGAGCATTTCCTTCTTGAGAGGAAGCCAAGCGGATATTGGTCCTTTTACAGGAGGTACTGGCTTTTTCAGCAACACGTGTGCTAACTTCAAAGCGGCTTTCCGTTCACAGGCATCAGGTTATGTTGTAAAGCGATGGGCAGATCAGGCTGCGGCAAATGCGGCGGTGGCTCCAGGTGCATTAGGTACTGAAACTCCAGCTTGGCTCTTCTCTATTCCTCCACAAGCCAACGGAACAGGTTATACCATTTGTCAGTTGGGCAAGATTTTACCTGCTAATTTAACCTCTGCTCCGGTTACCTATTATGTTACTGTAGATGTGGTTTACAATCTTAAGGATGCTGCTGGAAACAACAATAATATTACTGCCTTTGGAAATGTGGCATCTCCAGTAGGTTTGAATAATGAAACAGCGTTGACGGTGCGTAGCACTGATTTGTGTAACCTAACTTCTAAGAATATCACTAGCTTTTTAGCCACTAATCGTTCCGTTTGTGGAACTAGTCGTTATGACTGGAAATTCAAAGAAGTATTCCCAACTCAAGGGCTATCTGCCTATGTAGCGGGCGGAGCAGGAGCCTCTCGTTTGGTGGGATTGAGCAGCGTTGCTGGAATTGCAACGGGTAAGCGTTATGACGTTTGGATCAGAGCGGCTCACTTGGATGGGATTTCATTTTCTACAGGTACAGCAGTGGATTCTCCTTTGGCTGTGGATTCATGGTTTCCAACTAGTGGAGGATGTACCACTCCAACATCGTCTACTTGCGCAGGAAATGCATCTTGTGTAAAAACATTAGGAGCAGCCGGAATGGTAGCGAATAATGACAGTGACGAGGTATTTTCTACTTCTCTCTCCAATATCAATGTTTATCCTAACCCCAGCAATGGATCAGCTATTAACGTAGCTTGGACCGATGTGGATGGAGTGGTAAAAGCCATGGTTTTGGATGCAACAGGTCGTGTAGTATTGGAGAAAGTATGGGTGGCAGAAAATGGTTTGATGCAAACACTTTCCTTCAATGAGAAATTGTCTAGCGGATTGTATAACATTGCTTTGATTCACAACAATGAGACTCAGGTGGTTCGTTTCTCAGTGGCTAAGTAATTCAAGGTTTGTTTAGAAAAAAAGCCCTCAACGGAGGGCTTTTTTATTGAGCTATATTTTAAAGAAAAAATCGCCCTCATAAAGAGGGCGATTGAATAATATTATATCCTAAGTGGATGTCAACTTATTCTTCACCAACAGATTCCATCGGCGCATCGGCGGCCTCTTCAAAATCCAACATGTTTTTTTCGGAAAGCAAATTGTACCATTGAAAGAATTTTCTCAAATCACTTTCGTACACTCTCTCCTTATCATATTCTGGAAGCACTTGCTCCATGGCTTTTCTGATCTCTTTTCCCTCCGCTTTGTGAGAGGGTCCCATTTTCCCTTCGAAAACATTTTTCGCGTTCTCTAAAACACTTCTCAAAGGAACATCCTCCTCATAGGTGAACATGCTGATGTCGGATAATGTGCTTACTTTTTGCGAAGAGTGGATTGGGTGTCTTTTTCCGTCTACTAAGGATTCGGCAATAACAACCCCCTTTCCGCCACTGATCACTTTAAAAAGTCCGCCCTTGCCTGTTACGGTGATGATTTTTTCTAATGCTGTCTTCATTTTTGTTTTTTGTAGGTTGCGAATGTAACAAGGTTTAATATTCCTTTTTGTTAATAGGCCAACTTAGTTTTTCAAACTTTTTTGAAAAATCAGTTTTTACCAAATACTTTTTTAAGGATTTCCGTGGCCCTGGCCGTGGGATCTTTTCGGATTTTCGCTTCCTCCTCTTGGACCATAACAAACAAGCCCTCAATGGCTTTTTGAGTAACATAATCTGCCAGGTCTGGGTTGAGTTTCTCAACCCCGGGGATTTTGTTGTATGCAGTGACTATTTTCCCATAATGTTGGGTAGCTCCTACTTTGTCTAATGAGGCTTGAATAACGGGTTTGAATTCCGCTTGTAATGCAGTAGTGGTTTGTTTTTTCAGATATTCCGTTCCTGCATTTTCATTTCCTTTGACAATGGTAATGGCATCGCGTACCGTCATATTTTGAATAGCTTTGACAAAAATATCTTTGGCTTTTGCACCGGCATCTTCCGCAGCTCGATTGATGGATAATAGCGCATCATCCACTTCTTTATTCAAACCCATGCTTCTGATTTTCTGCTCTTTTTGTCGGGCATCTGGGGGTAAGGGGATTTTGATCTTTGGATTGCCAAAATAACCATCTGTTTTACTTACCAAAGCAGCTCCTTTTTCCGCCCCTTGTTTGAGGGCTTCGCGCAGAGCTTTGGCCGCTTCTTCTTCAGTAAAGTTTGTTTTGGAATCCGGTTGTGCAACTTTTTGCTCGGCTTTGTTTTTTAAATCTTTGAGATTCTGTGAATAGCAGAGAAAGGGAGTGACTATTGCTAAGACTACAATTATTTTTTTCATCTTCTTTTTTTTCAAATATACGCCTTACCACTTTGTATATATCTTTGTTTGATGACGGAAAGTTTCAAGGTAGGTCAGGTGGTTCGCTTTCTCAATGATCCCGGCGGCGGCACAATCACGTCTATTCAGGATGGTCAAGCGATGGTAGAAGACGAAAGCGGTTTTTCTTTTCCTCATCCGCTTGCTGAGTTGGTGTTAGTAGATGCCAAGAACAGAGAATCATATCAATACAATTTTACTCATGAAGATATTGAGGAGAGGTTTCAAAGAAATAGTAATCAAAAGGTATTGAATAAAATCAATAAAGATTTTAAGATACTCTATAAAAACGAGTTGGCTTCATCGGAAAAGAAAAGAGGGGAAACTATGGAGGTGGATTTGCATATCCATCATCTTCTACCTCAACACCAGGGCATGACCAATGGCGAAATCATCGTGGTTCAATTGGAACATTTTGAGAGAATGATGCGGGTAGCCATGAAGGATAAATTAAGAAAAATAGTTTTTATCCATGGAGTAGGACAAGGAGTTTTAAAGGCCGAGATTCGAAGATTAATCAAGGATTATTATCCACATTGTAATGCTCGGGATGCTGCCTGGCATCAATATGGTCAGGGCGCTACGATCGTGGAATGGTAAAGTCTACATCGTGAATTGTTGGTTGATCTCTTCTTTAATTTTTTCTATCGCTTTTTGGATCGCTGCATTTTCTGTTTTTGCCTCTAATAAGAAAATTCTTTGCGATAATTCAATAGAGGAGGTTTCACTGGTTAAATCTTGAAAAGCTAATTTGATGATTGCAATAGTTTCTTCTCGCGCTTGAATAACGCACTGCCAAGTGTCAGCAGATACATATATCTGAAGACCCACATTGTGCTCAAATTCTTGGCGAATGGATTTGATCACTTCTAATTGTAATTGAGTGGCGGTCATGCCGGCCACAGGAAGTCGCATAACAACACTGGTAGGTGTGCTTCTTTCTAGCATGATGGTCAGACGCTCACAAGCGGATATTTTCAATGCAGCTATAGGAGCGGTTCTTTTCTGTTGATCTGTCAATCTCACACTTTTTTCTTTTATATCTAGGTTTCTTGATATCAAAACCCAGCCCATAGACAAAGCAACAAGGGCAATTACACTTCCAAATAAGATGGTCATTAACATATCTCTCTTCTTTTTATTTCAGTTTTGCAAAGATGTCACTAATTTCGAAAAATGAACCATTTGCTCGGCTTTATTCTTCTCTTAACGGTCCAATTACCATTGTTTTCTCAAACTTTTCAACGCAATGCGAATTTCCCTGTCAAGTTGGAAGATTACTTCATTGCCATGCCATGGGCGGGAGGGATCAATGATGGTCAGTTCTCGAGCATAGATGTTAATTTGGATGGTTGGGAGGATTTATTTGTTTTTGATCGGGTGGGAAACAGAAAATTGGTTTTCATTCAATCCTCTGATGTGCAAGGGCAATCTTATTATTATCACGCCCCTCAATACCAAAGTGCATTTCCGGATGGTCTCGCCAATTGGGTATTACTGCGTGATTTTAATTGCGATGGCTTAAAGGACATTTTCACCAATTATCAATCTGGAATGGTGTTGTATGAAAATACAACCGATGAAACAGGCAATCTTTCTTTTGCACCGTTCAACGATTTGCAATTAATAAGCGCTAATTATGATCTGGGGGGCGGCTCTTTCAACGCGCCATTATATTGCATGAGTGTGGATGTTCCCGCCATCGATGATTTAGATGGCGATGGTGATTGGGATATTGTTACCAATACGGAGTCGAGTACCAGTATGTATTTTTACAAGTCCATGCAAATAGAAAATGGAGATTGTTCAATTCCCTCTTTTGTATGCGCCAATCGTTGTTTTGGGATGGTTTCGGAGGCCTCTGAGAGTTTTAATTTGTTTATCGGTGATCAATTCAATTGTGTCCTCAATGTGGCAGAGCCAAGAGGGCAATGGCGTCATACAGGCGGTACTATATTAACGCTAGATTTAGACGATAACGGCATCCATGACATACTCATTGGCGATGTAACCGAAACAGAAATGGGCGCTATTTATTTAGTAGATACTCCAATGGGACCGGATAGCGCGGTAGCAGTTGAGTATGATTACCCTCAAGGACAAAGCATCAATGTGCATTTGTTTCCAGCTGCATTTTACGAGGATGTTTCTAATGATGGGGTGAAGGATTTGTTGGTCAGTCCGAATGCACTGTTCGGTGGTAATGATCAAAACAGTGTAGCACTATACTTGAATCAAGGTACCAATGATGCTCCTCAATGGAGTTTTGCTGCCACAGACTTTTTGCAAGGAGAAATGATAGATGTGGGAGTGGGGGCCCATCCTGTCGCGGCGGATATCGATGACGATGGTGATCAAGATATATTCATCGCATCTCGTTGGTATGATACTGAGCAACTGAGTTATCGATCGCAGATCCATTTTTTGTCCAATGAAGTGGATGATAATGGAGGACATTATTTTTTTTGGCAAAGCACTGATTGGTCCAATCTCAGTGCATTGAATTATCAAAACTTGTATCCCACATTTGGAGACTGGGATGCTGATGAGGATTGGGATTTGATCATTGGTGAGCTCAACGGCAATTTATATGCTGTGGAAAATATAGGAAGCGCTCAGCAGTTTATTCCTGGTAATGCGCTAATGCTCTCGGATGTCAATGGCCTCAGCATCGATGTGGGGCAAAGCGCCACCCCGCAATTAGTGGATATCAATTTGGATGGGGTATTGGATTTAGTGGTGGGAGAAAAAAATGGAAATGTCAATTATTACAAAAACGTAGGAAGTGCCTCTGCACCTGCTTGGTCTTTGGTAACCGACACCCTTGCAGGAGCGATGGCCTCGAGCTATTTAGGACTCGATGGTTATAGTGTGCCCTTTGTTCAACAAAGTGAAAATGGCCTTTGGGATTTGTACTTGGGTAATGAAAAAGGTGGGATCAATCATTATCAATTTTTGGGTCTTTCTCCGCAATCAGGTAACTTGGTAGAAGAGCAATGGTTAGCTATCAAAGAAGGGGATCGATCTTCTGTTTTCTTCACAGATTTGACGCAAGATGGTACCATGGACTTATTGTATGGTCACTCTGGAGGAGGATTGGCCATTTATACCGGTGACAGTGTCGTCATAGATGTCCATCAGCTAGACAGGGGTGCATCATGGGCGGTATTTCCCAATCCTGGTGCCAATGAAATGCACCTTTTGGTGGAGGAAGAAAAGGGAAAAATCAGTGTTTTTGATGTTGCGGGAAAGTGTATCGACTCATTTTATGTTCATCAGAATCATACAACCTTGAACGCAGAAAAATGGAGTGCGGGTGTGTACTTTGTGGAATGGGAATGCCGTGGCGTACGATCAACGAAAAGGTGGGTGAAATGGTGATTTTTATCATTATTGATTTACTTTAGCATTCAATTAAATTTAAAATGATGAGCAAAACACTTTGGGTTATTGATCCCGTTCACAGTGAAATTACTTTCAAGGTAAGACACATGATGATTACCAATGTTTCTGGAACCTTTGATAAAATTGAGGCGAAGATGTACTCCTCTGAAAAGGACTTTTCTGATGCGGAAATTTCTTTCGAAGCGGATATTGATTCCATCAACACGAGAAATGAGCAGCGCGATGCACACTTAAAGAGCAATGATTTTTTTGATGCGTCCGTTCATCCTAAATTATCTTTTAAGTCAACAGCATTTGTTTCTAAAGGGAGCAATACCTTCGAGATGAAAGGGAAGCTCAATATGAAGGGTGTGGAGAAGGAGATCAGTTTGAATGTAGAGTTCACAGGCACAGTGATTGATCCATGGGGACAAGTAAAGGCGGGTTTTGAAATCTCTACCGCATTAATGCGCTCTGATTATGGCTTGGTTTGGAATGCCGCCAATGAAGATGGCGAGGTGGTGCTGTCTGAAGAAGTGAAGTTGCAATTGAATGTGCAAATGATCAAGCAGATTTAATATGGTTTTGGATTTTCTGGGGCAAACAAGTTTCTTTGTTTGGCTTCGAAAGAAGCTGGTAACAGAACAAAGACTCTTTTTTGTTTACGGAGGAATGTTTGGTTTGGTGTTTCCCATTGTTGGAACCATCTGGCAGTGCTTATTTGTAAACAAGGCATTCAATTGTTCCAATCTGTTGAGTTGTCAAGTAGAAACACCCACATTGTGGATCATTGACCTAGCCCCTATAGTTTTAGCTGTTGTGTTTTCCTATGCGGGAAGAGCGTTGGATTTGGTAAAATTGAAAAATCAAGAGTCTGATGTTCGATATGCCGAAATGGTGAAGTTGAGAGAGACTGCAGATGCTGCTAATCGCGCGAAAAGTGAGTTTTTAGCCAATATGTCCCACGAAATTCGCACTCCGATGAATGCTATCATTGGAATGAGTTATTTGTTAAAGAAGACAACATTGACTGAAAAGCAGAAGGACTATAATTCAAAGATTGAAATGTCCTCTAAAAACTTGCTTCGGATCATCGATGATATTCTAGATTTTTCTAAAATTGAGGCAGGCAAGTTGACGCTAGAGCATACCAATTTGTTCATGGATCAATTGGTATCGGAAGTGGCGGATACTGTCAATGTAAAGTTGCAGCACAAACATGAGGTGGAGTTGGTTACGTACGTAGATCCTGCTATTCCGCCAGTGATTTTGGGGGATAGTGTCCGATTGCGGCAAGTCTTATTGAATTTATCGGATAACGCTGCTAAATTTACACAGCGAGGGGAAATCAAGGTGGAGGTGAAATTGGTGAAGTTGTTGCCCTATGGATTGATACTACATTTTTCTATTGCCGATACTGGAATTGGCATCAGTGAAGCGCAGATAAAGAATTTATTTTCTGCCTTTCAACAAGCAGATGTTTCTACCACAAGAAAATTTGGTGGCACTGGCCTAGGATTGGTCATTTGCCAGCGGATTGTTGAAATGATGGACGGAGAGTTGTTATTAGAAAGTGAGGTGGGCAAAGGTTCTACTTTTTCCTTCAATGCTTTTTTTAATTTGGCTCAACAGACCGAGCTGGAAGAGGAGCAATTCTTTTCTGAAATCAAGGGGAAGAAAGCGCTGTTAGTGGATGATTCTGAAAGTGCGAGAATGGTCTTGCATGAGATGCTTTCCTCCATTGGATTCAATGTTTTAGTGGCCAAAGACGCATTTGAGGCCATTGAGATGTTTGAAGCAGAGCAGCAATCAGAAGAAAAATTGACTTTGATGGTGGTGGATTGGCAAATGCCGGGAATGGATGGATTGCAATTGGTCAGAGAAATCAAGTCGAAAGAGGGATTGGATGTGCCCTCTGTGCTGATGGTCACCGCATATGGATTAGAAACCGTTAGAGAGGCGGCCAAGCAAAAAGTAGTGGATGGTGTATTATTAAAGCCTATCAACCATTCTACTTTACACGATACATTGAATAGTATTCTGCATTTGCGCAGTAAAAATGCACATGAACAGGTGGTTCAACACTTGGATTTGGAAGGGTATCATGAGATGCTGCAAGGTTCAAAAGTACTGCTGGTGGAAGACAACGATATCAACTTAGAGCTGGCTATTGAGTTGCTCAATGATGTGGGGATGGAAGTTCGTGCTGCTCGAAACGGCAAAGAGGCAGTAGAGATGGTGAAACTGGATGATTTTGATGTGGTATTGATGGATATTCAAATGCCAGAGATGGATGGACTATCCGCTACCAAAGTAATACGGCAGGATAAGAAGTATAAGACATTGCCAATTTTGGCTATGACCGCTCATGCCATGAAGGGCGAGAGAGAGAAAAGCATCGCCGCCGGAATGAATGATCATATCACCAAACCCATTGATCCGGAAGTGTTGTATAAAGCACTATTGAAGTATGTGAAGGGGTTGGAGGCGAACGGACTGACTGCTCAAAAAGGGGAAGTAGCTTCTTCTTCAGATGAGTGGGTGGTCATGGGGTTAGACACCAAAGAAGGTTTGAGGAGAATTGGAGGAAAACTCGATGCCTACAAAAAAATATTGCGCACCTTCGTTACCAATTATGCCCAAGCACATGTAATCATTGCGAAAATGCG
>JACCDJ011745312.1_pt1 | contig 10369 bp, 10 predicted proteins | sample 7444481 | NCBI WGS metagenome assembly JACCDJ01 (sample SAMN15323435, study PRJNA562643) | freshwater metagenome | isolation source: river surface water | place: USA:Blue River Watershed | collected 2017-08-15 | reverse complement strand
CATATTGGCGTACTCGATCTAATGCAGCATCCAAACCTTCATTGGCCAAGGCATCGGTGCGGGCCATGATCGTGAATTCCTTTGAATTTCGCCCATCTACCGCTGCTTTAATTCGATCAACCATCTCATTGACGCCAACAATCTCTTTATTAGGTCGATGCCCGCATCTTTTAGCAGCTACTTGATCTTCCATATGCACAGCTGATGCGCCTGCTTTTTCTACATCTTTTACAGTTCGAGAAATGTTAAAAGCAGAAGCACCAAAACCAGTGTCTATATCCACAAGTAATGGCAAATCGCAAACATTGGTAATTCTTCTTACATCAGTCAAAACTTCATCTAATGTAGAAATCCCAAGATCTGGAAGACCTAACGAACCAGCCGCCACACCTCCGCCACTTAAATAGATAGCTTTATAACCTGCGCGTTTTGCCAGCAGCGCATGGTTTGCATTGATTGCACCTACGACTTGCAGCGGGTGTTCTTCCTTTACCGCTTCCTTAAAAGATTTGATCTTACTCATTGCGAAGTCCATCCTCCATCAACAGGAATTGCTGCACCAGTGATGTTGTGTGCTGCTTTTGAACATAGAAAAACTGCAACTGCGCCTATATCGGATGCTGTAGCTAAACGTTTTGAAGGTTGTTTTTCAGACAATAAATCTGCTATACCTTTAACGCGATCTCCGCCAAATTTATCTGCTCGTGCTTGAATTTGCGGTTCGATTAAAGCAGTTTCAACCCAACCAGGACAAATTGCATTTACAGTAACTCCACCTGATTCACGAGTTCCGGCATCTGCATATTCCAAAGCTGCGACTCTGGTCAAACCAATTACGCCATGTTTTGCAGATACATAAGGTGCTTTTGCAACTGATGCTACAAGCCCATGAACGGATGCGGTATTAATTACTCGTCCATACCCACGTTCTTTCATCTGTGGAAGTAACAATCTCATGGTGTCGAAGAATGATTCCAAATTTATAGCGATTATGTCGTTCCACTTTTCTCTTGGCATCTCTGCTGTTGGTGCAGTGTGCTGAATTCCCGCGTTATTGCAAAGAATGTCTACTGGTCCACCAGCAAGTATTTTTGAAATCAAATCTTCTGTTGCCGCAGAATCACGTAAATCAGATACAAAAGATTCTACTTTTCCAGCACCTGCCGCTTTAACTTCCGCCTCTGCTTTTGCGATCACTTCGGCGCTACCGAGACCATGAAGCACGATATCTGCGCCTTCTTTAGCAAGCTCGGTTGCAATTCCCAATCCGATACCTTGAAAAGATCCAGTAATAAAGGCGCGACGTCCTTTAAGTGTCATTTTGCCTCCCCGTAGATAGCTTCAGCAATTTGTTTGCAGCCTATTGGATGCAAAAACATGTCGTAATGGTTTACATCATCAAGATTAATTAGTTTCAATTTTGGATATTGCGCAAGCGCCACTTCTAAAATTGGCAATGGATACAGGCCGCCTTCCTCGTTTTGTAAACCACGCGGTGCTCGAATAAATAGTGTCTCTTCCTTTAAACTCTTGAGAGCTTTAACGATGATCTCATCACCAAATAAATCTCTTGAATCATCTTCAACGGCTTGCGGGTTAGTTGATGGTTTCCCATTTCTAAGATCATAATCAACGTATTCACTCAACTCATTTGACCAGCCACGATTAAAGGCAGGATGTGGTCTCCAGTAATCGCGATATGCTTCTTTAGATTCAAAAGTCATGGATAATCTTGCGAGCGCTGGTCCTAATATCAACGGCATAATTTGTTCGATACTCATGCCAGGCGGCATTGGAAGTGGAATTCCACCATCTGCGAAAATTACTTTCCCAACTTGATCAGGGTAAAGTCCAACCAAAGCTGCGGTCACAAACCCACCCATTGAGTGTCCAATTACATCTGGCTTATTCCATTTAAAGTGGTTAATTACTTCAACCATATCTTTTGCATGTTGCGCCATGCCAAAGGGTCCTGGCAAATTATTTGAGTCTCCGCGGCCACGAAGATCTACTGCAAATGGTGTTTTGCCTCGTTTTATTAACTCATCAGCAAATATCTGAAAAGCTCTATTTGATGATGTTACTCCGTGGATTAACAAAACTGGCTCGCCGCCAATTGAAAGATCTTCGCCATATCTAAATACAGCTAATTGGCCGCCTGCTACATTGACTAAGAACTTCTCTGTCGGCATTGACATGGCTTTAGTCTGCCTTTCCTGCACGGATAGAGCCACCCATGTTGCAGTTGCCTACCTCTCAAAAGCTTCTAAATATGCATAAATTTGCTCGAAAAGTTATAAAACGGATATCAAATAAGCGTAGTTATGCTCGAATAGCCCAAGTAGCCTTGCCAGCAAGCGGACCGGGCCCGGCTCGCAAGAAACGACTCAAAGAGGAGAATAAATGAGCAAGCGCTCACTACTCGCACGCATTAGCGTTGCAACACTCGCATCTGCAATGGTGGCATCTTCAATGGCGCCAGCACAAGCAGAAAGCGAAATTAAAATCGGCGTAATCACATCTACATCTGGCGCATTAAAGTCATATGGCGATGCATATGTTGATGGACTTAACTGGGGTCTTAAGTATTACACCGGTGGCAAGATGACAATTAATGGTCAAAAACTTGTCGTTACCGTTAAAGATGATGCCGCAGATCCAGCATCAGCAACTGCAACATTCAAAGACATGGTCGGAAATGGCACCAAGGTTATTGTTGGTACAGCATCTTCAGGTGTTGCGCTAACACTTGCGCCACTTGCTCAACAGAACAAAGTTCTTTATATCTCTGGACCTGCAAAGAATGATGCTGTTACCTCTGCAGCAAATAAGTATGTATTCCGCTCAGGCAATACCTCTACTCAGGACTTAGTTCCACTTGCAGGAATTAAGCCAATTTCAGGTCGTAAGGTTGTTCTATTCGTGGAAGATAACGCATTTGGTGCAGGTAACATCGCTGCAGCAAAGGCATTGATGGGCCCTAAGGGCGCAACTTTCCAAGAAATTAAGGTACCAACTTCAACATCTGACTTCACACCATTTGCAAAGCAAGCAGCTGATGCAAAGGGAACATACATCTTCATCGCATGGTCAAATGCTCTTACAGCTGGTGCGATGCTTACATCTCTAAAGCAGCAGGGTGCTTTCCTTAAGCAGCGTCCAATTACAGGACTTGCTGGCGCAGCAACTTACAATATCTACGGAACTCTATTTGAAGGAACCAACTCAATTCTTACAAATAGCTATTTCGGTGGCGTTGGAAAGTCAAAGGCAGCCGGAGATCTAGCGGCATCGTTTGCAGCATCAAAGAAGGCACAGGATTTATTTACTTGCACCGGTGCTGATGCTGCGAAGATGATTGTTCAAGCACTGACTGGCAATTCATCACAAGATGTTGACACTATGATTTCTAAACTAGAAGGTTATTCATGGGTCGGCGTAAAGGGTCTTATGAAGGTTGACCCTACAAACCACACATTGATTCAGCCAATGTTCTTAGTTTCTCTAAAGAAAACTGCTGCTGGTTACGTTCCTCAGCTTCTTAAGACTATTAATAATGTCTGATAGAACACAGATATAAAATCGACCCCGGCCTATATCTATAAGGTAATTTATAGAAATAGGTCGGGGTTTTTTATACCCTTAGCCAGCCGGTGGGACAACAAGGGAGTTAACCCAATTGATATCAGCTTTATCAGTTAAAGATTTATCACTTTCAATAGGTGGCGCAAAGATTCTCGATGGGATTACCCTTTCGGTCAACAAGAATGAAACTCTTGGAATTATTGGCCCTAATGGTGCTGGTAAGACTTCACTCTTTAATTTGTTAAGCGGTGTACGCCAACCAACTCGCGGTCAAATATTCATAAATGATTTAGAAATAACTTCATTAAAACCCTACGAAAGAGCAAAAGTTGGTTTAGCGCGCACTTTCCAAACCTCTTCAATTTTCGCAAATTTAACTTGCTTAGAAAATGTGCGAATTGCCGCACAAGCTGCAAATGGTAAGTCAATGAATCTAACCAAGAGCGCCTACAAATTTACTGATGTAGTTGCGCATGCTCGCGAATGTTTAGCCAAAGTTGGACTATCGAATCGTGCAATGCAAATAGCCGGATCTCTTTCACACGGCGACAAGCGCCGACTTGAAATTGCCATAGTACTTGCTTCCAAAAGCGAGATTGTTCTGCTCGATGAACCAATGGCAGGCATGAGCGTTGAAAACGTCCCTGAGTTGGTTGAAATCATTAGATCGCTCAAAACCGAACATAATAAAACTGTATTGATTGTTGAACATCACCTTGAAGTTATTTTAGGGCTAGCTGATCGAATCGCAGTTCTAAATTATGGTGAATTACTGGTCTGCGATACTCCACAAAATGTTATTGATAATCCGATTGTTCAATCCGCTTACATTGGAGAAGCGTTATGAGCAATGTATTAACAATTAAAGATCTTCAAGTAAAGATCAACCAATCACATATCCTTCATGGTGTCAGTTTTGATGTGCCTAATAACAAAGTAACTGCGCTACTTGGTCGAAACGGTGTAGGTAAATCCACAACTTTAAAAACCATTATGGGCTTTTATCCAGGCACTGGCTCTATATCCTTCAAAGGCTCTGAAATCTTAAACGGAGATACTTTCAAAATCGCCAAATCAGGAATTGCATACATCCCTGAAGATCGCGAAATTTTCTCTTCACTTTCAGTTAAGGAGAATTTGGCGCTAGCTGCGCGCGGCAAGGACCATGGCGATGCATATAAATTTGTACATTCACTTTTCCCAGAACTTGATACTCGTGCACAGCAACGTGCAGGCTCTTTATCTGGTGGCCAGCAACAAATGGTTGCGATTGCTAGAGCATTATTAAATAAGAATGAAATATTGCTAGTTGATGAACCAACTAAAGGTTTAGCCCCAAAACTAGTCACTGAAGTAGCAGATGCATTGGCGCAAGTAGCCCATGAAAACACCATGCTGCTTGTAGAACAGAACTTAGCATTGGTAAAACGCATTGCAGAGAATGTAATTGTTATGGATCAAGGCAAAGTTGTTTATCAAGGCGGACCAGAAGTACTTCATGATGACAAATGGGTACATCAAATGCTTGGCGTAGGAGGCAAATAATGTCAACGTTCCTACTGATTCTAATTACCGGCATCGGACTCGGTGCGCTCTATTTTCTTGTGGCCTCAGGTCTCTCTTTAATTTATGGGTTAATGGGTGTTCTTAACTTTGCACACGGTGCATTCTTGACAGTTGGTGCTTTTTTTGGATTTTGGTATGCCAAACAATCTGGTTTCATGATTACAACTCCAAAATTCCTCTTATCCATGTTAATTGGTGGCCTAGGAGCTGGAGCTTTCGCCTTACTAATGGAGCAATTAATTATTGCCAGAATGTATGAGCGACATGTTGATCAAGCGCTCGTAACTGTTGGCGTTGCACTTGTAGTTGGTGCTGCACTTGGAGGTTGGTTTGGAAATGACTTGGTTCTATATCCAACTCCCCCTTATTTTCTTAATGGTGTAAATATTGCAGGTGCAATCATTCCAGCCGATCGTTTCTTCTATATAGGAACCGCGCTAATTCTGTTAATTGCTAACTGGGCCCTACTTAAATTCACCAGAATCGGCTTAATTATTCGCGCTGGCGTTGAAAATAGAAATATGGTTGCCGCACTTGGCATCAACGTTCGACGCGCATTTAGCACCGTTTTCTTCTTAGGCGGATTTGCAGCAGGGGTTGGCGGTGTCTTGATTTCTGTCTATTCAAACGGTGTATCTCCACTTATTGCCGGACAATATTTAATTTATGGTTTCATCGTCGTGGTGATCGGCGGTATGGGCAGCGTTCCCGGAAGTTTTATCGCCGCGATGATGATTGGCGTAATCCGTCAGTTCGCTAATTACTACGTCACTGGCTTGGGAGACTTCGTAGTTGTAATTCTGCTAGCTGGAGTCTTACTAATTAGACCGCAAGGTTTACTTGGAAAGGCGGCAGCGTAATGTTACGTTGGAAATATTCTCGTCCGTTTCTTGCAACCTTACTTGCGCTTCTTGCTCTAGCACCGATACTGGGTGGAAATCCCTTAGCTCAACCAGGCTTGCAACAAACTTTAGCAGTTGCATTTATCTACGGCGGATTAGCTCTTACTTATGATTTACTTTTTGGATTTACAGGGCTGCTCTCATTTGGCCATGCAATTTATTTTGGTTCAGGTATGTATATCACCTGCATTCTTATAAACCACAATGTAGTTCCATGGTATTTGGCTATGGTTATTGCAATTTCAATCACTGCACTCTTAGCGATGTTAGTTGGAATGGCATCTTTACGTACAACGGGCATTACATTTGCGATGGTGACGTTAGCTTTTGGCGAAGCGGGACACGTAATTATTAATCGCAATTTCTTTGGTTTAACGGGTGGCGAAAATGGAATCGCCTTGGATGCCACAAAAGTTCCACAATTCTGGATTGGCGTTGTAAATACCAAATATCTCTACTGGACCGCTTTACTTGCGTTAATAATCGTTTACGCAATTATTTGGTGGATTACAGAGAGTTCTGCAGGAAGAGTCTTTGCGGCGCTTAGAGATAATGAATTACGCGTACAAGTACTTGGTCTAGATACACAGAAATTCAAACTGCTATCTTTTGTAATCGCTGGCTCGCTTGCAAGTTTCTTGGGTGTGATTATGTTGCTTGCCGCAGGTAGCGCTGCGCCTAGATTTGCTGATGCCAATTTAACGATTGCGCTCTTACTCATGGTTATTCTTGGTGGAGCGGTAACACGTTGGGGTGCAGTAATTGGTGGCATTCTTTATTCGGTTGCAACTACTCGCATGCAAGATCTGACCCAACAACCATTTTTCACAGATATGCCAAAGATCATTGGTGGTCCGTTGTCTGAGCCAGCTTTAACTTTAGGAATCCTATTTATACTTGTAGTTATGTTTGCTCCAGGTGGTTTATCTGGCGCTTATTACAAATTACGCGCGAGGGCGATAGCTAAAAAGTGAGCTTGCTCTTCCAGCCTAAAAATCCTCAAGAAACCGCATTAGGTAAATTAGAGCGCGAAAAAAATACAGATTACTGGGGTCTACACAAATGGAGTATCGAGAATCCAGGTGAATTTTGGTCACGTGCTTGGGATGATTTAAATCTAATTGGAGATAAAGGCGATGTCGCTTTCCAAAGTGGAGAGCGATTTATCGATGCAAAGTTTTTCCCAAAAGGTTCGATAAATGTGGCTGAAAATTTGCTGGCCCATGGAGATGGCGTTGCAATTGTTGGAATTCTTGAAGATGGCACAAGACGCGAAATTACATATACCGAACTCAGAGAGAAAAGTGCTGCGGTCGCCGCAGCTATGAAAGATTTAGGAATAACCGTAGGCGATCGTGTAGTTGCTTGGGCACCAAATGTTCCAGAAGTGATGATTTTTGCATTAGGTGCACTAAGTATTGGAGCAATAATTTCTACAGCTTCTCCTGATTTTGCTCCAAATGCAGTCGAAGATCGCTTTGGACAAGTCGAACCTAAGTTGATTCTGCTAGGTGATGATTACCAATATAGTGGCAAGAGTTTTGATTTAAAAGAAAAGGCAGATGAAATTATTGCGCTGCTACCCACTTTAAAGAAATCAGTTCGAATCTCTGAATTTGAATCTTGGATTGCCCCTTTCAATGGTGCAAAACCAGATTTCAAAAGGTTGCCATTTGATCACCCTGGCTTCGTACTCTTCTCTTCGGGTACTACCGGTAAACCTAAATGCATCACCCACAGTGGAGCAGGCGTCATGCTAAAAGCAGGCGCCGAACAGCTCTATCAATTCGACATGAAGGCAGGCGAGAGAGTTTTTTTCTTCACCACATGTGGTTGGATGATGTGGAACTGGTTATTTATGTGTCTGATTCGCGGCGTAACCATTGTCCTATTTGATGGTTCCCCAGTATTTCCAAGAGCCCATCGACTCTTTGACATAGCAGAGAAAGAGAAATTAAATTTTTTTGGTGTATCTGCAAAATTTATCGATGGTATTAAGAAAGTTGGATTAAAACCATCTGAAAGCCACGATCTATCTAATCTGCGAATGATTGGTTCGACTGGATCAGTTTTGGTTCCTGAAGGTTTCGATTACATTTATGAAAACGTGAAAGCCGATGTTCATCTTGCTTCAATGTCAGGTGGCACCGATATCTGCGGTTGCTTTGTAGCTTCAGTTCCAACCCTTGGTGTGCATCGGGGTGAATTACAAGGACCTTGTTTAGGTATGGCAACAAAAGTATTTAATACTAAGGGTGAAATCGCCAAAGAAGATGAGAAAGGTGAATTAGTTTGTACCGTTCCTTTTCCATCAAAACCAATTGGTTTCTGGGGCGATTTAAATCATCAGAAATATTTATCGGCATACTTTGAAGGCTTTCCAGGAGTTTGGACTCACGGAGATTTCGCATCAATTAGCAAAACGGGTGGATTTACTTTATTTGGTAGAAGTGATGCCACATTAAATTCAAAAGGTGTTCGAATCGGAACTGCCGAAATTTACCGAGTAGTTGAAACTTTTCCGCAAATTCAAGAGTGCATGGCAGTTTCACAGGATTGGGACAATGACACCCGAGTGGTGCTATTTATCGTTTTAAAAGATGGCCAACAATTGGATGAAGTTGCCACCAAAGAGATTAAGAAAGCGCTCAGAGATCAAGCTAGCCCAAGACACGTTCCGGATAAAATTATTGTGGCGCCTGAGCTGCCGCGGACAAAATCGAATAAATTGGTCGAGTTGGCTGTCACAGATGTAATTAATGGCAGAGAAGTTAGAAATCTTGATGCTTTAGCAAACCCAAAAGCACTTGAATGGTTTAAGAATCTTCCAGATTTATTAAAGTAAATTCATATCAGATGCTGCTTTTGTTAACTCCTCTTTAGCATCTGGATGAGCTGCGTATTTAATTATGTTTGTTGCTTGTTGTTTGGTTGGATGGCCAAAACATGGAGCAATTCCCTGTTCAGTTGCCACATAAGAATGCTGGAAAGATGTCACAGGGGTTTCAAGCTTTGGAATAATTGTTGAAACTTTAGCTTTCGGATGCCATGAAGGTAGCGCAATGAAAGATTGACCTCCCCGAGAATGTAGCGCTCCTACGATGAAATCTGTTGAACCACCAAATCCAGAATAAATTTGACCTCGGACAAATGATGCGTTCGCTTGATCATACAAATCTATTTGCAAGGCAGAATTTATTGAGGTCATCTTTGCTTGCCGCGCTATGACAGATGGGTTATTTGAAATTTCAGTTCTACGCATTCTGATTTTTCGATTTAAATGTACCCAGTCATATAGCTCTCTAGAGCCAAATAGAAATGAGGCATTTAAAGGCATCTCTTCATCTAAAACCCCAGCTTTGAATAGATCTAATACTCCGTCGCTAAACATTTCAGTCCAAATACGCATATTTTTCCGGTTGGTTAAAGCGCTTAATACCGCATCGGGTACGCCGCCGATTCCTAACTGCAAAGTTGAATTATTTTCAATCAAAGCGGCAATTCGATCACCAATCTCTTTTTGAGTATCAGTAATTTCCGCAACTGGTTTTTCAAGTAGTGGTTCATCAACTTCGATCAGATAATCAATCTCGGATTCGTAAATTTGAGCATCGCCGTATGTGTAAGGCATCTGCTTATTGGCTTGGGCAATAACAATTCCGTTGCGGGCTCTGGCTGCTTCGATAGCAGCTGGAAGAATATTTACTTCAACTCCTAGAGAAACGGTGTCGTATCTTTGAGGCGAGGTATGTAGGAAAACTATGTCCGGACGATAGTGATCACGAAATAGAATCGGAACCATTGATAATCGCGAAGGTATGTAGTGAAGTCTTGGGTGTCGTCGCATGGCAGGCCCAACAAAAGCAGATTCGTAATCAACTCCTTCACGATCTGGTATGCCAGGGTGCGCGTTCAGCATATGCAGATTGAAATTCTCTATGGTTTCATCTGCAGCTTTTAAAAGTGTCATCGGTGGTGCGAAATTTCCAGAGGCCACAATTCGAGGCCATTCCGGTTGTTGAGCTAAGAGACTCTTTAATTGCTCATAATTAATTACACGCACAGAGTGAGTTTATTCTTAAAATTTGACTCGCTTTCACTTTCGCGAGTGCAAGCCCTTTACTGGTTGTGATTTGTGCGGGATTCGCCAGCAGATTTACGCCACTTTGCAATTTCTGCATGATTTCCAGAGAGTAGAGCCTCAGGAACTTTAATGCCACGCCACTCGGCTGGTTTTGTAAATGCAGGATATTCAATATAACCATCTTCAGAATGTGACTCTTCAACAATAGATTCAGGATTACCAAGAACTCCTG
>JACCDJ010433397.1_pt1 | contig 10369 bp, 10 predicted proteins | sample 7444481 | NCBI WGS metagenome assembly JACCDJ01 (sample SAMN15323435, study PRJNA562643) | freshwater metagenome | isolation source: river surface water | place: USA:Blue River Watershed | collected 2017-08-15 | reverse complement strand
GAATAAAATGCGTGAAGAAAGTATATCCAATCCCGATGAAAAGTATACCTGGCATGAAGGCCCAAAACACCTGCAGTAGGATAGCGAGTTGTTGTAGGGTTTTCTTCAGGATTTGCATATCCTAAAGATAAGATTACTGCAGTTCCTTCCAAAGGATGTCCTTCAGGTCTTGGAGTCCCTTACCAGCGACTGAAGAAATGAAAATATGCGGAACATTATCTGGTAGTTCCTTTTCAATTGCAGCTTTTAACTCATCGTCTAGCATATCACTTTTACTGATGGCGATGATGAATTTTTTATCCAGCAGTTCTGGATTGTATTGTTCTAATTCGTTGACCAAGATTTCCCATTCTTTTCTATGGTCTTTGCTATCAGCTGGGATGAGGAATAATAAAACAGGGTTTCTTTCGATATGACGTAAGAAGCGATGACCGAGTCCGCGACCTTCAGCAGCACCTTCGATGATACCTGGTAAATCGGCAATACAGAAAGATCTTCCATTGCGGTATTCCACCATACCCAATTGAGGTGTGAGGGTAGTAAAGGCGTAGTCGGCTATTTTAGGTTTTGCAGCAGTAATAGAAGAGAGAAGCGTAGATTTTCCGGCATTTGGGAAACCAACCAGTCCAACATCAGCGAGAACTTTCAGTTCCAGGACTTTCCAGCCTTCAATACCTGGTTCACCCGGTTGAGCATAATCAGGGGCTTGGTTGGTAGGTGTAGCAAAGTTTTTGTTACCCAATCCGCCTCTTCCACCTCTTACCCATATGAGTTCCTGACCATCTTCTAGGATTTCACCATCTGTCTCACCAGATTCTTCATCGAATGCCACGGTACCAAGTGGCACTTCGATGATAATATCCTTACCATCGCGGCCAGTCATGTTGTTTTTGTTACCACCCTGACCATCTTCAGCAACTACGTTCTTAAAATAACGCAGGTGAAGGAGCGTCCATAAGTTTTTGTTACCCCTTAGGATAATGTGTGCACCTCGTCCACCATCTCCGCCATCTGGTCCTGCTTGAGGATTAAATTTTGTGCGCATAAAGTGTTTGCTACCCGCACCACCATGTCCGCTTTTACAGAACACCCTAATCTGATCGACAAAATTTGACTTTTCCATTGAGGGTGCAAGTTACTTAAATCGTTGAATAGAAACATTATATTAACTTTGGGCTTGATACCATGAAACTCCTCAAGACTTTCAAAAATAAATACCTCATCGCCACCCTTGCATTTTTGGTGTGGATGATATTTTTTGATCACAACAACCTCATCTTGCATTTTCAGTACCGCAGCGAATTGAACGACTTGAACAAGAGCAAGAAGTATTACCAAGAGCAAATCGACAAGACAAAAAAAGAGGTGGAATTGATGAAGGCTAACCCCAAGTGGATGGAAAAAGTAGCCCGCGAACAGTACCTCATGAAGCGCGACAATGAGGATGTTTATCTTATCAAAGAAAAATAAAATATTTCTTCGTTTTCATGCAATAAAGGGAAAATAGTTGCGTTTATTTTTCAAGCGTGATTTCTTCATTGAATTTCGCTTCCGCCCATTCCCAGATACCCCGTTGAAGACCTACCCTTACCTATCCGTATCCTTTGTCAATATTATTAATTGATAAAAGGTTTAAAATGAGCATGTTAAACAGTGAAGCAATGATGCGTTATCTCTACAAAGAAATGTCCCCTGAAGAATCAAACGAATTCCTATCTGAAGTAAATGGCAATCCCGAAACTCAGGAACAGTTTACACATATCAAAGAAGGTTTTGAAACCTTAGACGAAATTCAATACAGTCCATCCACATCTGTCATCGAGCGAATCATGAATTATGGTTCTGCCAATGCAGAGGGACTTTCTAAGTCGTAAATCAATGGTTCTTAGTAACTTTCGCTTCTAAATCTCATGAAAAAGAAGGAACGTTACGAGGTCGTCATCGACTATTTTCAAAAAAATATACCCGAAGCAGAGACTGAACTGCTCTACGATAATCCCTACCAATTATTGGTAGCTGTTATTTTGTCGGCCCAATGCACAGATAAAAGGGTCAACCTCACTACTCCCGCTATTTTCCGACAATTTCCTGATCCGGCTAGCTTGGCCGCTACTGATTTTGATACTTTATTTCCACTGATCAGAAGCATTTCCTATCCCAACAACAAGACCAAACACCTCATCGGTATGGCAAAAATGCTGATGGAAGACTTTGGCGGGGAAGTCCCTATGACCGTTGATGAACTGGTCAAACTTCCAGGGGTAGGAAGAAAAACAGCCAACGTAATTACCTCCGTCATCGATCAGCAACCCAATATGGCAGTCGATACCCATGTATTCAGGGTTTCAGCGCGACTCGGTTTAACGCGCGCAGCAAAAACGCCTTTGGCGGCAGAAAAACAATTGATTCAAAACATCCCATCCGAACTGGTTCATCGAGCGCACCACTGGCTCATTCTTCACGGTAGGTATACCTGCCTGGCTCGAAATCCCAAATGTGAGAATTGTGGTTTAACCGCTATGTGTCTGCATTACAAGAAGTCGGTTAAATAAATCCGAACTCACTGATTTTGACTCCGCTAGTAGTAATTGGAATTCGTTATTTCTATATGCAATAAATCATTATCTTGAAAGACAAACTTGCATATGAAATCAACAATAAAAATTCAGTTGGGTGTCATGATGTTCATGCAGTTCTTTGTCTGGGGTGCTTGGTACGGACAAATGAGTAAGTACATGACAGATCAGCTTGGTGCCACAGGGGCACAAGTAGGAAGTGCCTATGCCGCTTTTTCTATCGCCATGATAGCCGCTCCATTTTTTGTGGGCATGCTAGCCGATCGTTTTTTCCAAGCTCAAAAAGTATTGGGTGTGCTTAATCTTCTAGGCGCTGCTATTCTTTTCTTCTTGACGCAAATAACCGATCCTGATACTTTTTACTGGGTGATGTTGGCTTACTGCCTCACTTTCGCACCAACCATCTCTCTAACGAGTTCTATTTCCATGCGCAACATGGATAATCCGGAGAAAGAGTTTCCGGCTATTCGTGTTTTTGGAACGGTTGCTTGGATTGCCGTTGTTAACCTGGTTGGCTTTTTAGGCCTTGGTGATAAAGTAGCTATTTTTCAGATTTCGATGGTGACTTCCGTGGTACTGGGATTGTTTTCGTTCTTGTTACCAAAGACGCCGCCAACGGCAACCGGACCAGCTACAGTCGGACAAATCATTGGTAAGGACGCCTTCGTTTTATTTAAAGACAGATCTTTCTTGATCTTCTTCATCTCATCCGTATTGATTTGTATTCCATTGTCGTTTTATTATGCATGGGCCAACCCGTCATTAACAGATACGTTTAAAGCTGGCTATCCAACAGCAGATCCCACTACGTTCAGGATTGAAAATATGATGTCGCTCGGACAAGTATCAGAGGTATTGTTCATGTTGCTGTTGCCTCTTGCCTATGCAAGATTGGGGGTGAAAAATATTTTAATCATCGGTCTTGTTGCATGGATCATTCGTTTCGCCTTCTTCGGCTATGGCGATGCATTGGGTGGTGTGTGGATGTTGTATGCTGCTATTTTGTTGCATGGTGTTTGTTTCGATTTCTTCTTTGTGAGTGGAATGATCTACACTGACAAGAAAGCGGGTGATAAAATTAAATCACAAGCACAAGGGCTTATTACTTTAGCAACCTATGGTATTGGTATGTTTATTGGATCAGAAGTTTCAGGGTACGTGAAAGACAAGTATACTGCTGCAGATCCATCTGGTGCTATGTTGACCAATTGGTTGAATGTCTGGTTGGTACCTTCGGGAATTGCCGCAGCAGCACTGGTTTTCTTGCTGTTGTTTTTTAAAGACAAAAAGTCAAATGCTTAATTTTTAAAAAATTCTAATTCATTTTTTATGGTAAGGTTAGCAATGTTGGGTTCCGGATTCATCGGAAGATTTTATGCAGATTCAATTCAAGGTTTGAGGAGTAAAGACAAAATTGTATCCATCTATTCTCGTAGAGAAGAGCAGGCCAAAAAATTTGCAGAAGACTATGGATGTATACATTATACAACAGACATGGAAGCATCTATTGCCCATCCTGATGTTGATATGGTATGTATCTCATTGCCTAACAACCTACACGAAGCTGCAGTGATGCTTTGTATCAAACACAAGAAAGCGATCATCACGACAAAGCCATTGGGTCGCAATGCAACTGAAGCAAAACGCATGCTGGAAGCAGTTGAAAAAGCAGGTATTTTCAATGGTTATCTAGAGGACTTGGTATATACTCCTAAGTTTTTAAAAGCATATGACAGTGTAAAGAAAGGTGCTGTTGGAAGAGTATTGTGGGCTAAGTCGAGAGAGGCCCATCCTGGCCCTCACAGTGATTGGTTCTGGGATATAGAACAAGCTGGTGGTGGATGTATTTTGGATTTAGGGTGCCATTGTGTTGAAATAACCCGCAGTTATATCGGAAAAGATATTCGTCCGGTTGAAGTGATGTGCTGGGCCGATACACAAGTGAAACCTATTGATGCAGAAGACCATGCTATTGGTTTGGTGAAATATGAGAATGGCGCAATTGCACAGTTTGAAGTCAGCTGGACATTCCGCGGAGGATTGGATTTAAGAGACGAGGTAATGGGAAGTGAAGGAACCATTTGGATCAATGGATTTTTGAGAACAGGATTTGAAATGTTCACCACTGGAAAAGGTGCCGACTATGTTGCTGAAAAAGCAGAAACCAATTCTGGATGGTTGTTCCCAGTAGGAGATGAGTTGAATGAATTGGGGTACAATCACATGTTTACTGAAATGTTCAATTGCTATGAAAATGGCACAAAGCCAAGAGAGACATTTTATGATGGATATTTGGTAAACGCTGTTTTGGATGCAGCCTACAAGAGTGCAAAATCAAAACAGTGGGAGCCAGTGCAGTTGGATGATTGGAGAGGAAGAACAGATGTAACCAAGGATAGTCACTTGATAGAATTCGATGCAGATCATTATCTTGTTAAAGAAGAGATGACGCATTATGGAACAAAGAAATTAATTCTCAAAGAAAAAGCAACAGGTAAAATTGTGGAGAGGATTATCTAATTCAATGATTTTCTCTTTTGTTTTGAAACATTAGTTTAATCTACATGTAAGGGTTTGTAACCTTAATAAATTGTTCAAAAACTTCAGGCGTATTCGTTTTCAAAACGAATAACTTTGAGCTGAGTGTAACTTTTTACACCTTGGTGAAATTTCTTTTTCCCAAGCAGCCCGTAAACTTTCCAATATTCTATTTAAGACTAAGAGATCATTAGCATGACTCATTTAGTTAATAGAATTCTTAATGGAAAGAGCTGTCTTAAGTATCAATGCAAATAAATCAATGAACCTTGTATTAAAGAATATCTTTAATAAGGATTTTGTTTTCTATTCTGCTATTGATGTTTATTCTGGCTTTACCATTTTAAAGGCAATTCAAGAGATTGAAATGATTGTGATTGATTTGGATGAGCATTGCATTGATTGCCTAGATTTTATTCACTTTATCCGGTCAAGTAAGATTTACAAGAAAGCTGTAGTGGTGCTTTCGGGGAAAAATGAGTTGCCAAATCTTAATTCATTGAGGCAAGATGATGGCGTTCAGATCTTCGTTAAACCTTTTAGTCCAACTGCACTTATTTCCAATAACTATAAATACCTAAGAACACAAGAACGATAGTCAAATCAGTTAAATCAACTATATCCTCTAACCTAAATGAAAGCTACTCAACAAATTGTTTATACAGAAGACTATTCTACGCTCACTCCAATTGCGGGGGTGATGTTCAATTGTCTAATTATTAAGGCTGATTCCATTCATTTTGGAGGGAAAATAGTTCTAAGTGATGCTAAAGTAAATTCAGTTATCAGTTTAGTTAAGAAAATTATCATTGATGATTTAGCGTTCAATGGTAAATCGCCTATTGTCGTTCTACTGGATTTGGGAGTAGCTGCAATTGATATAGAGGAATTAATTGATTTTTCGCGAAACAAGTCTGATGGACAGTCAATTCATATTCTATGGAATGCAGTTCATTTATCCATAGCAGATATGCAGTATTTGTTGCAGTTGGGCATCATTGATGACTTCTTTGAGGATGTCCATGATCAAGCACTCATCAGTAAAAAAGTCCAGTTTTTAATCAAATACAAACAAAGCAGTAAGTCGCCTAGGCTACTAGAGGTTGATAAGGTAAAGTCATATAAGGAATCTGATACCAGAATGATGTTTGTCAAACGACTGTTTGATATATCTATTTCCTTGATTTTATTAATACTTCTCATTCCATTATTCATTTTTGTAGGATTAGCTATAAAATTTGAATCAAGAGGCCCTATTTTTTATGTTTCGAAGAGAGTGGGGAGGCATTATAGGGTCTTCCCAATGATTAAATTTAGAAGTATGCGTGATGGTGCTGATCAAGCCTTGGAGGATATTTCACATTTGAATATGTATGGAAATGAGAACGAATTGGGAGCCTTTGTTAAAATCAAAAATGATCCTAGGGTCTCCGAGGTAGGTAAATTTTTGCGAAAAACGAGTATTGATGAATTTCCCCAGTTGTTGAATGTCTTAATGGGTCATATGTCAATTGTTGGCAATCGACCTCTCCCGTTATATGAAGCAGAAAAGTTATTGGTCAACGAATATGTAAGTCGTTTTGATGCTCCTGCAGGAATTACTGGATTATGGCAAGTGATTAAAAAAGAAAAACCGGATATGAATGAGCAAGATCGTATCCATTTGGATATACGTTACTCCAAAGAATGTAGTTTCTTAAATGACCTTTGGATTATATTGAAAACACCAGGTGCTTTATTACAAAATCAAAATTATTGATCAGATCGAACGTGATGATAGCAGTAGAAAAACATATTGATTTAAAGCCTAGGGTTTCCATCATTATATTGAATTGGAATACAACAGACATTACCTGTGATTTACTTCGTTCACTTAAAGAGAATTTAACCTATTCTAATGCAGAAATCATTGTTGTAGACAATGGTTCAAAGAAAAATCCTTCAGCAGATTTCTTGGCTATCATCAATGATATAAAAATAATTTTAAATCCATCAAATTACGGATTCTCTGCAGGATGCAATATTGGCGCAAAAGCGGCATCTGGAGACTTTTTTTTCTTTTTGAACAGCGATACAGAGATCACACCTAGATTGCTGGAAAACTTGTTAGATGCTTTTTCCATAGATCAACAAACCGGTATTGTTAGTCCGGTTATTCATTCCTATTATGATAAGCAATGTGTTGAGTATGCTGGCTATACGCGTGTTCATCCCATTACTGGTAGGTCCAGAATTATTCGAACAAGTCATCAAAACTTGCAGGTTCAAGGTAAGATAACTGAAACACATTTTGCATATGGTGCTGCCATGATGATTTCTAGGGGTGTATATGAAAAAGTTGGAGGATTGTGTGAGGCGTATTTTGCCTATTATGAGGAGTTGGATTGGTCAAATAGAATAAGAGAAAAAGGGTATAAAATTTATTGTCATACACAAGCAAGTGTCTACCATAAAGGTTCAATGTCTACGGCTACAAATACACCATTTAAAACCTTTCTGTTAACAAGGAATAGAATGTTGTACATGAAAAGGAATTCCTACGGTATCAATTATTTTCTTTTTGTACTTTATTTTCTGCTTATTGCGGCGCCTAAAAATCTGCTGACTTATATATTTTCTTTTCAGTTCAGTAATTTTTTGGCTTATCTAAAAGGATTGAATTTTCATTTAAGCGGCAAGACTGAATATTTGTTTAGGACAAATGATGATAAAATTATTTTGATAAAATCAACGTATTAAAATGGAGCTCACGTATATCATTCGAATCTTATTTAAGAATAAAAAATACATCATTGGGGCAGGATTGTTAGCTGGTGTAGTAGCACTGATTTTTAGTTTCTTTCTAAAGGATCAATTTGTTTCTCGCTCACAAATTTCAACGGGATATACAATAAGGCAAGAAATAAAGCTTTCAGATGCTAGTTTTGACATTGGAGAAATAGACATCAAGTTTAACAATGCTGTTGAAAATATCACTTCCCCTAAAGTATTGAATTTACTCTCTTATAAGTTAATGCTGCATGATCTCGATTTTGAAAATAAATTTTCTAGTGTTGACTCCGCTAGAATTGCAGAAACAAAAGGGTTAGAAAATATAAATCTTGAAGATGTTAAAACGGTTTTAATCAATAAGTATGATAATTTATCTCTTTTAAATGGCTCAATTGAATCAGAAAAAAAGATAATCACTTTGATTGAAGTCTTTGGTTATGATATCGAATCTATACGTGAGAAATTAGAAGTATATCGATACCAAAGAAGTGATTATATCAACATAGTTTTTACTTCTGGAAATCCATATTTGTCTGAGTATGTAGTGAATGAGCTTATTACTGAATTTCAAAGATATTTTGAGGTTTCAACAAGAGAGCGGTCTATGGAAGCAAAGCGTTCATTGGATTCTATTGTCAACCAGCGCGAAATTGATTTAAAGAATAAAATTGCTTTGAAATCCAGCTATGTCAGGGATTCAGTAAGTTCATCTGTTAATGCTGCTGCAAGTGCAAGAATTAATAAATCAAATGATTATGAATCAATCATTGCTGATGAACTTTCTAAAATACAAAGTTTAACTTATCAGATAGAGCAAGTCGACAAACAAATCGAGTCTTTAGGCGTATCAGAGGCGCCTGTAACTTCTGTTCCTTCAAATAAGGAATACGCTGATTTGCGAAGACACTATAACGATCTGACTAATCAATACATAAGAGGTGGTTCATCAGATCAAAATTTGAAAGTAGAGATTGATCAATTGCAGGTTAGACTAAAAACGTTAGCTTCTAATGCTCCTTCAACTGTTAAGACAGACAACTCTGCAAGATCTACTCAGTTAAATGCTTTGAGCAAGGAAAAAATTGAGCTCGAATCTGCAATTCGTTCTTCTAATGCTAGAGTAGAATTTTACCGTACAAAATTGGAAAATATGGGAGTTGTTCTTCCACGAAGTTCTGGTAGACGTGGTTCTACTTATAAAATTGACCAATTAGAAAAGGAGATTGAGCTTAGTATGATGGAATACACAAGTGCTAAGGAAAAAATGAATATCGTTGATGGGTTAGTGGATTCTGGTCAGTCAAATTTTAAGCAAACTATTTACGGTCAAGCTGCTCTAGAGCCAGAGCCTACAAAGCGGCTTTTAATAGTGTTCATTTCTACTTTTGCTGGTCTTCTTTTGTCTTCTTTAGGATTTATATTGATTGCGTATTTTGACCAAAGGATAAAGACGCCTACTCAGTTTCAGCGAATGACAAATTTGCCACTTATTGGTGTTATCAATTTCATAGATTTGAAAGCTTCTAGTTTAAAAGAACACATCGTTCAAATTGAAAAAAATACAACTAGTAGAACAAATAATTTCAGAGAGTTCCTTCGAAAAATGAGGTATGAAATAGAAAGTAGTGGTAAGCGAACAATCATGTTTACAAGTACAGAGCCCAATCAAGGTAAAACTACTCTTCTTCAATCACTAGCCTTTAGTTTGAGTTTGAGCAAGAAAAGAGTATTGCTTATCGATACTAACTTTTGTAATAATGATCTTTCTGTTTTAAATGATGCAAAACCAACTTTGGAAATGTTTTCATTTGACAAGGTTACATCAGACGAAACTGCACTACGAAAGTTGGTTAGTCCAACAGGAGTTGAAAACGTAGATATTATTGGATGTAAAGGTGGAGATTATACTCCTAATGAAATATTGCCTAAAGATCATATCCTAAATCACCTCGATTACTTTTTAACGATGTACGATTTTATATTTATCGAGGGAGCTCCGCTTAATGGATTTACTGATGCAAAAGAGTTATCTCAATACGTAGATGGAATTGTGGCTATTTTTTCAGCCAATGCTGAAATTAAATCTGCGGATAAGGAATCTATAAAATACTTTAGAACAATACCAGATAAATTCCTTGGTTCTGTTTTGAATCAATTGGACATTAATGAATATAGGGTTTAAGATAAATGTCCATGCAAGAAAATGGTTTAAAATATGATATCATTATAGTTGGCTTGCAGCCATGGGATGTTGCATTAGGAAGCAACTGTGTAGATATGGCAAAGGTATTTTCAAAAACATGTCGTGTTTTATATGTTAATCGTGCCTCTGATCGTCGTACAGAGTTAAAAAAATGGTTTAGTGATAGCTCTTCAAAAGAATTAGGCGCAAAACGAAAAGGGTACAAACTGTCTAAAGTTCAAACAAACATTTGGGTTCTTGATACTGGCCTTGTATTAGAATCGATCAACTTATTTAAAGG
>JACCDJ010571641.1_pt1 | contig 10373 bp, 15 predicted proteins | sample 7444481 | NCBI WGS metagenome assembly JACCDJ01 (sample SAMN15323435, study PRJNA562643) | freshwater metagenome | isolation source: river surface water | place: USA:Blue River Watershed | collected 2017-08-15 | reverse complement strand
TGATAAACTTGATGCACTAGAGGAATCGCAATGAACCGAGAAGGACACGAAGACGTTGACTTTTTCAGTGGAACAGAAGTAGAACACACACCTGCTTTTGGAAAGAAAACTTTGTTTGTTGTAGGAGTACAGTCGGTTGATGACATTGCGGCTAAACTATCAGACACTGAACATATCTTCTTTGGGGCCAATCATAGCTTTCATCCCGAAAACGCATTGGAATGGCAACGTTGGGAAACCATGATAGAGCAGTTTTTGAACAAAGGCTATCTATGCAGTTTGGACATTCCAGTTACTCACGTAGAAGAGTTCAACGACAATGGTCTTTGCGAATACAATAACTTTATTCCACAAATTCGAGTAAGCATACCGTATACAAAGCTGTGGAATTATAATACAATGTTAAAAATTGATGACAAAGACTTTGCAGCCACCAATCCCGGTGTCTGGTGTCATAGTCTACATTCATTGATGAGTCGAGAAACATTTACTTCCTGGGATGCCTATAAAAAGGACAAAAAATTATGAATCAAAGAGAGCAAGCACTAGCTGAAACAAAACAACGGATCATGGACCATGCACAACGAAAAATTTGGGTCACATTCCAGAAAGAAGGTATTCACTGCTACCCGGCTGCGGCAACTGATCCAGCGTTGGCCACAGGCGACGAGTATGATGTGTCTTTCCTTGGTACTCCTCATCGCCACATTTTCCACTTCCGGGTGTGGATTGATGTTGTACACAATGATCGAGACATTGAATTCATCCAATTCAAACGCTGGCTCCAAAAACTCTACGAGTCCGGAACCCTCCAGCTCGACTACAAAAGTTGCGAAATGATGGCAGATGATCTGTACAATCAAATCGCTGATCGGTATCCTGACCGTGCGGTCTGGATTGAGGTCTCCGAAGATGGTGAAAACGGAGCTCTTATCAAGTATGAAACTCACCGCCCCTCCCTCTCTGTTAATATCTAAAGGAAAATAAAATGGGAAAACCCACACTCCGCTCTAACCCTCGTGTGGCCGAGATCTTTGAGCATCTCGAGCAGTTCCAAGAGTTCTGTCAGGACTATGGATACCGCTTCAACGAAGCGGATCTATACAACTTCAAGAGTTATGCTTGGCAACAGTATAACAAATATTCACAAGGCAAAAATGCCAAGAACATGTGGGACGAGGATACTCGTCGCCTAGCAGGCAGATACTAATGGGTGCCGCAAGAGAATCGGACCAAGCGGACTTTGATTTAGAACGCTTTATCAACTTGTTTGATGAAGCAATGACAAGCAAGGATCCGCGTGTGGTTGAGACACTACGCAATCTATTGATGATTGTGACACTGACACGGCCAGAAACTTATAGTAATCGAGATCGTGACCGCGGGCCGTTGAGAAGATTGTTTGAGGACATGAACGATCTAAATAGAGCTGTGCATCGCATGCAGGACGAAATTCAACATCTCAATAACAGATTTGCTCGTGCTGAACAACCATATCGCTGGGAAGCCGAAGACAAGTATACCCTGGCAGGTGCAGCAAAAATGGCTCAACAGATTGACCACGATGTGTTGAATCAACTGAGACAACAACAAATTCAAGCTGCCAAAGTAATCAACGGTGGACTGACATTGGGCCCAGAGAACGCAAAAGGAAAGTTGTTTAAATGAGAAAACTATTTTACATGGGCTTGGAAAGCTACGAAGCCCGATACACACTACAGCTCACTGAGTGGAATCGACGTGTGTTTGAACGTCGTGGCTTGGACGTTGTTTATGTGCCTGGCACTACTATTGACAACACACAAGCTATCTCTGTAGGTCAAGTGTTGGATGCACATGGACGCAGTTACTTTGCTATGAGCCAAATGATGAATTTGGTTCAAATGATGAAGAATGGAGAAGTTACAAGTGAAGATGTTATCTACTTTGAAGACATGTTTCAACCGGGAATCGAATCTTTACCGTATATCCTTGACCAAGTCCCAGAGGGACAGAAGCCTCGCGTGTTTGTTCGTTGTCTTGCTCAGTCTATTGATCCAGACGATTTTGTTCATGTATGGGGGATGAGTAAATGGATGGGCTTGTATGAACAAATGGTTAATGAGATGGTCAAGACCTCAGGTGGGGCTGTACTCGCCACTAATGAAGAAATGGTCGCTCATATGCGGATCGCTGGATGGACTGCTCCGATCTACAACATTTCCGGTCTGGCATTTGGAAAAGCGGAAGTTCTTGAACGTATCGGTGGCAAACAGAACATCAAACCGTTTGATTCGCGTCCCCGGAGGGTGGGTTTCGCTGCCCGCTTCGACCAAGAAAAGCAACCTGGCTTCTTCATGGACCTTATTGAAATGTATGGTGAGCTCACCAGCGAGCCATGTGAGTTTGCAATTTACAGTGGCGGACCTCTCCGATCCAACAATCCAGAGTATATTGAACGTGCCCGCCGTATGGAGGCCGAGGGGAAAATCAAGATTTATGATAACTTAAAGAAAGACGAGTACTATGCTCTCGTTAATGATACTCGTGTGCTCTTTAATTGTGCTTTACAAGACTGGGTTTCCAACACCGTCAGTGAAGCAGACACTTTGGGCTGTAATGTGCTTTACCCTGCTTATCGCAGTTTCCCTGAGACCTTTGCAAACGATCCTAATCGGCTTTATGTCCCTTGGAGCATAGATGACGCTTATCACAAATTGCAAAACTTATTGCGTGAGCCGCATCACAACATGGGTCTTATCAGTGACTGGAATAATGGTACTGTTGATCGGATCGTTGATATTCTTGCTGGGCAAGGTGAGCAGTGGAACCGAGCGGGCAATCGCTATCGTGACCATGCTGCTCACGAAAAATATCAAGTTGTAAAGATAGAACAATGAAGCTATACAAACACAGCAATGGTAAAACTAGTCTCTTCCCTGAGCACATTCCTCAAGGTTGGGAAGTTATGTTGAGACCAGATACGTTTGAAGTTGTATGGCGCAGGATTAGGAATAGAGAATGAACGTAATTGTCACTGGCTCAGCTGGATATATTGGCGGGCAAACTGCCCTGCTGTTGAAAGACGCAGGGCATGAAGTGTATGGCATTGACCGTAGAGAACCACCACGGCATTTGGCCGGTGTGGTTGATCGATTTTTACTACAAGATTTTGCCGGCGACAATGCACTGAGTTGGATTATTAGTAAACAGCCAGATGCCATTGTTCACTGTGCAGGCACAAGTCTGGTCGGACCTTCGGTGCTGGATCCTTCAGAATACTACAACAACAATGTGGCCAAAACATTGAGGCTACTAGATGTTGTTCGTCGCAGTTTGCCACGTTGTAGATTTATTTTTAGCTCCAGTGCCGCCACTTATGGAGAGCCTGTGATGACTCCCATAGATGAATCATTCCCAGAGTTGCCTGTAAGTCCTTATGGCCAAAGCAAGTACATGATTGACATGATGCTACAGTCATATCATCGAGCGTATGGTCTTGACTATGTGAGCTTTCGCTACTTCAATGCCTGCGGTGCTGACCCCAAAGGCAGACACGGGCAAGAGCCTAGCGCCACACATTTGATCGCACGTTTTTTGGAAGCCACAAGAGATGACGGAAACTTTAAAATATACGGCGTGGATTATCCTACTGACGACGGAACTTGCGTTCGTGATTATGTTCATGTGGATGACATTGCACGAGCACACGCTTTGGCAATCTATCACAAGATTCCTGCAGGTATCTACAATCTTGGTTCAAATCAAGGACACAGCGTCAAGCAGGTAATGGAACGTGCAATGGCGATTACTGGTCGACGGCCCGAGATTCAGTTTGGCGCCGCCCGCGAAGGCGATCCCGCTAAGTTAACAGCCACATCGGCTAAATTTGATCTAGTTGCAGGTGCATGGCGTCACTACAACTTAGATGACATGATACAACACGCATGGAATTGGTATGTTCGACAAGATAAAAAAGTTTGAAGATGAACTAGCAGAGTTCGCAGGAGCTCCGTATGCAATCATGACTGATTGCTGTACTCATGCTATTGAGTTGTGTTTGCGTCACGACCAGATTCGGGAATGTTCTTTTACTCCTTACACGTATTTGAGTATTCCGATGACTATGCACAAACTAGGCATCAAGTACAATTATTTTCCAGACTCACTGCCGCACAGGCAACAATGGGTTGGCGAATACAAATTTGAAGCCACAAGAATTTGGGACAGTGCAAGACGCCTAGAGCGTGACATGTATCGTCCAGGAACAATGCAGTGTTTGAGTTTTGGGCACACAAAACCTTTGCACATAGGTCGTGGCGGTGCTATATTGTTAGACGACAAGGCAGCATATGATGCAATAATTCGCATGCGCTATGACGGACGTGATTTAACTATATCTCCTTGGCAAGATCAAAAAGAATTTAGAGTTGGTTATCACTACAAACCTACGCCAGAAGAAGCAGTGCAAGGACTTGCGTTGTTGCAAGGTCTTAGAGAATTTTGTCCACCACCAAAATTTGTACAGTACCCGGATCTAAGAACAATTAACATTATCGAATGAAGTGGTTTAGTTTTCGTAGACTCAATCTTGTACACTATGGTGCCTTGCATATAACACAAGACTATCTTGTTGATCCAGGACCAAGAGTAGAACAGGATTTAGTTGCCAGTGGGTTGACTCACAATGACCTACGTGGCAAAAAACTCATAGTAGATTTTAGAGCTGAAGGACAATGTGACAAAGTTGTTGGCAATTTTGTCAACTATCTAAAAACCTTGCCAGTTGATGATATCTTGTTGGTGTTTAACGCTGTGGTAGACGTTGCCCACTTGCCATATCGTGCTGTGTCACATCCTACATACCTAGCAAACTTTGCTGGTTGGTTTGATCGCCTTGCAGAATCTGCGCCAACAACCGATGTTGACACAAAGTTTTTGTGTTTGATGCGCAGACCCAGTGTTAGTCGTGCTAGACTTGCTGCTGGTTTGCTAGACGTTTCTAGCATTAGACTCAGCTTTGGTAGCATGGGCGGCGACATCATCACTGACGAACATCGCAACATTGTTGGTCGTGAGTTGCCACTGTTGTTGGATGGTATTGTGGAACGCTCTACTGGTTTAGAACACAACCAAACCAACAGCATATTCAAAAGTTGTGTGTTTAACATCATTGCTGAATCTGGAAGTCAGACCGATGCAGGTGTTTGGCGTAGTTGTTTCATCAGTGAAAAAACATTCAAAGCATTTGGGCTAGAACAAATTCCAATTTGGTTTGCAGTACCTGGGTTAGTTGCTGAAGTACGCAAACTTGGGTTTGATGTGTTTGATGATGTTGTAAACCATGCCTACGATACCATTGACAATGAATCACAACGATTGGCTGCTGTATTAGCAGAGGTGCATCGCCTGGATCAATTGGACTTGAGCCAATGTCAAGCACTAAAACAACAACTGGCCACTCGCATCCACAATAACTACAAGCTACTAGAACAATACGCCCAAGATGTAGATGCTTGGTACAACCGAATAGAAAAGGATTACGATGAAAACTAAAGCCCTGGTAACTGCTGGATGCAGTTTTAGCGAGTGCATCAACTATGATGTCAATAACAATCAAGACAACAAAACTTGGCCAATCTTCATGCGCGAGCGTTTGCCCGATTATGAGCATTACAGTGCTGCCATGGGTTCACAAGGCAATGGTTTGATCAGCAGACGTGTGCAGTATCGTGTGCATGAGTTGTTAAAAACACACAGACCCGAAGACATTTTAGTAGGTGTGATGTGGAGTGGGCGTGACCGCTTTGAGTTCTTTTTTGAACAGCCTATAGAGTTTACCACAAACATTGATGGCTGGATTGAAAATCCCACTCGAGTTGCAGATGATGCGCCAGGTGGTTGGGTGATCCTTAATCCGCATTGGAAACACGAACACAATCCTCCGTTCTATCGTCATTACTACAATGAAGTGGCTGCACAAATTTATACTTTAGAGCATGTGCTAAATCTACAAAACTTTCTCAAGCTATATGGTGTCAAATACTTTATGACCACAAACTATGATACCACGTTTAACGAGTACTACAAGAACAACGCTAATTGTGGTTGGTTGTGGGAACAGATTGACTGGTCAAAATTTTTACCTGTCAAGAGCGAGTATCACTGGGTAATGGACAACTGCCCAAATAACCCTCCCAAAAACTTTCATCCACATCCACACCAACATGAAAAATTTGTTGATCAAGTGATTTGGCCTTGGTTGACTCAAAACAATTTGCTATGAATCACCGGCTATTGATATTTGGTGATAGCTGGGCATATGGTGCTGAACTAGATCCTGATCTGAGATTGCAACATAACTATGGGGCTCAATTAGGCACCATGTTAGAAGTCGACAGTGTAGAAAATATTGCAGAGACTGGTAGTTCCATTGCCCACTTGCAATTGCAATTCAACAATGCGATAACCAAATTTTGTGATGACATAGACAAACAACGCAGTAAATTTACTGCTGTGTTTTTCCTTACTGGTCAGCAACGTCATTTGTTTTTTGACGAGAATGGGGAGTTTGCATTTCTAAGTCCCAACGGACCTACAGTGAGACCAGGGCAAAAAGCCGCCAGTGATTTGTTTTACAAAATCAACGAATACTATTACAAATACATTCAATCCGATCAAGCTGACGTGGTGACATTGAATACAAATTTATTGGCATTGCAAACAAGATGCAAATACTATGGCATTGACGATTACTATGTTTCAGGATGGGAAAAACTAACTTTATGGCCTGAAGTAAACGCTGATAAAATTTGGAAACAAGGCCAGAGTCATTGTGCTGAGTTATTTGGTGTTGAAAATTTACAATTCGAACAAAACAATTACGTTTGGCCAAACAACACACATCCAAACAAACAAGGGCATGAATTGATTGCTCAAACATTGTACAACTTTATCAAACATATTGACACCACGATCTAAATAGTTTATAATCTAACATACGGAGAACACATGACAGACAACAGTTTAAACCTATCTCAAGTAATTCGCAAACGTCTAACAGATGCAGACAAACGTTTCTGGGCCGGAGACAACATTTCAGACTTTATCACTGAAAAAGAAAAAGACATGCTAGTGGACGAACTCACTGGCAAGTTCGAAGGCGTGCTAGAAAGTTTGATCATTGACACTAAAAATGATCCAAACTCCAAAGGCACAGCTCGACGTTTAGCAAAGATGTATGTATATGAAATCATGGCTGGCAGGTATGAGGAGAGCCCTAATGCTACGGCGTTTCCGAATGACACTGAAGGAAAATACGAGGGTATGCTGGTGGTGCGTAGTGAGCTTAAGAGCATGTGCTCGCATCATCACCAGCCTGTTACGGGCACTGCTTATATTGGAATCATTGCTGGTCCCAAACTCATTGGCCTTTCAAAGTACACACGCATCGCACAGTGGTGTGCCCGTCGAGGAACTCTACAAGAAGAACTCTGTATGGACATTGCTAGAGAGATTGAATTTGCAACTGGGTCCAAGGACGTTGCGGTGTATATCCAAGCTACACACGGATGTTGCGAGAATCGTGGTATTATGGCTCACAGTAGTCTCACTCAAACCACAGTTCTGCACGGAGCATTCAAGTCAGACCAAAGTGTAAAGAAAGAATTCTTTGACAACATCAAACTACAACAGGACTTTGCACCAAGATGATGAAATATGCTACACTATCGTCGGCACAACAAGCTAACATCGCTCCGTGGGACGACGAAGTTTTAGAACTCAGCAACGAATTTGTTTCTGTATTTAGAGATCGTTATCCAGTGACCAAAGGTCATTTGTTGTTTGTACCAAACAACAACACAGAAGAGAACATTGTAATTTGCATGGGTCAGGCTTTGATCACCGGCAGACAAATGGTTCTCAAAGGCGAGTGCGATGCCTACAACATTGGTATCAACATGGGCGCGGCAGCTGGTCAAACAGTGATGTATCCACATGTGCATTTGATTCCTCGACGAACAAATGACACATCTGATCCTGTGGGCGGCGTGCGCGGTGTTATTCCTGGGCAGGCAAACTATAAGAAACCCACCTACCAACAACCTGCATAAGTATTTCTTTAAGCGGCCTGTCCGGCATCATCCCGCTCTACAAACTCTGCTGCCTATGCTATAATACATAGGAGGACAATATGGCAAATCAACCCCGACAATACAAGTACACCAGCACCAAAGAGTATCACGACTCTTTTCCTTGTGCGTATCGCCAATGGCGTGCTGACTCACACTGTAACTTAATTCATGGTTATAGTTTTTCAATGAAGTTTTACTTTGGCACAGACGATTTAGACGTTCGTAACTGGGCAGCTGACTATGGTGGATTAAAAGAACTGAAGCGAACATTGGAAGATCAGTTTGATCATACGCTACTTGTGGCACAAGATGATCCAGAATTGGAAACATATAAGCTGTTACAAGAAAAGAAAATGGCCAAGCTCACTATTCTCCCAAGACTGGGTTGCGAAGGCCTAGCAGACATGCTGTACAAATATGTCAATGGTGTTTATATTCCAGACATGTGGGGACCAGGCGAGGCTCAACGTTTGTGGTGTTATCGCGTGGAAGTGCGTGAGACACAAAGCAACATGGCATTCCGTGAAGGACACCGTGAATGGAATGAAGATCTGTTTGCATGAAGACTGTAGCGATAACTGGAACCACACGAGGTATTGGACTTGCTTTGAAACAAAAGTTTGGTCTGGACCACAATGTGGTTTCTCTCAATCGTCCCCAGTATGATTTAGAAGATCTCAACACACTCAACATAGATTTTAGCCACACTGATATTTTGATTTTAAATGCAGGGCTTGCTAATAATAGATTACCGAGCCAAGACTTTGTGTCGCAGCCAGTAACACAATGGCAAAGCATTATACAAAATCAGATGTTTGGCAATTTTCATTTGCTACAGCAATATCTTCAGCAACGACAACAAGGAGTTGTAGTGCTGTTGAGTAGTGTGGTTGTAGAGCAAAGCAGATACAGTGGCAGAGCTGTTTATACAGCGACCAAAGCCGCACTGAGTGTGATGATCGACGAGTTGCGACACGAAGTAAAACGCAACAAACAACAAATTAGGTTGTTGGACATTCGTCCTGGGCTGACCCGGGACAGTGATGAAATGCCCGAAGATGGACAAGATCGTCGCCCTACAACTTATGCGCAAGTTGCCGATGCAATTTTTTACGCGGTGGAGCATCCTACGCTAAACACATTGACATTTAACAATTTATGACTATGGAACACAAATACAATATTGCAATTTTGCTTGCCACACGCGGGCGCACTGAGCCACTAAAGCGTAGCATACACAGCTTGATTGATCTTGCACAAGATCCCAAACGAGTTCAAATCATGCTGGCGTTTGACAAAGACGACACAGTTGGTCCTGCTTACTTTTTGAAAGAAGTCAAGCCTTGGTTGGATGAACGTGGGGTGAGTTATACTGCTATGAGTTTTGAGCCCATGGGTTATATCAACCTGCACAAGTACAACAATGCTATGGCTGTCAAAACAGACAGTCACTATTTGGTAATCTGGAACGACGATGCTGTGATGGAAACCCAAGACTGGGACAGCATCATCATGAGCTACAAAGATGAGTTTAAGTTATTGAGTTTTAAGACTCACAACATGCACCCTTACAGCATCTTCCCGATTGTGCCTCGCAAGTGGTATGAGCTCTTGGGTTACATCAGTCCACATCCTACACAGGATGGTTGGGTAAGTCAACAAGCATACATGTTGGATATCTATCAACGCATTGATGTTCAAGTGTTGCATGATCGCTTTGATCTCACTGGCAACAACGGTGATGAAATTTTTAGAAATCGTCCCATGCTTGAGGGCAAACCTAGCGATCCACAGGACTTTCACAGCATACAAATGATTGACTTGCGACACAAGGATTGTGTTAAACTGGCCACTCACATGCGAAAAATAGGTTTAAGTACTGAGTTTTTTGAAAATATCTTCAAGGGCACACAAGATCCCTGGCAGCGACTGGCTGAAAACGACATCAATAGCCAAATGGTGCAATTTGCAAATCCGCACGGCCACCAGGTAAAAAAGTAAATAGCAGATGACATACAAAATTGCATGGGTTCAACCCAATTTTCAACAAGGTCCCAAAGAGTTTAATGCTCACTATTTGCCTTACTCAGCGGGAGTGATTTGGAGTTACGCCAAAGCAGATCCTTGGATTGGCGAGAACTTTGAATGTACTGACATGGTATGGCGCAGAGATGCTGTAGAACCCTTGGCTGAAAAATTAGCGCAAAACGATGTAGTAGCTTTCAGTACCTATGTGTGGAATCATCAATACAACTACAC
>JACCDJ010361039.1_pt1 | contig 10375 bp, 8 predicted proteins | sample 7444481 | NCBI WGS metagenome assembly JACCDJ01 (sample SAMN15323435, study PRJNA562643) | freshwater metagenome | isolation source: river surface water | place: USA:Blue River Watershed | collected 2017-08-15 | reverse complement strand
TGACCCCAGCAGATAATGCGGGTGGCAATCAGGATTTAAATAGTGCTCGTAAGGGTGCGCAAAGTAGTGGTTCTGGTAAGCCCGCTAAAAAACATAATTCAGCAAACCGCAAAAATAATAAGGGTGGTCAGGGTGGAAAAAATTCACCGAGGGCTAAATATGCAAAACGTATTGATGAGGTAAGTGCTGGCGGTTTAGTAGTTGATAAAACTGGAACTAAAGGGTTATTAATCGGCAGATTAGATCCAAAGGATGCCTCCCATGAAAGATTGTTATGGTCGTTGCCTAAGGGTCATATTGAAGATGGTGAATCACCTGAGCAAGCGGCAATACGTGAGGTAGCTGAAGAGACTGGAATTAAAAGCGAGATCACTAGATCTTTAGGGGTAATTGATTTTTGGTTTATGGCTAGTGGTAAGAGAATACATAAGACAGTGCATCACTTCTTGTTTATGGAAATTGGTGGCAAGTTAGCACCCCAGGTTACTGAGGTAGATGATGTTGCTTGGTTTCCAATTGATGAAATAGTGAGCAAGTTAGCCTATCCAGATGAGCGAAAGTTAATTGCAAAATCAGGAAAATTAACGCCGTGAGAAGAGCACTCTTGCTTCTTTCTGCCCTTCTTCTGCCAAATTTATTTTTTATTCCGCAAGCCAATGCGGTCCAAGAGATTGTAATTACTGAACCCACACATCGACTCTCTGATGGCGTTTTTATTGATGATCAATTAGCTCAAAAACTTCTACCTAATGGTGAGTTAGGTTTATTGGTTTTTTCATCGGTTCAGGGGATTAGAAGTTGGCAAGTAGATCCCGCAACTATCTCAGAAATAGTTGCTATGAGTAATGGGTATGGCATTTCAGATGGCTCCACCCCGACTGGACAACAAACTGCTAAGGAGTGGCTTGCTCAATTTATTAGGGTTACTAAAAATGAAAAAGTCTCTGTCCTAACCTATGGAAATCCTTCTGCCTTTTGGGTAGATCAAATTATCAATAAACAAATTACCTATATCGATGCAAATGGCAAAATTTCACTAGAAACAGTGTTGGGAAAAGCCACTAATCAAAGCTCGATCAAAAATAAGAAAAAGCAGAGCATAAGCAAGCAAAACATTAATTTGCTTAATTACGCCCAACGGCAGATTAATTTGTTAGCCACATTAGTTGATCAAAAAGAGTTACTTTCATATCAATTGCGATTAGCGCAAATATTAAATCCAGATATTGAAAAGGAGAGATTTTCTTCTTTGTTGAGAGATTATGACAAATCAATTACTGATCTTAGAAATAAGTTAAAAGTTACTAAAACAAGATTTACCGTTACCTCAACCAAAGAAGAGTTACCTATAACTTTGGTAAATGATTTTGATCAAAGCATTGATTTAAAATTAAGTGTCAGAGCATTAAATAGCAAAGTGGTGGTGTCATCAACTCAACAGATTAGACTTGAAGCTAAATCCAAACAACAGGTATTACTACCAATTGAGGTTTTGGCCTCGGGAGAGTCATCATTACTTGCACAATTAACTAATCTAGAGAATAAACCTGTTGGGTATCCAGTTACTATCAATTTAAAACTGTCAGTAATTAGTCCAGTTGCGACTTGGATAACTTCCGGAGCTGCAGTACTTTTATTTGTGGCAGCAATAATCCAGAGTGTGCGTAGAGTCAGAAGGCGAAAGTAATGTCAGATAATCAATTATTTAAAGCCTCCTCAGTAATGGCAGCTGGCACCATAGCCTCTAGGGTCACTGGTTTAATCCGAAATTTAATGTTGGCTGCCTTACTTGGCACCGCCATCCTTGGTGATACCTACAACGTGGCTAACACCATGCCAAATATTTTGTATAACTTATTAATTGGTGGTGCGTTGACTGCTGTCTTTGTTCCCCAAATCGTTAGATCCCTACGGGATGCAGATCACGGCTCTGCATTTATCTCAAGATTATTTACTTTAACTGTCACTTTTTTATTTGCACTCACGGTGCTTGGTATTTTGCTAGCACCTCAACTTGTCAACATTTATGCACCTGAGTATGCAGGCTCTAAAGAGTTTGATGTGACTGTCACTTTGATGCGCTATTGCTTGCCGCAGATATTTTTCCTTGGTTTATTTGCCCTTTTAGGTCAGATCGCAAATGCTAAAAATCGATTTGGCCCAATGATGTGGGCGCCGGTTTTAAATAATTTAATGGCAATTGCGCTTTTTTACTTCTTACTAGTCAGCCGTGATGATATTTCACTTGCAAATATCTCAAGTAAAGATCTACTTTGGTTAGGTTTAGGTACTACCGCCGGCTACCTAGCCCAGGCTTTTATTCTCTTTCCAGTAGTTATCAAATCCGGTGTAAAACTAACTCTTAGATTTGATTGGGCAAATTCTCAAATTATTAAATCATTTAAGTTGGCTGGTTGGAGTTTTGCTTATGCAATGATCTCTCAACTTTCATATTTGGTCACTATTAATATAGCAACATCTGCTGCAGTTAAATCCGCAGCAGATGGTATTTCAACTGGAGTGGGTTACACCCCATATGCAAATGCGTATCTAATTTTGATTTTACCTCACTCAATTATTACAGTTTCGATAGTAACTGCCTTATTACCTAAGCTTTCAAATTTAGTTATTGATAAAAGATACAAAGATGTTTCAGATTCTATGTCACTAACAATGAGGCTGATGGGAATATTTATAATCCCAGCAGCGGTCTTATTTCTGCTTTTTGGTGAGGTAATTGCCAAAGTTTTGTACTTTGGTATTCCAACAGATGATGCAAATTACCTAGGTATTACTCTTTCCGCATTCGCCTTGGGTTTAATACCGGTCAGCATCAATTTGGTGCTGCTGCGTGGATTAAATGCATTTGAAAACCTGAAGTCGCAAGTTATAGGCAACTTCATAATGAATCTGATATCGGTCGTCTTATCCTTAATTGCAGCGTTTTATTTAGAGCCTAAATGGGTAACGGTTGGTCTGGCGGTGATCTTTACCGTTCACTACTTTATTGGCGCTGGTATCTCATTTATATTAATAAAGAAGCACCAGGTGCAGATACCTATATTAAGTTTGATCGCTTTTTACCTTAAATTGATCCTGATTTTTGCTGCAGCAGCCCTTCCAGTATGGCTATTTAGATACTCTATTCCGGGCGGGAATTTTATTTACCTTTTACTTGTTTTATCTTCGTCAGCAATTTTCTATTTGTTGCTGCTAAAGGCATTCAAAATAACCGAGGTCACAACCTTAATAAAAGTTATTAAGGGTGAAAGGTAATAGGCTTGATCAATGAGTGATATCAATGATGTAGTAATTGTTGGATCTGGCCCTGCTGGTTACACAGCCGCTATCTACGCTGCTCGGGCGCAATTAAAACCAATTATTTATGAAGGTTCAGTAACAGCTGGCGGTGCCTTGATGACCACAACTGAGGTTGAAAACTTTCCAGGATTTGCAAATGGTGTGATGGGACCTGAATTAATGGAATCGATGCGCAAGCAGGTAGAGCGCTTTGATGCCAAAATTATTACTGACGATATTGTCTCTATGAAATTATCTGGAGAGGTTAAAGAGTTAACTGATGGCTCAGGAAATACTGTCAAAGCTAAATCAGTGATTTTGGCAATGGGTTCGGCGTATAAAGAGATTGGTTTGCCAAATGAAAAAAGATTATCTGGTCGCGGAGTCTCTTGGTGTGCTACATGTGATGGATTCTTTTTTAGAGAGCAAATGATTGCTGTGGTCGGTGGTGGTGATTCAGCAATGGAGGAGGCAAATTTCTTAACTAAATTTGCCAGCAAGGTGGTTTTAATTCATCGAAGAGATAAGTTCCGTGCCTCAAAGATCATGATTGATCGAGCAGCTGCAAATCCAAAAATAGAGTTTTTATTTAACCATGAAGTAATTGATGTGTTAGGCGAAGATAAGGTTATTGGTTTGAAGTTAAAAAATACCCAAACCGGTGAGGAAAGTATTAAGGATTTCACTGGTTTATTTGTGGCGATCGGACATTTACCTAGAAGTGAATTGGTAAAGGGTCAGGTGGAGTTAAATAATGATGGCTATGTGCAGGTTGAGGGAAGAAGCACGAAAACGAAGATTCCGGGTGTATTTGCATGTGGGGATCTAGTGGACTTCACCTATCGTCAAGCAATTACCGCAGCTGGCTCCGGTTGCCAGGCAGCCTTGGATGCTGAGCGTTATTTAGCCGGACACTAAGTATTAAAAGTAGAATAAGTAGATAACCAAAGGAGATGAGATGGCAACAACAAAGGTAACTACAGCTGATTTTGATTCAGTTGTGTTGAAAAGTACGACACCGGTTTTAGTTGATTTCTGGGCAGAGTGGTGTGGCCCTTGCCGGGCTGTTGGGCCAATCTTGGAAGAGATCTCAAATGAATATGGCGATAAGTTAAAGATTGTTAAGTTAAATACTGATGAAGAGGGATCAATTGCAATGAAATATGGAATCTCCTCTATCCCAACCATGAATGTATTTGTGGGCGGTGAGGTAGTTAAGTCAATAGTTGGCGCCAAACCAAAGCCAGCATTGCTGAAAGATCTAGAAAACTTCATTAAGTAACTGAGTAGTAAAAGTTTTAATCATTTATGAGCGATCTACCAAAATTAGGTGATCGCTCTACCGCGATTGAGTTAATCTCAAATACTTTACTTCGACTTGGTTTTATCACCACACCATCTGATATTTTTGATGAAAATCTAACTCAAGGAATTAAAGCATTTCAACAAGAGCGGGGCTTAACCGCAACTGGTGTTATAAATGAGATCACCGCTCGCTCTTTGGAGGAGGCCCGATTTAAACTCGGAGATCGAGTATTAGTATTTAATTCAGCTGCGCTTATGCGCGGTGATGATGTCAGTAATCTGCAAGATAGATTAATTCAGATGGGATTTAACTGCGGCAAGGTAGATGGAATTTATGGTGCGGGGACAGAAAGTGCTGTAAAAGAGTTTCAAAAATCTGTAGGCATCCTTCCTGACGGCAGGTGTGGACCTGCAACCTTAATTGCTTTAATGAGATTGGTAAAAACAGTCTCAGGTGGTGCACCTGCTGCCCTTAGAGAAAGTGTTAAGCACTCCGTTAGGTCACCTGCATTGGCCAATAAAGTAATTGTGATTGATCCAAGTTGGGGTGGAGAATTTACTGGCGAGAGTGCAAATGGTGTTATTGAGTCAGAGGTTGTTTTTGATTTAGCTCAACGGCTTGAAGGTAGGTTGATTGCACTTGGAGTAAATGTGGTTTTAACAAGAAGTGCTAATAATTCACCATTAGAAAAAGATCGAATAAAGGTTGCAAATACAGTAAATGCTGATTTGGTAATTGCGTTAAAGGTAGACAGCTATAAAAATGAGAAGGCAAATGGGGTTGCAACCTATTTTTACGGCCGTGATGATAAAGGTGTTAGATCTGTTGTGGGTGAGCGATTTGCGAATTTAATACAGAGAGAGATTTGCGCTCGAACAGATTTATTAAACTGCCATACTCACGCTAAAAGTTGGGATTTGCTTCGGTTAACAACTGCTCCGACAGTAAGAATTGACTTGGGATACCTTTCAAACCCCCAAGATGCCAAACGATTAGCAACTGCAGCTTTTAGAGATCAGTTGGCGGAGGCAATGATTGTGGCAATTCAACGGCTTTACTTATCTGCTGATGATGATGCTAAGACTGGCACCTTAAAAATATCTGATCTACGAAGGGCTGGGCTTCGCAACTAGTTTTACCAAAGCCGCTGATGTGGCAAACTTGGTTAATGGAATCAGGTAGAAATCTAAGAGTTGTTAAATCAGATTCACCTGTGCGGATTCACACCGGAAAGCCAGAAAATCTTCCAGAGCGATTAGCAAACCGGGCACTTGGTATGAAGGCAAGTGAGATTAGATCCTTATTTGCTGTAGCAAGTCGGCCTGAGATTGTCTCCTTGGCTGGGGGAATGCCAAATCTTTCTGCTTTGCCGATGGAGATGATGGCTTCAGTTACTCAAAAATTGATTTTAGAAAATGGCGCAGAGGCGCTGCAATACGGCTCAGGACAAGGTCACCCTAAATTACGTGAACAGATTTGTGATGTGATGGCGCTGGAGGGAATTAAAGCTCACCCTGATGATGTAATCATTACCACTGGCTCCCAACAGGCATTGGATTTAATCTCTCGAATTTTCATTGATCCAAATGATGTTGTTCTAGTTGAAGCGCCATCTTATGTTGGCGCACTGGGAACCTTTAAGCAGTATGAGGCGCAGGTAGTCCATGTTTCAATGGATCAAGATGGCTTAATCCCGTCAGCATTAAAAGATGCTATTGCTACTACCAAATCTGCTGGTCGAAAAATCAAGTTTTTATATCTGATTCCAAATTATCAAAATCCAGCAGGAGTATTACTCCCTGCTGATAGACGTACTGAAATTTTAGACATCTGCCGCCAAGAGCAAATTCTTGTTGTTGAGGATAATCCCTATGGATTACTTGGTTTTGATAAACCGTCACCAAATGCGATGCGAGCTAGCGATTCAGAAAATGTTATTTACTTAGGAACTTTCTCAAAGACGATTGCGCCAGGTCTTCGAATTGGTTGGGCGCTAGTTCCACAATCGTTAAAGGAAAAAATGGTGATTGCATCTGAGTCCTCAATTCTTTGCCCTTCAAACTTCACACAACTTGTAATTTCTAGTTACTTAGCAAATCAACCTTGGCGAGATCAAATTGCATCTTTTGCAAAGTTATATAAAGAAAGACGTGATGCTGCACTATCAGCATTAGATAAATACTTTCCTAAGAGTGCTACCTGGACAAAACCTGGTGGTGGCTTTTATATCTGGGTCACATTGCCACCTGAGATTGACACCAACGCATTGGTGCCAAAAGCTATTGCGGCCAAGGTTGCTTATGTACCTGGAACCGCCTTCTACGCTGATGGCTTTGGCTCTTGGTCGCTTCGAATCTCATTCTGCCACCCAACCCCAGAACGGATAACTGAAGGAATTAAATCATTGGCTGGGGTAATCAAAACTGAGATGGAATCTCGCCAGATTAATTAAATACCTGTTTTTGTATCAACGCTTTTTCTAACTCATCTGTTGCTGATTTGGCGGCTGCTCTTGTAATGTGGGATGCATCTCGATAAACAATATAACCATCTTTAACTGCAGTACATGATTTATCACAAAACCATGGATAAGGATCTATCTTTATCAACTTTTCGTAAACCGCATTTGGTGATCGATTGATTTGATTGCAAGATTCAAGTGATTCATGTGATAAGCACCTTGGTATATTTCTTACCGGCTTTGGCGTATCAGTTAGGTAAACCATTTTATTGACATAAGATTGTAATTGTTTATGTAACTCTTGTTGAGTTGCGAGATAGTAATAATCTTTGGACTTATCTTTTATATTTAGATTGTAATGAGAAAAAGCACTAATGATTAAAATCTCTGGCCTTAACTCCTTAACTCTTTCAATTGAATTAGCTTGCCACTTTCGGCACTCATCCTCGTTATAAGAGCCCCGATTGGAAATTGGGAGTTTCAATGCAGAGCAAGCTGATTTTGTAAGTGAAACCAAACGATACCCCTGGCGATTGGCAATCTCTTCAACTGCATCAAACCATTGCGCTGCATGTGAATCTCCAAACAAAACTATTGTTTTTTCTGAAGATAAGTCGCCATAGAGGCATTGATCAGAAATCTCTCTATCCCAATTAACATGGCAGCCATCACTATGAATTATGGGAAGAGATGTAACCTTGGTCAATTCAAGATTTAAGTTTCTTTCTCTAATTGAGATATTTGTTGAGTGGGTATTTAAAATAAGAGCGCCAATTATTATTAAACAAGTAGTTGAAGCTGCAAGTAGTGAAAAGGTTTTTAATACACCTATCTTTGAATATCTAAATGGTTGTTCCACATACCGATGGGTTATCTCTGCTAAAAAAATAGTTGCAGATATTGCTGCAAACTTCTCTCCTGATCCATTTGGTTGTTCTAAAACCAGAGCGGGTATGGCAAGTGCTGGCCAGTGCCACAGATATAAGGGGTAGGAGATGGCTCCTAGGTGTTGCATTAGCCTGTTATTAAATAACCTCTTAAACAACACCGGCCAATCTCCGATTGAGGAGATAAGTAAAAAGCTTCCCAAAACCGGGATTATGGCTAAATAGCCAGGAAATCTGCTCTCTGAGGAGAGTAGATAGGCAGCCCAAGCAATAAGAAGTGCCCCTGCTATTGCGCAGATCTTGTAGAAAGCTTTACTAGCTAGTTGGTGGTTTCTTGGAATAAAAACTATTAACGCCCCTGCTGCTAACTCCCACGCCCTGGTGTGAAGTGAGTAAAAGGAAAAGATTGGTGAATTTGGAGTTTGAATGATTGAGAAAGATAAAGAGATTACAAAAACAAGGCAGATTGCAATTTTGACAACCTTGATACCAAATTTTGCAAATATCAAGATGAAAAGAGGCCAAATTAAATAAAACTGCTCCTCAACCGCAAGTGACCAGTAATGAATAAATGGCGAGGCTGCTTGGCCTAAATTTTGGTAATCGTTTTCCCATATCGCAAAGGCGTAGTTAGAAAGTAGTAGTGATACTGCAATTACATCTTTTCCTATTTGGTGGCGATCCATAGGGGGTAGCAGGAGGTAGCAAATTATTGCTGTGACTAGAAGTACTAGTGCTGAAGCTGGCAGCAATCTTTTAATTCGACGATGGTAGAAATTTCTTAAACTTAAACTGCCGGTGTTTGAAATTTCTTTGATAATCAAATTTGTAATTAAATATCCTGAGATTACATAGAAAATATCTACGCCAATAAATCCACCTGGTATGAAATCTGCGTGATAGATGATTACCAAAATAACCGCAAGGGCTCGCAACCCTTGGATCTCTAAAATTTTTGTCATAGTTTTATTGTTGATTTATCCATTTGTTGAATTTAATTGCTTAAATCAAACTTTTAAGATTTTTTCAAAATCTTAGTATTTATTCTCTCTAAATCCTCAACGGTGGCAAACTCAATTACTATCTTGCCTTTCTGTTTACCCAACTCCACACTAACTCTGGTGTCCAAGTGATCAGATAATTGATCTGAAATCTCTTTTAGCTTTGGCGCAACAATCTTGCCGCTTCTTATTGAACCTGCTTTTACCTTTGTGCCACCGGTAGCGACAATCTCCTCAACTGCTCTAACAGTTAACCCTTCAGAAACTATCCGATTTGCTAAATTTTCAATCTCTTTTTCATCAGTTAGAGATAAAAGCGCTCTGGCATGCCCAGCTGAGATCACACCTGCCGCCACCTTTCTTTGCACAGCAGGTGGCAGATTTAATAGCCGCATCGTGTTTGTTATTGCCGGCCTAGATTTACTTAATTTAGCCGCTAATTCATCATGGGTGTAAGCGAAATCATTTAATAACTGTTGATAAGCAGCGCCCTCCTCTAGTGGATTTAGTTGGCTACGGTGAATATTTTCAATTAACGCCTCGCGTAATAGTTGATCATCAGTGGTCTGTCTAATGATTACCGGAATGCTTTTTAAGCCAGCAAGTTTGGCGGCGCGAAATCTGCGCTCACCCATAATTAATTGAAACTTACCATTACCAATAGATCTAACAACTGGCGGTTGAAGTAAACCAACCTCTTTAATAGAGAGTGCTAACTCAGTTAATTGATCCTCATCAAATACTGTTCTTGGTTGTTTTGGATTAGCGCTGATGTTATTTAGATCAATCTCATCTCGATTAGCTGTTACTACCCCACTTGCTGTTTTAATCTCAGTTGGCATTATCGATGTAGGAATTAACGCGTCTAAGCCTCTTCCCAAACCACCTTTGCGAGTACTCATTACGCACTCTCATTCTTAATATTTATTGGTGCGCCACCTCTATTTGCAATCTCTCTAGCAACTGACATGTATGCAATAGCACCAGGACTTGATGCATCATATGTCATTACTGTTTGACCATAAGAAGGAGCCTCTGAAACTCTTACCGCTCTTGGTATTGGAATATTTATCAACTCAGTTGGGAAATGTTTTTTAACATTATCTGCCACATCATTGGCCAATCTAGTTCTGCCATCAAACATAGTTAAAACAATGGTGGTAAGTGAGATCTTAGGATTTAATCTCTTTTGTACCTCACCTAAAGTTTGTAATAATAAAGACAAACCCTCTAGTGAGTAGTACTCACATTGAATTGGAACCAACACTTCATCAGCAGCAGCAAGTGCGTTAATAGTTAACAAACCTAAACTTGGTGGGCAATCAATAAAAACATAATCAAATCTTTGGCCGGCATTTTGTTTTGCTAACAAATAAGTTTGTAATGCAGCTTGCAACCTAAACTCTCTAGCAACTGTTGG
>JACCDJ010462704.1_pt1 | contig 10378 bp, 8 predicted proteins | sample 7444481 | NCBI WGS metagenome assembly JACCDJ01 (sample SAMN15323435, study PRJNA562643) | freshwater metagenome | isolation source: river surface water | place: USA:Blue River Watershed | collected 2017-08-15 | reverse complement strand
TTCACGGAGAGCGCGATCAGGACCAGCATGAGCCCGGGGAACAACGTGATCCACCACTCGCCGGAAAAGAGGTAGTCGTTGCCCACGCGGATCAGGGTACCCAGCGAGGGCGACGTGGGCGGCACACCCACCCCCAGGAAGGACAGCGTGGCCTCCGTGATGATGGCCGTGGCCACATGGATGGTGGCCAGCACCAGCACCGGCCCCAGCACATTGGGCAGCACATGGCGCGCCATGATGCGCAGCGGCGCCACGCCGGTCACGCGCGCGGCCTGCACATACTCCTTGTTGCGTTCGACCAGGGTGGAGCCGCGCACGGTACGCGCGTACTGCACCCAGCCCGTGAGCGTGATCGACACGATCAGCACGCCGAAGGCCACCGAGTCATGCGCGTTCGGGAACAGCGCCCGCCCCACCCCGGCGATCAGCAGCGCCACCAGGATCGGAGGGAAGGACAGCATCACGTCGCACAGGCGCATCAGGAAGGTGTCGATCCAGCCGCCGCGAAAGCCCGCCAGCAGGCCCAGCCCCACGCCGATCACCATCGACAGCAACACCGAGGTGATGCCCACGACCAGGGAAATGCGGGCGCCGTACATCAGCGCCGAGAGGATGTCGCGGCCCTGGTCGTCGGTTCCCAGCAGGTACTTCAGGCGCCCCTCTGCTTCCCAGACGGGGGGCAGGCGGGCGTCGCTCAGTTCGAGCGTGGTCAGGTCGAAGGGGTTGTGCGGCGCGATCCAGTTCGCGAAAACAGCGCTGACCACGCAGACCAGGGCGATCAGCGCCGCCACCATCGCCGTCGGCGAGGAGCGGAAACTGTAACCCACATCGCTGTCCAGCCAGCGCGCAATCAACTGCTTCATGGAGCGTGCCGCACCTTCAGGGGTTTACTTCTTGACCGTGATCCACTTGAACGGCATGAAGTTGTCCGCCAGCTGCACGAGATCGACCTTGCGGCTCACGCCCCAGGCCAGGGTCTGCTGGTGCAGCGGCAGGTGGCCGATGTCCTCGGAGTGCAGCTTGAAGGCTTCCTTGATCATCGCGTCGCGCTTGGCCTTGTCGGTCTCGGACTGGATCTTCACCGTCAGCTCGTCGACCTTGGGGTTGCAGTAGCTGCCCAGGTTGAACTGGCCCGTGCCCTTGTCGTCCACGCAGCGCACGAGGGCGTTGAGCGCGTTGTGCGAGTCATAGGTGCCGGGCGTCCATCCGAGCATGTAGAAGCTGGTGTCGCGGCGCAGGACCTTGGGGAAGTAGGTGCCCTTGGTCTCGGCCACCAGGTTGATCTTCACGCCGATGCGCGCCAGGTTGGCAGCCACCGCTTCGCAGATCTGGCCGTCGTTGACGTAGCGGTCGTTCGGGCAATTGAGGGACACCTCGAAGCCGTTGGGGTAGCCGGCGTCGGCCAGCAGCTTCTTGGCGGCGTCGACGTTGTAAGGCAGGCGGGCGTTCATGTCCTGCGAGAAGCCGTTGATACCCGGACCCACCAGCAGGGCGGTGGGGTTGGAGGCGCCGCGCATCACGGTGCGCTTGATGCCGTCGATGTCGATGGCCTGGTAGAAGGCCTGGCGCACGCGCTTGTCCTTGAAGGGGTTCTTGCCCTTGACGTTGGAATACAGCAGCTCGTCGCGCTTCTGGTCCATGCCCAGGAAGATGGTGCGCAGCTCGGGGCCGGTGATGGCGCGCACATTCGGGCTGGCGTTCACGCGGGCCACGTCCTGCACGGGCACCGGCTCCATCACGTCGACCTCGCCCGAGAGCAGGGCCGCCACGCGGGTGGCGTCGTTGCCGATCGGGGTGTAGACCACCTCGGTCACGTTGCCTTCGATCTTGCCCCAGTAGGTGCCGTTGCGGGAGAAGGTGGTGCGCACGTTCGGCTGGCGCTCGCGCACGCGGAAGGGCCCGGTGCCGTTGGCGCGGAAGGAAGCGGCGTTCTCGATACCCTTGCGGCGGTCCACCGGGCGCGCAGCCTGGTTGGCCTCGCTCCACTTCTTGCTCATGATGTAGACCAGCGAGATCACGTCCGGCAGGATGGGGAACGGGGTCTTGGTCTCGATCTCCACCACATGGTCGTTGATCTTGCGCACTTCCTTGAAATCGTTGGTGTAGCTGCGCATGTCCGAGCCCTCGCCGCCCGCGCGGGCGAACGAGAAGAGCACGTCGTCGGCGGTGAAGGGCGTGCCGTCATGGAACTGCACGTTCTTGCGCAATTCGAAGCGCCACACCGTCGGCGAGGTCTGCTTCCAGGAGGTGGCCAGGATCGGCGCCAGGGACAGGTCCTTGTTGCGGCCCACCAGCGGCTCGTAGACGTTGCCGGTCACGCTCAGTTGCAGGGACTCGTTCAGGGAATGCGGGTCCATGGACAGGGCGTCGCCCTGGTTGGCGATGCGCACCGTTTCGGCGGCCGCCCCCAGGCTGGTGACGGCGGCGGCCGCGACGAGCGCCAGGCGCAGGGTGTGGATTCCGGTTTTCATGGTTGTCTCCTGGTAGGTCGAGGGGATCAAGGAACGCGGCGCTCAGGCCAGCGGCATGGACTGCTCGATCAGGCTGGCGTGCAGCGCCGCCCCGAGCGGAAGGATGTCGTCGTTGAAGTCGTAGCGGCTGTTATGCAGCATGCAGCTGCCCTCGCCGCCCTGGCCGATGCGCAGGTAGGCGCCGGGCTTGACCTGCAGCATGAAGGAAAAATCCTCGGCGCCCATGCTGGGTTCGAGGTCACGCGTCACCTGCGCGGGGCCGACCAGGCGGGCGGCCACGTCGGCGGCGAACTGCGCCTCGCGGGCGGAATTGACGGTGGCCGGGTAGATGCGCTCGTAGTGCACGGTGGCCGTGGCCCCGAAGCCCTGGGCCACCGCGCTGCACAACTCGGTCAGGCGCCGCTCCACCAGGTCCTGCACCTCGGGGCGGAAGCTGCGGACCGTGCCCGAGAGAACGGCCTTGCCGGGAATCACGCTGAAGGCCTGCAGGTCACCCGCCTGCATGGCGCAGAGGCTGATCACCGCACTGTCAATGGCGCGCACGTTGCGCGAGACGATGCTCTGGGCCGCCGTGATGATGTGGGCGGCCACCAGCACCGGATCCACCGCCAGGTAGGCGTGGCCGCCGTGACCGCCCTTGCCGGTCACTTCGATGGTGACGCGGTCGGCCGCGGCCATCATGGGACCTGGGTGAGTGCCGATCGTGCCGGGGCGCATCGCGGGCCAGTTGTGCATGGCATACACCGCCTCGACAGGGAAGCGGTCGAACAGGCCGTCCTGCACCATCGCGCGCGCGCCGGCATAGCCTTCCTCGCCGGGCTGGAAGATCAGGACCGCGGTGCCCTTGAAGTTGCGCGTCTCGGCCAGGTAGCGGGCCGCGCCCACCAGCATCGCGGTGTGGCCGTCGTGGCCGCAGCCATGCATCAGGCCGGGACGGGTCGAGCGCCAGGGCATCTCACCGGCTTCGGCCATGGGCAGGGCGTCCATGTCGGCGCGCAAACCGATCATGCGGGTGCCCGGCTCGCGGCCACGGATCACGCCCACCACGCCGGTCTTGCCGATGCCGGTGTGCACTTCGTCCACGCCGCACAGTCGCAGCGCCTGCTCCACGCGGCCAGCGGTGTAGACCTCCTCGAAGCCCAGTTCGGGGTGGGCATGCAGGTCGCGCCGCAGGGCGGTGAGCTCGGGGTGGAACTGCGCGATATGCGCGAACGCGCGCCCGCCCGGCTGCAGGCGCGACGCCGCAGCTTGGCGCTCGGCATCCGGGCGTTCGGTGGTGACGGCGCTCATGGTCTCAGTGCCCGCCCGCCCGCTCGACGCGCAGGCGCGGATCGACGGCGAAATACAGCAGGTCGACGATCAGGTTGATCGTCACGAAGATCAGGGCGATCAGGCACAGGTAGGCCGCCATCACCGGGATGTCGGCGAAGGTGACTGCCTGGATGAACAGCAGCCCCATGCCAGGCCACTGGAACACCGTCTCAGTGATGATGGCAAAGGCGATCAGGCCACCGAGTTGCAGCCCGGTGATGGTCATCACCGGCACCAGCGTGTTCTTCAGGGCATGGCCGAAGTGGATGGCCCTATCGGACAGGCCGCGTGCGCGTGCGAACTTGATGTAGTCGGTGCGCAGCACCTCCAGCATCTCGGCGCGCACCAGGCGCATGATCAGCGTGAGCTGGAACACCGCCAGCGTCAGCGCCGGCAGGATGATGTGGTGCCAGCCCTTGGCGGTGAGCAGGCCGGTGGACCACCACCCGACTTGCACCGTCTCGCCACGGCCGAAGCTGGGGAACCAGCCCAGGCCCACCGAGAACACCAGGATCAACAGGATCCCGATCAGGAAGGTCGGCAGCGACACGCCCAGGAGCGAGATCGTCATGAACACCTGGCTCAGGGCGCTGCCCCGTCGCAGGGCCGCATACACGCCCATGGGGATGCCAAGCAGCAGGGCCAGGCCGGCGGCCATCAAGGCCAGTTCGAGCGTGGCGGGGAAGCGCTCGGCGATCAGGCGGGAGACCTTGGAGCCCTGGCGCAGGCTCAGCCCGAACTCGCCCTGCACCGCATTGGCCAGGAAGTGCCAGAACTGCACCACGAAAGGCTGGTCCAGTCCCAGGTCGGCACGCAGCTCGCGGATCTGCTCGGGCGTCGCATCTTGACCCAAAAGGAACACCACCGGGTCGCCCACGTACTGAAAAAGCAGGAAGGCGATACAGGCCACCGCGATCATCACGATCACGGCCTGGACGAGTCGGCGCAGGATGAAAACGAACATGCGAGGCAAGCAAAAGGCCGGGTCACTCTAGCAGAGCAAGAACCCGGCCTGTATCGGGCTTTCCATCAGCCCGCGGGGCCTCCCCCCGGGGGAGACCCGGGGGTCAATTGACCTTCACGAGGCGCCAGTCGATGCGGTTGTCCGCACGGTGCACCACCTCGATGTTCTTCTTCATGGCCCAGGGAATGATCTGGTTGTGAAGCGGAATGTGGGAGACGGTGTCGTTGCTACGCTGCAGGCCCTCGGTCAGGAAGCGGGCGCGCACCGGGGCGTCGGTCTCGGTCTTGATGCGGTCGACGATGTAGTCCATGCGCTGGTCGCTGTAACGGCCCAGGTTGTAGTTGCCGTCACCGCCCGTGCCCAAGGTACGCGTGAGGGACTGCAGGCTGTACAGGGCATCGAAGGTCGGAACGCCCCACCCCAGCATGTAGATGCTGGCCTCGTAGCGCTGGATCATCGGGAAATACGTCACCAGGGGCAGGGTGCGCAGCTTGGCCTTGACACCCACGCGGGCCCACATGGCGGTGACCGCCTGGCAGATTTCCTCGTCGTTGATGTAGCGGTTGTTCGGACAGGCCATGTCCACTTCGAAGCCTTGCGGGTAGCCGGCCTCGGCCAGCAGCTTCTTCGCGCCTTCGGGGTCGTAGGGCAGGCGCTTGTGGACGGCTTCCGTCCATCCAGCCACCTGGGGCGCCACGATGGTGCCCGTGGGCTGGGAGAGGCCCCGCATGGTGACGCGGTTCAGGGAGTCGCTGTCGATCGCCTGGTACAGGGCCTTGCGCACGCGCAGGTCCTTCAGGGGGTTCTTGCCCTTGATGTTGGAGCCGGGCAGCTCGTCGCGGAACTGGTCCATGCCGAAGAAGATGGTGCGGCTTTCCACGCCGTCGATCACCTTCAGGTTGGCGTTGTTGCGAAGGCGCGGCAGGTCTTGCGGGCTCGGATCGAGCATGAAGTCGATCTCGCCCGAGAGCATGGCGGCCACGCGGGTGGCTTCGGACTTGATCGGGGTGTAGACGATCTCGGTCAGATTGCCTTCGAGCTTGCCCCACCAGTTCGGGTTGGCGGCCAGCACCATGCGCTGGTCCGGCACCCATTGCTTGAGGGTGAAGGGGCCGGTGCCCATGGCGTTGCGGTTGGCGAACGTCTCCTGGTTCACATTGCGCAGGTCCTTGGGCTCGACCGAGTTGTTCTTCTCGGCCCAGGCCTTGCTCATGATGCGCAGCTCGGTGAGCTGATTGAGCAGCACGGGGTTGGGGCCCTTGGTGAGGATGTCCACGGTGTTGGCGTTGACCTTGACGATGCGGTCGAAGCCGGACACGTAGGGCGAGAAGTTGGACGTCTTGGCCATGGCGCGCTGCAGCGAGAAGACCACGTCGTCGGCGGTCATGAGGCTGCCGTCGTGGAACTTGACGCCCTGGCGCAGGTTCAGGCGCAGCTGCGTGGGCGACACCAAGGTCCAGGAGGTGGCCAGCACGGGTTCGATCTTGAAGGTGCGGCTGTTGTAGTAGACGAGGGACTCGTAAACCGCCGCATGGATACCGTTTTGCAGCGCGTTATTTTGGGAATGGATGTCCCAGGTGGAAATCTCGCCGGCACTGGCCCAGCGGAAGGTCTTGGCGTGGACCGCAGGGGCGGCGGCAACAGCGGCGGCAGCCGCCAGGCCCAGGAGCGCGAACTTGAACTTCATTTCAGCCTCTTGAATGCGTAAAAGGCAAATATGGAACAAGTGGGCCCGGCTCGTCAAAAGGGATAACGAGAAGACCCCGCAAGTCGAGGGCCTGGCTCCGGCTGCGGCCCGGTGCGCAGGGTGCTCAGGGCCGGGGGCCGGAGGACAGGCGCACCGGCCCGTACCAGGCGCGCGCGAGCGTGCGGGTGTTGTCGCTGTCCGTCATGATGGCCACGCCGCGAAGCGCCCCCGGCGCCTCGCCGAAGGCGCGTTCGTAGTCGGCGCGGATGTCCCGCTCGTAGTCCATCCAGCGGCCCAGGTTGGCGGGGCCGGACTCCACCACCAGCTTGCGAATGCGGCTGGTGCGCGGGTTCAGGATCACCTCGCCCGGGGCGCGCTTGTTGCACCAGACGTACATCAGCGTCGCGTAGGGCATTTCCTCACCGGTCAGCGCGCGGGCCAATTCGGACAGCAGGGTGTCGGCCGGCGAGAAGCGCGAGCGGTCGCCGTCGAACACGAGCACGACGCGCACGGGCGCATCGTCGAGGTCGCGGCGTGCCATGTCGGCTTGCTGGATCAGCGCGGGCACTTTCCAGGAGAAATGCAGGTCGCCCAAGGCCTGCGGGGGAATGTCCACCTTGCGCCGCTTCATGCTGACCGAAGCCTGGGCCACGGCGGCCACGGCGTCGCGGCCGTCCTCGCGCACGAAGGTGAACTGGGTGGGGGATTTGCCGGGGAACTGCAGGTGTTCCCAGCCTGCCGAGCGCTCCCCGCCTGCAGGGTCTGCGAGCCTGGCCCAGGCGCTGGGCGCGGCAGCACCGGCGGACGCCGGGGTTGCATCCTGGGCAGGCGGGATAGCCGAACACCCGGCCAGCGCGACCAGCACGGCCAGCGCGATGCCGGGCGCAAGGCGGGTCAAGAGGGAGGGCAGGCAGGAATTCATGCGGCGCTCAAACGGCCGCCATCGTAAGGGATTGTTTGTGCTGCTGCCCAAGAGACAGCAAAGGCCACCCCCTCCGGGAGTGGCCTGGGGCGCGGAGGGTCAGAAGGTGTGGCGCACGCCGAGGTCGTAACCCGACTTCGGACTCACGCTGCGGCCGGTGGTGGCGCTGACGCCAGTGTCGCGACCGTAGGACGTATAGACCAGGGTGCGCTTGCTCAGGGCGTAGTCGATGCCGACACCGGCCTTCTTGACCGAGGCTTGCGCGCCTTCGAGCTTGCTGCGGCCGTAGCCCACTTTGAAGACCATGGCCCCCAGGGGTGCAATGGCGCTGACGTTGAAGGCCTTGCGATCTAGCGGAGTGCTCGCGAGATCCACGATGCCGTAAGTCGTACCGACCTTCGCCACGCCCAGGTCATAACTCAATTGCGCTGCAGTGATGCGGTCACCATCCCGGTTCTCCTCACCGCCCAGCCCCAACACCAAGGGGCCACCGGAATATTGCAACCACGCGCTCACGAATTGATTTTTGCCGGTGACGGTCTGCGAAGTGATCTGGGTCTCCTTGGGCCCGTAGGTCAAGGCTGCCGTGAAGCCGCCATAGTTGGGACTGCTGTAATGAAGGCCGTCGATACGGCCGGCACCGGCACCGGACGAAGTCGGGTTGTAGGTGAACGTGGGGGGGTTATCACCGTCCGATGTCACCAACACGTTATCCGGGCTCGATGCGTACCCCGTCGCGACGACGGCTACCGAGGCCTGCTGGAGGGTTCCCCAGGGATCGGTGTTGTCCACTGGTCCACGCAGGGCGGTTAAGGCGCGCCCAATGCGCAGGGTCCCGAACGAGCCGGCCAGGCCAACCGTCGTTTCGCCCTGAAAAGCGGGACGGGTGCCGGTGGTACCGTCGTTCAGACCTGACTCTGGGCTGAAACGCTGGGCGAGACGGAAGATCGCACGCAGGCCGGAGCCGAGGTCCTCGGAGCCGCTGAAAACAATCTGGTTGGCACCGTTCCCGCTTTGGTCGATACGCAACTTTTGGGTGCCGACGGGATTGACCACGCCGATATCGACCTGGCCGGAGAGCGTGACGTTGGATTGGGCGAATGCGCCCGTTACAAACAGGGCGGTCAAAGCAGCTAGCCTATTTACAGATGAGTGGCGACATCTGTTGAGCCGCTTCCCTCGGAAAACTCAGCGGCTGACCGGTTGAGGTGGGGGTCCGGCAGTTCGATACCCCCTAGTGCCAGATGCCGCAGACGCCTCTTCCAAGATTTTCCTTCTTGAAATCAAGCACTTAGCCGCGAAACATCTTCTCATCCAATCTTGGCCCAGTGTGCGACACCAGCCGAGTTTTAATCCTCCCACGAACGCCCCGGCAACCGGCTGATCCAACGCAAGAAAAAAGCCCCCGGACCTTGCGATCCGGGGGCTGAATCCACCAAAGAAGAGGTGGAGGAGACAATCGGTGCCGTCGCAGCCTGACAAAAGTCGGACTGGGTAAGCTCGAAACCAGTATAGCGCGAGACGTGCTGCATCGCAGCAAGTTTGGCGGCGATACAACAAAACAGACGCTTGCGGCTACAGCCGCGGCAACGCAGAACCAGGAGTTTGTGATGGATTGCACGGTCAGTTGGACAGGAACCACAGGGGCCCGCTCGGGCATGGGCTTCATCGCCGAAACCGGCAGCGGCCACGTGCTTGTGATGGACGGCGCACCCGACGCCGCCAAGCCCGAAAACGGAGGGCAGAACCTGGCCCCGCGCCCCATGGAGACCGTCCTGGCAGGCACAGGCGGGTGCACGGCCTACGACGTGGTCCTGATCCTCAAGCGTGGCCGGCATGATGTGCGCGGCTGCTCGGTCAAGCTGACGGCGGAGCGCGCTGACACCGACCCCAAGGTGTTCACGAAGCTGCACATGCACTTTCACGTGACGGGCAAAGGCATCCCACCCGCGGCCGTGGAACGCGCCATCGCCATGAGCCACGAGAAATACTGCTCGGCCAGCATCATGCTGGGCAAGACCGCCGAGATCACCACCAGCTTCGACCTGGCCGAGGCCTGATCAGCCCGACCTGCCTGGACCACCTCAAACGTGGTGGGCGGTCGTGGTCATCACCTTGGCCGCTGCGCGCATCAGACCCTTCACCGGCCCGGGCAGCGGCACAGCCCCTGCCGACAGCGCCTGCGCGGCGTGCGCGGCCTCGTCGGCCTTCATTTGCGCCACGATGGCCCGCGACGCGCGGTCGTCCGGCGGTAGGCGGTCCAGGTGGCTGTCCAGGTGGGCTTCGACCTGACGCTCTGTCTCCACGACAAACCCCAGGCTGACCCGATCGCCGAAGCGCCCGGCCAGCAGGCCCAGACCGAAGGCGCCGGCGTACCAGAGGGGATTGAGCAGTGACGGGCGGCTGCCCATCTCCTGCAGGCGTTCGTAGGTCCACGCCAGATGGTCGGTTTCCTCGCGGGCCGCCAGCTCGAAGTGGCGACGCAGCTGCGGATCGCGCGTCGCCAGGGCCTGCGCGGTGTAGAGGGCCTGGGCGCACACCTCTCCGACGTGGTTGACGCGCATCAGGCCCGCGGCTTCACGCTGGGCGGCGGCATCTAGCGCACTGCCTGTCGGCTCACCGTCGGCCGGGTTGGGCCGGCTGGCGCGGGGCGTGGCGAAAAGCGTGCGCAACGCGCTGTCGAGGGCTCCGATCACTGCATCCATGACGGTCAGTTTACGCCTGCGGCAAAGGCTGCCCGCCCCAGGCGGCTGATACAAATGAATACAAAATGACTCTTGGGGGTTGGGGGCGGGACGGCGGCCCCGGAATCTCGTCTGTTGTCCCCCTGCAACGGAACAACCTCACGGCGCGCAAATCCTTTGCGTGCAAAAAGTCCCTCTGATTCAATAGCGGCAACTTCCGTAATGGAGGTCGGCCCGGGGCTCGGTTGTCTGTCGGTATCCAATCCTTTCGCACCGGCGCCTCATGTTTAACCTTGGAGAAACTTGCATGAAAAAATCTCTAGTTGCTTTGGCTGCCCT
>JACCDJ010928719.1_pt1 | contig 10379 bp, 5 predicted proteins | sample 7444481 | NCBI WGS metagenome assembly JACCDJ01 (sample SAMN15323435, study PRJNA562643) | freshwater metagenome | isolation source: river surface water | place: USA:Blue River Watershed | collected 2017-08-15 | reverse complement strand
GCAGGCACTTAGCAAGGCCGAGTTGACGCCACGTTAAGCCTTGTTCCCCTAGGACTATCGGCCATGACCCGCGTGCTCCACGTCCTGGACCATTCGTTGCCGCTGCATAGCGGCTATACCTTCCGCACGCGGGCGATCCTTTCGGCCCAGACGGCGATGGGGCTGGAGGTGCGCGGCATCACCGGATTGCGGCACAAGGAAGCCGGCCCCGACTGCGAGCAGGCTGAAGGACTGACCTTCCACCGCACCCGCCGCCCGGTGTCAGGTCCGCCTGGCCTGAGCGAGTGGCTTGAGATCAACCGCCTGGCCGATGCGATTGTGGCACTTGCGGCTGACTGGCCGCCCGACCTGCTCCATGCGCATAGCCCGGCGCTGTGCGGCAAGGCCGCGCTGATTGCGGGCCGTCGGCTTGGGTTGCCGGTAGTCTATGAAATCCGCGCCTTCTGGGAAGACGCAGCCGTCGCCAATGGCACAGGCCACGAGGGCAATCTCAAGTACCGGCTGACCCGCGCGCTCGAAACCCATGTGGCGCGGGCTGCGGACCGGGTGGTGACGATCTGCCAGGGGTTGAAGGACGATCTGGTCGAACGCGGGATTCCGGGCAGCAAGATCACCCTCAGCCCCAATGGCGTGGACCTTGCCCTGTTCGGCGAGGCGGACCGGCCCGATCCGGACCTGCGCCGCCAGATCGGCCTGGATGCTGGGCCTATCATCGGCTTCATCGGCAGTTTCTATGATTACGAAGGGCTGGACGATCTGATCGCGGCCATGCCGCTGCTGCGCGAACGCGAGCCAGACGCCCAACTCCTCCTCGTCGGGGGCGGGCCGATCGAACAGACGCTGCGCCAGCAGGCAGCGGCATCACCGGCCGCGCAATCGATCCACTTCACCGGCCGCGTCCCGCATGGCGCGGTCGAGCAGTACTATGCGCTGATCGACGTGCTGGCCTTTCCCCGCAAGCAGAGCCGCCTGACCGACCTGGTCACCCCGCTGAAGCCGCTGGAAGCCATGGCCCTGGGCCGCCTGGTTGTTGCTTCGGATGTGGGCGGCCACCGGGAACTGATCACTGACGGTATGACCGGCACCTTGTTCGCCCCCAACGATCCGGCGGCATGCGCCCGCGCCATAGCCGACCTGCTGGGCGATCGGGAACAATGGGAAAATCGTCGCACTAACGGTCGTCGCCATATCTCGGCACAACACGACTGGGCCGTGAATATCTATCGTTATCAAGATGTTTACCAAGCCGCACTAAGCCCTTCACGATGCAGCCGAAATCCGCAAGCCGCCTGAGGCCGCTGGTTAAGGTTTGGAAAGCAAGAGGACGGGATAACGCGGCGTGGCCAATTCAAAACGCAAGCCAGGCAATCGCAAGCCGATCTCCAGCCATCCGCTGTTTCCAGCGGTCGTGGCGCTGTGGTTCGGCGCCCTGTTCGGCCTCGGCAGCCTGGCGATCCGCCCAACGCTGATCGAAAGCCTGGTCCTGAAGATCGGGATCGATCTGGTCATCCCCGCCGCAGCCCCCCCGCTGGGCGTCACGGCCCGGATCCTGATCGCGCTGGTCATGGCCTCGCTCGGCGCAGCGCTTGGCGTCCTGCTTGCCCTGCGGTTGAGCCGCCCCAAGATCGTTGTCCGCGAACGCAAGCGCAACGCCAGCAATCCCGGGGGCGCCGCGACCGCTGAAGCCGCAATGTGGAACCAGCGCGACATCTTTACCGATGGCCCGGCCCGTCGCCCGATTTCCGCGCATGAGGAACTGGGCGATGCGCTGGACAGCCCGGTCCAGATGGGCAGTCGCCGGCGCGCCCTGGCGGTTGCCGAGCATGATCCGCAACCGTTCCAGCCGCAGGAAGCGGCACCCTTGCCGGGCGGGGAGCCACAGATTTTCGATATTGCCACCACTGAGCTTGATCCGGTCAGCCTGGCCCCGGCGCCAGAGGAGGAACGCGCTCCGCTCGATCTTGGCGCCTTTGCCGAGCCTGCCCAGGACCCGGCCCCGATGATGCCCGCGCAACCGCAGCCGAAACTTGACTGGTCGGCTCCGCTCCCACCCGAGCCGCCCATTGCATTGGAGCCAAGCGTGACAAGTGACCCCCAGCCCGCACCGGCCAACCCCGGCATTACCGATCTGGCCCGGCGCCTGCAGGAATCGATGGCCCGCCGCCGCGCCGCCAAGGCCGAACCGGCAAGTGCCCCGGCCCCCTCACCAATGTCGGCCACTCCGCTGGAACCGACTACGGCGATGCCGAGCGAATTCGGTTTGCCCGCGCCTGGCCAGCCAGCTTTCGTGCCGCCCCCGCCGATCCCAGTCTATGCGGCGGCGCCGTTTACTGCGCCATCAACCGCTGCTGTCGCCCCTGCGGCGTCGGCCCCGATGCCGGCCGCGCTGCGCCCGGTTGCCCTTGATCTGGCCGAGGACGAAGAGCCCGTCGACCTGGCCCAGCTGATGCCGCGGCACCTTGCCATGCCACCGGGCGCCCCGCTTGCGCCTTTTGCCCCCGAAGAGGACGCTGAACCGGCAATGCCCCAGGCCGATGAGAGTGCCTTTGCCTCGCTGCTCAGCATCGAAACGCCGCGTCAGGAATTTGTGAGGATCGAGGAACCCGAACAACACCCGGCCACGACCGTTGAGCCGGTGGTGATCTTCCCAAGCCAGATGGCTGCGGCCCAGCCGATAGCGTCGCGCCCGTTCGATGCGCCATCCGCCGCGGTGGCGGGCGATCCGGCCGCGGCGGCAGTGGCGGCCCCGGCGGTTGACCAGACCGAAGCGGAGCTGGCCTTGCGCTCGGCATTGGCCAATCTGCAGCGGATCAGCGGCGTGGCCTGACCAGCCGCTGGCGCCATGCGCCGGTGCAATCCTATTCACAGCCGGACTTGGGCGGGGGCAAGCGATTCTTGCTCTCTTCGCAGTTGCAAAAACACCTTCCTGTCGTCATGGGAAATGTTCGCGCAATTTTCACTGCTTTTCGCGGTGGGGAAGCTTGCGCTTAATTGCCGGATTTCCGCCGTTTGCGCGCTTTCGCGCGCGAATCGTCGTGATCCGGGTGATGACAGGATGGGTTTTCGATGGGTTATCCAGCGCCGCAGGGCCTTTACGATCCGCGCAATGAGCATGACGCCTGTGGCGTGGGCTTTGTCGCCCATATCAAGGGCGCGAAAAGCCATGCGATCGTAACCCAGGCGCTTGAGATCCTCAAAAACATTGACCATCGCGGCGCCGTTGGCGCCGATCCTCTGCTTGGCGATGGCGCGGGCATCCTGATCCAGACCCCCGACGCCCTGTTCCGCAAGTGGGCCGACAAGGAAGGGCTGAAGCTGCCCGCCGCCGGCGACTATGCCGTGGCCATGTGCTTTCTGCCGCAGGACCAGGCCAGCCGCGATTTCATCGTCGGCACCTTTGAAAAGTTCATCGCCAAGGAAGGCCAGCGCCTGATCGGTTGGCGCGACGTGCCAGTGACGACCGAGGGCCTGGGCAAGACTGTGCGCGAACAGATGCCGGTGATCCGTCAGTGCTTCGTCGAACGCGGCGAGAACTGCCCCGATCAGGACGCGTTCGAACGCAAGATCCTGGCGATCCGCAAGCAGACCCAGAACCCGCTCGCCGCCCTGGCCGAAAAGCACGGAATGCCTGGGATCGCCGATCTCTACATGCCCAGCTTCTCCAGCCGCACCGTGGTCTACAAGGGCCTGTTGTTGGCAACGCAGGTGGGCAGCTTTTACGACGATCTGCGTGATCCGGACTGCGTTTCGGCGCTTGGTCTGGTCCACCAGCGGTTCAGCACCAACACCTTCCCCAGCTGGAAGCTGGCGCACCCCTATCGCTTCATCGCCCACAATGGCGAAATCAACACCGTGCGCGGCAACGTCAACTGGATGAACGCCCGCCGCCGCACCATGGAATCGGAGCTGCTCGGCGCCGATCTCGACAAGATGTGGCCGCTGATCCCGCACGGCCAGTCGGACACCGCCTGCCTCGACAACGCGCTCGAGCTGCTGCTGGCTGGCGGTTACAGCCTCGCCCATGCGGTGATGATGCTGATCCCGGAAGCCTGGGCCGGCAATCCGCTGATGGATGCCAAGCGCCGCGCCTTCTACGAATACCACGCGGCGCTGATGGAGCCATGGGACGGCCCGGCCGCCGTGGCCTTTACCGACGGCCGCCAGATCGGCGCAACGCTGGACCGCAACGGCCTGCGCCCGGCCCGCTTCCTCGTAACCGATGACGATATCGTCGTCATGGCCTCGGAAAGCGGCGTCCTGCCGATCAAGGAAGACAATATTGTCCGCAAGTGGCGGCTCCAGCCGGGCCGCATGCTGCTGATCGATTTCGACCAGGGCCGGATCATCGAAGACGAGGAACTCAAGGCCTCGCTCGCCGCCGCCGAGCCTTACGAGGACTGGCTGCATGCCGCGCAGTATAAGCTCAAGGACCTGGAAGTGGTCGAGCCGGAGCTGGCCGCCCTGCCGCAGGAAACCACCAGCCTGCTCGATCGCCAGCAGGCCTTTGGCTATACCCAGGAAGACCTCTCGCGCTTCCTTGAGCCGATGGCCCAGAACGCCGATGATCCGCTGGGTTCGATGGGCACGGATACGCCGATCGCGGTGCTCTCCAACCGCTCGCGGCTGCTCTACGATTACTTCAAGCAGAACTTCGCCCAGGTCACCAACCCGCCGATCGACCCGATCCGCGAGGAACTGGTGATGAGCCTGGTCTCGATGATCGGCCCGCGCCCCAACCTGCTGGGCATGGAAGCCGGGACGCACAAGCGCCTTGAGGTCGACCAGCCGATCCTGACCAACGAGGACGTCGCCAAGATCCGCTCGGTCGAGGCCGCACTCGACGGTGCCTTCCGGACCGAAACGATCGATATCACCTGGGATGCCAATTCCGGGGCCGCCGGGTTGGAACTGGCGATCAAGGAAATGTGCTGGGCCGCCACCGAGGCCGTGCTGCAGGACAAGAACATCCTGATCCTGTCCGACCGCGCCCAGGGGCCGGATCGCATCCCGATGCCGGCGCTGCTGGCCACCGCCGCGGTCCACCACCACCTCGTCCGCCAGGGTCTGCGCATGCAGACCGGCCTGGTGGTCGAAACCGGCGAAGCCCGCGAAGTGCATCACTTCTGTGTGCTGGCCGGCTATGGTGCCGAGGCGATCAACCCCTATGTCGCCTTTGAAACGCTGGAAGAGCTGCGCCTGCGCAAGGAGATGCCGCTCGATGCCAAGACGGTGCAGAAGAACTACATCAAGGCGGTCGGCAAGGGTATCCTGAAGGTCATGTCCAAGATGGGCATCAGCACCTATCAGTCCTATTGCGGCGCGCAGATTTTTGACGCCGTCGGCCTGTCGAGCGCCTTCATCAACCAGTACTTCACCGGCACCGCGACCACGATCGAGGGTATCGGCCTGGACGAAGTGGCCGAGGAAACCGTGCGCCGCCATGCCACGGCCTATGGCGATAACCCGATCTATAAGAACATGCTCGACGTGGGCGGGATGTACGGCCTGCGCCTGCGCGGCGAGGAACACGCCTGGACCGCGCAGAACATTGCCGCCCTGCAACACGCGGTGCGCGGCAATGTCTCGGAAAAGTATCGCGAATTCGCCCAGACCATCAACGACCAGTCGACCCGGATGCTGACCATCCGCGGGCTGATGGAGTTCAAGAAGGCAGACAAGCCGCTCGACATCAGCGAAGTCGAACCGGCCAGCGAAATCGTTAAGCGGTTCGCCACCGGGGCGATGAGCTTCGGCTCGATCAGCCGCGAGGCGCACACCACCCTCGCCCTCGCCATGAACCGGATCGGCGGCAAGTCGAACACCGGCGAAGGTGGTGAGGAACCGGACCGCTTCAAGCCGCTGCCAAACGGGGATTCGATGCGCTCGGCGATCAAGCAGGTCGCCTCGGGCCGCTTTGGCGTGACCACTGAATACCTGGTCAATGCCGACGATATCCAGATCAAGATGGCCCAGGGCGCAAAGCCCGGCGAAGGCGGCCAGCTGCCGGGCCACAAGGTTGACAAGGTGATCGGCAAGACCCGCCACTCGACCCCGGGTGTCGGCCTGATCTCGCCCCCGCCGCACCATGACATCTACTCGATCGAGGATCTGGCCCAGCTGATCCACGACCTGAAGAACGTCAACGGCGGTGCGCGCATCTCGGTCAAGCTGGTCTCCGAAGTCGGCGTCGGCACGGTGGCCGCGGGCGTTTCCAAGGCCCGCGCCGATCATGTGACCATTTCCGGCTATGAAGGCGGAACCGGCGCTTCGCCGCTCACCTCGCTCACCCACGCCGGTAGCCCGTGGGAAATCGGCCTGGCTGAAACCCAGCAGACGCTGATCCTCAACAATCTGCGCAGCCGCATCGCGGTCCAGGCTGATGGCGGCCTGCGCACCGGGCGCGACGTGGCTGTGGCCGCGCTGCTGGGTGCGGACGAGTTCGGTTTTGCCACCGCCCCGCTGATCGCGGCGGGCTGCATTATGATGCGCAAGTGCCACCTCAACACCTGTCCGGTGGGCGTAGCCACCCAGGATCCGGTGCTGCGCGCACGCTTCACCGGCCAGCCGGAACACGTGATCAACTACTTCTTCTTCGTCGCCGAAGAGCTGCGCGCGATCATGGCCGAAATGGGCTTCCGCACGATTGCCGAAATGGTTGGCCGGGTTGACCGGCTCGACATGAAGCAGGCGATCGATCACTGGAAGGCCAAGGGCGTCGACCTGAGCCGGATCCTCCACCAGGTTCCGCTGGGTGACAGCCCCTCGCTCGGCTGGTCGGGCACGCAGGACCATGGCCTCGAAAAGGCGCTCGACAACGATCTGATCGCCGCCGCCGCCGATGCACTGGACAAGCAGCAGCCGGTGGTGATCGAGCGCAAGGTGATCAACGTCAACCGCACGGTCGGCGCGATGCTCTCGGGCGAGGTGGCGAAACGCTATGGCCACGCCGGCCTGCCGGACAACACCATCGCCATCCGCCTCACCGGCGTGGCCGGGCAAAGCTTTGGCGCCTTCCTGGCCCATGGCGTAACGCTCGACCTGACCGGCGATGCCAACGACTATGTCGGCAAGGGCCTGTCGGGTGGCCGCGTGATCGTACGCCAGCCGGCCCATGTTGCGCGTGAAGCCAGCCAGAACATCATCGTCGGCAACACCGTCCTTTACGGTGCGATCGCGGGTGAGGCCTATTTCAACGGCGTTGCTGGCGAACGCTTTGCCGTCCGCAACTCGGGCGCAATCGCGGTGGTCGAAGGGACCGGCGATCACGGCTGCGAGTATATGACTGGCGGCGTGGTCGTCGTGCTGGGCCGCACCGGTCGCAACTTCGCCGCCGGCATGTCGGGCGGGATCGCCTATGTCTATGACGAGCGTGGCGAATTCGCCAAGCTGTGCAACCCGGCGCAGGTTGACCTGCTGCCAATCGCCGCAGAGCGCGACGAGGAGGACGGCGCCGGCCGTCCACAACAGCGGCCGCGTTCGGTCGAGGACTTTGGCATGGGCGACATGCTGCGCCACGATGCCGAACGCCTGCGCATCCTGCTTGAGCGCCACCACCTCCACACCGGCAGCCAGCGCGCCCGCGCCCTGCTGGATGACTGGGGCAATGCGCTGGGCAAGTTCATCAAGGTGATGCCCAAGGACTATGCACGGGCATTGCAGCAGCTTGAAGCTGAGCGGCTTGAAGCCGCCTCGGTCGCGGCAGAATAAGGACGGGGACGATGGGCAAGGAAACAGGCTTTCTCGAGCTGGACCGCCAGGATCGCACCTATGCCGATCCCAAGGAACGGCTGAAGCACTACAAGGAATTCGTGATCCCGCATGCCGAACCGGCGCTTAAGGCGCAGGCTTCGCGCTGCATGAATTGCGGCATTCCTTATTGTCACAATGGCTGCCCGGTGAACAACATCATCCCGGACTGGAACCATCTGGTCTATGAGGGTGACTGGCAGAATGCGCTGGAAGTGCTGCATTCAACCAACAACTTCCCCGAATTCACCGGCCGCATCTGCCCCGCCCCCTGCGAGGCGAGCTGCACGCTGAACATTGTTGACCAGCCGGTGACGATCAAGAGCATCGAATGCGCGATCGTCGACAAGGGCTGGGAAAACGGCTGGATCCACCCCCAGGTGCCCGCCAAGCGCACCGGCAAGACGGTGGCCGTGGTCGGCTCGGGCCCGGCCGGCCTGGCCGCGGCACAGCAGCTGGCCCGTGCCGGCCATTCGGTGACGGTGTTTGAAAAGAACGACCGCGCCGGCGGCCTGCTCCGCTATGGCATCCCCGACTTCAAGATGGAAAAGCACCTGATCAACCGGCGGCTGGTCCAGATGGAAGCCGAAGGTGTGTCGTTCCGCACCTCGACCGAAGTGGGCGTCCACGTTTCGATCGAAAGCCTCAAGGAAAACTTCGACGCAATCGTCCTGTCGGGCGGCGCCGAAGACCCCCGCCGCCTGGAAATCCCCGGCGCGGAACTGCCCGGCGTGCGGCTGGCGATGGAATTCCTTACCCAGCAGAACAAGCGCGTCGCGGGTGACGATGAACTGCGCGCCGCGCCGCGCGGCACCCTGACCGCGACCGGCAAGCACGTGATCGTGATCGGCGGCGGCGATACCGGCTCTGACTGCGTTGGCACCTCCAACCGCCAGGGCGCGGCATCGGTGACCCAGCTGGAAATCATGCCCAAGCCGCCGGAGAAGGAAAACAAGCAGCTGACCTGGCCCGACTGGCCGCTCAAGCTGCGCACCTCCAGCAGCCATGAAGAAGGCGTTGCGCGGGACTGGTCGGTCCTGACCAAGCGCGTGATCGGCGAAAACGACGTGACCGGCCTTGAATGCGTTCGCGTGGAATGGGTCGATGGCCGCATGCAGGAAGTGGCGGGCAGTGAATTCGTGCTCAAGGCCGACCTGATCCTGCTGGCCATGGGCTTTGTCGGCCCGCGCAAGCAGGGCCTGCTTGATCAGGCCGGGGTCGAGCTGGACGGGCGCGGCAATGTGGCCGCCAGCGTGATCGACTATCGCACCAGCGATCCGCAGATCTTCGCCTGTGGCGACATGCGCCGCGGCCAGAGCCTGGTCGTCTGGGCGATCCGCGAAGGCCGCCAGGCCGCCCGTGCGGTTGACGAGGCGCTGATGGGGGCAAGCGAGCTGCCGCGCTAAGCGGCAGCCCCTTCCCAAGCCAGCCTGCACGCCCTAACCGGCGGGCATGAAGATCGCATTCCTTGCCTGCCCCGCCACGCTGCCCGGTTCCCCCACCCGGCGGCCCGATGCCTTTGAGCATGACCTCTATGTCGATGCGCTGCGCGCCGGAATCGGCAATCGCGGGACGGTGACCGACATTGACTGGCGCGCACCGCTTGAAACGCTGGCGCAGTTCGACGCGGCGATCCTGGGCACGCCGTGGGACTATACCGAGGCCAAGGATGAATTCCTGGCCCGGCTAGGCGAACTGGAGCAGGCTGGGGTCACGGTCTGCAATCCGCTGGCCGTGGTGCGCTGGAATTCGGACAAGCTCTACCTCAAGGAACTGGGTGAGCGCGGGGCGGTGACCATCCCGACGGTGTGGCCGGAACGCGCCGGACCGGCGGATGTGCTGGCCGCTTTCGAACACTTCCAGACCGACCGGGTGGTGGTGAAGCGCCGCGTCGGCGCGGGGGCGATCGGCCAGGACAGCTTTACGCGCGACAATCCGCCGCCGGCCGACTGGTCGCTGGATCAGGCGGCGATGATCCAGCCCTTCCTGCCCGCGATCCAGACCGAGGGCGAGCAGAGCTTCATCTTTATCGACGGCGCGCTCAGCCATGCCCTGCTCAAGCAGGCAACCGGCGGGGATTACCGGATCCAGACGCTTTATGGCGGCTTCGAAACCCCGCTCGACCCCGCCCCGGCCGACCGCGCCGCCGCCGAGGCGGTGTTCGCACTGCTGCCGTTCGACCAGCCGCCACTCTATGCGCGGATCGACATGGTCCGGCTGGAGGACGGCCGCCTGGCGGTGATCGAGGCCGAACTGATCGAACCCTATCTCTATCCCGAACAGGGCCCCAACCTGGGGTCGATGCTGGCGGATGGGATCCTGCGGCGGGCGAGCTAGCGCGATCTTCCTACATCGCCTGCGGCGGTTAACTCTTAAGAATTATCCTTAATTTCAAAGGTTTTAGTCTGTTGGGGTGAGGGCCCAGTCGACCCCGCCCCGCCCCTTGGCTTCGAGGAAGGCATTGGCCTGACTGAAGTGCCTGCATCCCAGAAAGCCGCGGTGCGCCGATAGCGGGCTGGGGTGGGGCGCGATCAGGATCAGGTGGTGGCTGTTCTGCAGGCCGGGCACTGACTGGGCCTTCTTCTGGGCGTGGCTGCCCCACAACAAGAAGACGCAGGGTTCGGCCTTGGCCG
>JACCDJ011349180.1_pt1 | contig 10389 bp, 13 predicted proteins | sample 7444481 | NCBI WGS metagenome assembly JACCDJ01 (sample SAMN15323435, study PRJNA562643) | freshwater metagenome | isolation source: river surface water | place: USA:Blue River Watershed | collected 2017-08-15 | reverse complement strand
AGGCACAGGCCATCCTGATCGCCGGACAGCCGCTGCGCGAACCCATCGCGCAATACGGCCCTTTCGTCATGAACACCCGCGAGCAACTGATGCAGGCGGTGGACGACTTTCGCAGCGGCCGCCTCGGTCGCTGATCTCTCTTTCACAAGGAGCTCGCTATGACATCCCTTCGCCATCTGCTGTCGGCCACCGCACTGGCCACCTCTGCCCTCGCAGGCGCGGCCCTGGCCCAAGCGCCGGGCGCCGGCCCCGCGCCCACCGGACCGGGCCAGGCCCAGGGCGAGCGCCATCACGCCCACGGCGCCCAAGACAAGGAGCGCGGGGCCAAAGGCTTTGAGCGACGCATGGCCGAACTCAAGTCCAAGCTGCAACTGACGCCGGCACAAGAAGACGCCTGGACGACGTTCGCCGAGGCCATGCGACCTAAGCCCGCGGCAAAACGGCCCGACCACGACGCGATGATGAAGCTGCCCACGCCCGAACGCATCGACCAGATGCGGGCCCTGCACCAGCAGCACACGGCGCAAATGGACCAGCGTGGCGAGGCCACCAAGGCCTTCTACGCCACGCTCACCCCCGAGCAGAAAAAACGCTTTGACGACCAGACCGCGCGCATGATGGCCCGCCGCGGCGGCATGGGTGGCGACCACGACCACCACAACGGGTCTCACGGGCATCGCGGCCACCACAGCTAATCGCCCCCACCGCCCTGGCCCACGCGCCAGGGCGAACCGGCCACCCGGCGCACCCGCACGGCATGGGTGCTGCGTCCTACAGCAGGCCGCCTCGCGCATCGGTACAAGCACACGGGTAGAGACCCCGCCCGAGGCGCCATGCCATGAGTCGTCATGCGGCCACTCCCCCGACGATCCTGACCGTGATGACGGTCAACATCCACAAGGGGTTCACCGTCCTGAACCGCCGCTTCATCCTGCCGGAGCTGCGCGATGCGGTGCGCAAGGTCGGCGCCGATGTGGTGTTCCTGCAGGAGGTGCAGGGCACGCACGAAGACCATGCCCGCAAGTTCAGCGGCTGGCCCGAGGCGCCGCACTACGAGTTCCTGGCCGACGACATCTGGCCGCAATACGCCTACGGCCGCAACGTGGTGTCTCCCAAGGGGCATCACGGCAACGCGGTGATGTCCAAGTTCCCGATCGTTCACGACCAGAACTACGACTGCTCCATCGCCGGCCCCGAAAAGCGCGGCCTGCTCCATTGCGTGCTGCGCCTGCCGGCGCAGGCCATCGACGTGCATGTGATCTGCGTGCACCTGGGCCTGCTCGAGCGACACCGGCAACAGCAACTGGACGTGCTATGCGAGATGGTGCATGGCGAAGTGCCGGACAACGCGCCGCTGATCGTGGCGGGGGACTTCAACGACTGGCGTCGCCGCGCCGACCCGGTGCTGCAAGGCCGGGCCCGTCTGCGCGAGGTGTTCGTCACGGCCTACGGGGCGCCGGCCCGGACCTTTCCGGCGCGCCTGCCCCTGCTGTGTCTGGACCGCATCTATGTGCGCAATGCCTTCGCGCACCTGCCCGTCGTGCTGCCCCGCACGCCCTGGTCCCACCTGTCGGACCACGCGCCCCTGGCCGCGGAGATCCATCTGTGAGCGAATGGGTCAGCGGCAACCGCATCACCCTGCTGGAAAACGGCGAGGCCTTCTTTCCGCGCGTCTTTGAATGCATCGCGCGGGCCACCCGCGAGGTGATGGTGGAAACCTTCATCCTGTTCGAGGACCGCGTCGGCCTGCAGCTCCACGCGGCACTCGTGGCCGCGGCGCAGCATGGCGCGCGCGTCGATGTCACCGTCGACGGCTGGGGCTCGCCCGATCTGTCGCAACGCTTCGTGCGCACGCTGCTGGAAGCCGGCGTACAGCTGCACGTGTTCGATCCGGGGCCTCGCCCCTTTGGCCTGCGGCCCTATGCGCTGCGACGCCTGCACCGCAAGATCGTCGTCGTGGACCACCGCACGGCCTTCGTGGGCGGCATCAACTATTCAGCCGACCACCTGGCCGACTTCGGGCCGCTGGCCAAGCAGGACTACGCCATCGAGATCCACGGCCCGCTGGTGGCGGTGATCGACCGCTTCACCCACGCCGCCCTGGCGCGCGGCCTGCTGCACCGACGCCCGCATGCCTGGTGGTTCGCGCGTCGGCCGGCGCGCAGCGTGTCGACGCCCGCCCTCTCCGAAGGCAGCGCCCTGGCGCGCTTTGTCGTGCGAGACAACCAGCACCATCCCGACGACATCGAGCGCCATTACCGCGACGCCATTCGCGCTGCGCACACACGCGTGGTCATCGCCAACGCCTACTTCTTCCCTGGCTACCGCCTGGTGCGCGAGCTGCGCCTGGCGGCGCGCCGAGGCGTGGATGTGCGCCTGGTGCTGCAGGGGCGCCCCGACATGGCCATCGCACGCAGCGCCGCCACCACGCTCTATCAGCACCTGCTCAAGGCCGGCGTGCGCATCTTCGAATACCGCAAGCGACCGCTGCATGGCAAGGTGGCCCTGGTCGACGAGGAATGGGCTACCGTCGGCTCGAGCAATCTGGACCCCTTGAGCCTGGCGCTGAACCTCGAGGCCAACGTCTTCATCCGCGACCGCGCCTTCAACGAAAGCCTGCACGCGCACCTGCAGGATCTGATGCGGCTGCACTGCACCGAGATCGATGCGGCATCGCTGGCCCCCGTGAGCGGGCTGGCGCTGATACGCAGCTACCTGGCCTTTCACGTGATGCGCAAGTTCGCGCGCTGGGCGCGGGCCTTGCCGCCCCATGCGCCGCGCCTGCAACCCGCCCTCGCCCCAGCCAAGGACGCCCCGTGATCGCCGCCGTCATGGCCAGGCCCGGGTGGGTGAGCGGGCTCACGCTGGTCTTCTTCACCGCGCTGGCCTACTTCGCTTGGCGCTACGCGCACACCCTCGCGTGGCAAGACGTGTGGCGGGCGCTCGGGGCCACGCCCGCGCCGGTACTGGTCGCCGCCAGCGTGATGGCCGCCATCAGCCACGCGATCTACAGCAGCTTCGACCTGCTGGGGCGCGCCTACACCCGCCACCGCTTGCAGACCGCGCAGGTCATGGGCATCACCTTCATCAGCTACGCCTTCAACCTGACCCTGGGCTCGCTGGTGGGAGGCATCGCGCTGCGCCTGCGCTTGTACACACGGCTGGGGCTGTCGGCCCTGACCGCCACGCGCGTGTTCACCTTCAGCATCGTGACCAACTGGTTCGGGTATCTGGTGCTGGCCGGCACCGTATTCGCACTGGCGCCGCCGCCTGTAGGCACGGGCTTGTCCGCACACGCGCTGCGGGTACTGGGCCTGGGGCTGCTGGGGCTGGCCGTCGGCTATGTGGCCCTGTGCCTGCGCGCGCGGCGGCGGCGCCTGCGGCTGTTTCGCTACGCATTCCGATTGCCCGGCCCGCGCCTGATGGCCCTGCAACTGGCGCTGTCCTGCGCCCACTGGACCAGCATGGGCGGTGTCCTGTACGTTCTGCTGCAGACGCGCGTGGATTACGTGACGGTGCTGGGCGTGCTGCTGGTGGCCGCCGTCGCGGGCGTGCTCACGCACATCCCCGCGGGCCTGGGCGTGCTGGAGGCGGTGTTCCTGACCTTGCTGTCGGATGCGGTGTCGGCGCCCGTGCTGCTGGCGGCCCTGCTGGCCTACCGCGCGATCTACTACCTGGTGCCCTTCGTCTTGGCTGCCGCCCTGTACGGGGTGATGGAGAGCCGAGGGCCGCGACTCACCCGCGCAGCGCGCGATACGCGAGTGCGCCCGCCACCGCACCCGCGGCACTGACGAAGATGCCCCAAGCGATGTCGATCAGGGTGAGCGACAAGGACCAGTCACGCATCACCGCCAGGTTGGTGATGTTGTAGGTGCCATAGGCAAACAGGCCAAACAGACCGCCCAGGATTAGGGCCCGCAGCGCATCCCCGCCCGAAGGCACGACCGCGAAAATCATCAGACCCACCGGGTAGCCGAAGTAGAAGATGGCCGCCGCCACGAGGCGCGGTTCGGGCGCCATCAGGTGGGCCATGGCCTGTGTGTACCAGGTTGTGGCGATCACCCGCAGCCACAGGTAATCGAGTGCGCCCACCAGCAGCAGGACGGCGAGATAGCTCAGGGCAAGTCGGCTCATGGCGTGCATTGTCGCCGCTGACGCCCACCCCGCCCCCGTTCAGCGCTGGTGGCTGCCGGGCCCGCCCCGGCGCTGGCGTGACTGGTTGGTGCCCCCCACGTGCGACTCGCGGTCACTGCGACTTTGGGGCGAGCGAGCGCCCTGGTTCTTCTGGGTCGGGGCTTGATCCCCTTGCTTGTTGTGGTCGTTGACGACCTTGCCGGTGTGCGGGGTTTGCGCGTCGCGCGGGGAGGTGCTCATGCCGTAGGTCTCCTCAATGGCCTCGATCCATTGTGTCCCCCCGCCGCGCAGCGACAGGTAACACGAGGCAAGGCGTGCGTCCTTAGACGCCCAGCGGACTCACACCGATCAGGCGCGCATGGCCCCAGAACGCGAACACGCCCCAGGCGGCGACGCCCACCACCCCCGTGAGCCAGGTGCGAGACGCCACGCCCGGTGCGTACACCGTACCCTGCACACGATCGCGCTGGCGCGAAGCGCGAAACAGCAGCACCGACCACACCAGGAAGGCACCAAACAACACCATATCGGCCAGCGTGCCGTTGGACAGCAGGTGCGCCAAGGCCCAGACCTTCACCGCCAGCACCATCGGGTGATGCAAGCGCGCCTTGATGCCGTTGCCCGGCACATACGCGGCCGCCAGCATCACAAAGGCCACCAGGGTCAGCAAGGCGGCCAGGTGCGCCATGCCGCGCGGCGGCGTCCACACGGTCACAGGCGCCTGGCGGGCCAAACCGTAGCCGTACACCAGCAAGACGAAGCCGGCAAGCGACGCCAACGCGTACAGACCCTTCCAGGGCTTCTCGCCCAGACGGGCCACCCACTGCGCACGCAGGGGCTCGGCGAAGACGCGCGTCGAGTGCACGCCCAGGAAAACGATCAGTCCAGCCACCATGAGTTCCATGCGATGCCTCCGTTGCGGCAGGGTCATCCTGCACGGGTCCCGATGATACGAGGGGGCTCCTGCCGCCGGCGCGCTACATTTCCTCCCACGCTCTCACGTCGCCCTCACCATGCACACGCACGCCCTCGTTCTTTTCTCCGGTGGCCAAGACTCCGCCACCGCACTGGCCTGGGCGCTCGATCGCTACGACCGGGTTCAAACCATCGGCTTTGACTACGGCCAACGACACCGCGTCGAACTCGATTGCCGCACGCAGTTCCTCGACAAGTTGCGCGCGGGCTTTCCCCACTGGGCCGAGCGTCTGGGCGACGACCACCTGCTGGATCTGGGGCTGCTGGGGCAAGTGAGCGACACCGCCCTCACCACCGAACGCGCCATCGCCTTCAACGCCAGCGGCCTGCCCACTACCTTCGTGCCCGGTCGCAACCTGATCTTCTTCACGTTTGCAGCGGCGGTGGCCTACCGGCGCGGCCTGTCGGTGCTGGTGGGCGGCATGTGCGAGACCGATTACTCGGGCTACCCCGATTGCCGCGACGACACGCTCAAGTCCTTGCAAGTGACGCTGGGCCTGGGGCTGGATCAACGCGTGGTGATCGAGACACCGCTGATGTGGATCGACAAGGCACAGACCTGGCAGCTGGCGCACAGGCTCGGCGGCGACGCGCTGGTCGCCCTCATCACCGAGGAAACGCACACCTGCTATCTGGGCGATCGCCAAACGCGCCATGCCTGGGGCTACGGCTGCGGCACCTGCCCGGCCTGCGAGTTGCGCGCGCGCGGGCATGCGCTCTACGCGGCGTCCAACGTTTAACGTGCGCCATGTCGCCCGCCACGACGTCCGCAACGCCCGCGCAACGCGCACGGCGCGGCGACGCGCGCATATTGGCGCACGACCTGGGTCATAGTCGCCAGGACACGCTGCAAACGTTCGCGGCCTTCGAGTCGGCCTTGCCCTCGCTGCAGGTGCCGATCGCGCAAGACCTCAACCCGCCGCTGTGGGAGCTGGGGCATGTGGGCTGGTTCGCCGCCTGGTGGCTGGCGCGCAATCCTGAGCGTGCACGCGGCTGGCACGCCCACCCCGACGCGCCACGTGCGCCGTCCGCGCGTGCCGGGGTCGATGCTCTGTACGACTCGCGCCATGTCGCGCACGCCAGCCGCTGGTCGCTGCCGCTGCCCGATGCCCGGGCCACGCGCGCGGACCTTGCGGCGCAACTGGCAACGACCCTGGACCTGCTGGCCGCCGAGACGGGCACCGACGCCGAGCGTCTGTATTTCTTCCGGCTCGCGCTGTTGCACGAGGACATGCACCACGAGGCGGCTTTGTACATGGCGCAGGCCCTGGGCGTTGCCATCGCCGACCCGCGCTGGCAGGCCACGCCCTTACCCGACCCCGGTCCCGCCTTGCAGCTGCCAGCCACCGCGTGGGCCCTGGGCACGCAGCCCGAGGCAGGCTTTGCCTTCGACAACGAATGCGGCCACCAGGCCATCGATCTCGTGCCCACACGCATCGACAGCCAGGTCCTGCGCTGGCAGGACTACCTGCCCTTTGTCGAAGACGGTGGCTACACGCAGGCGCAGTGGTGGAGCCCGCCAGGCTGGCAGTGGCTGCAGCAGTGGCTGACATCGCACGGGCCGGCCCCGCGCTACCTGCGGCGTGAGGGCCGCACCTGGCGGCAATGGCGCCATGGCCAGTGGCGCACGCTCCCCCTGCGCGAGGCCGCCTGCCACCTCACGGCGTACGAAGCGCAGGCCTGGTGCCGTTGGGCCGGTCGGCGCCTGCCCACCGAGGCCGAATGGGCTTGGGCCGCTCACCACGCGCCCGAGACGAATTTCCGTTGGGGTCAGGTGTGGGAGTGGACGGCCAGCGCCTTCGCCCCCTTCCCCGGCTTTGCGCCGCACCCCTATCGCGAGTACTCGGCGCCATGGTTCGATGGCCGACCCGTCTTGCGGGGCGCGTCCTTCATGACGCAGGCCCGCATGCGCCACCCGAGCTACCGCAACTTCTTCCCCGCAGACCGCAACGATGTCGCCGCAGGGTTTCGCACCTGCGAGGACACGTGAACGGCTTCAGCCCCAGGCGAGGAACACGCCGAAGGCGTCCTGCGGATCGCTCCAACGCCGAACCTGCTTGAAGCCCGCATCCTGCAGCAGCTGCGTGAAGCGCGCAGGCGACCACTTGTAGGAGTTCTCGGTGTGTATGCGCTCGCCCGCGCGGAACACGCGCTGCCCGCCGGGCCAGGTCACAAGGGTGTCCTCGCGCGCCTGCAGGTGCATCTCAATGCGCGATGCGGTCTCGTTGTACAGGGCCACGTGCTGCCACTGGGCCACACGAAAGTCCGCGCCCAACAGGGCATTCAGGTTCAACAGCGCATTCAGGTTGAACGCCGCCGTCACGCCCAATTCATCGTCATAGGCGGCTTGCAAGACCCGCGAGGATTTGGGCGAGTCCACCCCGATCAACAGGGCGCCGCCGCAGGCCGCTCGGTGCATCTGCGCCAGCAGCGCCAGGGCCTGATCCGGCGCGAAATTGCCGATGCTCGAGCCCGGATAGAACATCAAACGCGGCCCGGAGCCCACGCCGGGCAAACCCGTCGGCAAGACCAGGCGTTGCGAAAAATCCATGCCCACGCCGCTGATGTCCAGGGCGGGATGCTCTCGCTGCAAGGCGAGCAAAGACTGGCGCAGGTAATCGACCGAGATGTCTACCGCCACGTACGCACCGGGCCCGATCACCTCGAACAGGCTGGCGGCTTTCGCACAATTGCCTGCACCCAGGTCCACCATCACCGGTTGCGGGCCCGTGACCGCGTGTACCGCATCCGCCATGGCGGCCCCGTGCGCCGCGAAGATGGCGGCCTCGGTCCGCGTGAGGTAATAGGCATCCAAGGCCGTGATCGCATCGAACAGGCGCGAACCCAGCGCGTTGTAGAAAAACTTGGGCGCGATCGCCGCCCGGGCCTGTAGCAGGCCTTCGTGCGCGCCCTGGCGCAAGCCGCGAGCCGATCCCTCTTCGATCTGAACGATATGCGGCACCTTCATGGCTTCAGCCCCCCCATCACCGTCTTGTCCGTCTGCGCCACCGGCCGCAGTGTGGTCACCTCGCCGATCGTGGCGTAACGGGGCCCGCCCAGGCGACAGATCGGGTTGAGGGTCAGGCTGTCGATCTTGAAATCCTCGAGCAGGCCCTCGCGCACATGAAAGGCCAGCACCTCACCCACCATGAACTCCGAGCCCGTGTCGCCAAAGGCGATCGAGCGGTGCAATCGGCACTCCATCGCCACGGGGGGCGCAGCCAGGCGAGGCACCGAGATCAGGTCGCTGGGCACCGTCTGCAGCCCCAGCAAGTCCACCTCGCTCACATGCGGCGGATGTTCCTCGGCGCTCTCGTGCAGCGGCTGCAGCAGGGACGCGTCGGCGATGTGCACCACATACTCGCCGCGCGCCAGGATGTTGTTGCCGGTGTCTTTCATCACGCCGGCCTTGCGCCCGACGTTCACGCCCACCATGGGCGGCTTGTTCGACACGAAGGTAAAGGCGCTAAAGGGCGCGACGTTCAGAACGCCCGCCTCGGACTGCGTGCAGACCCAGGCAATCGGACGGGGCACGATGATCCCCGTGAGCAGCTTGTAGGTCTGCTGCGGGTCCAGGTCGGCGGCAAGTAGGCGCATGAAGAAATATCCAGATCTTGGACGGCCTGTGCGGCGCAAGGCTCGTTTCGGATGCTAGCGCGTCTGCTGCGGCCGGCTAGCGGGCGGCTTCGCTAGACTTCCATCATGGAGAGATTGAGGCGGGCGCATTGCCAGCCTGGCGCGCCCCGACTAGAGTTGTTCGATTCATAAGAGAAGAAGGAGACACCCCATGCGACACCTGATCGCCCCCCTCGCGGCCAGCCTGGCCGTGCTCGCCACGCTGGCGGCCCCCACCCTCGCCCACGCGCAGGAGTGGCCCACCAAACCGATCCGCATCGTCGTGCCCTACCCGCCCGGGGGCAACGTCGACGGTGCCGCACGCATCATCGCCACCGAGCTGCAAAAGTCCCTGCCGCAAGCGATCGTCGTGGAAAACCGCGCCGGCGCCGGCGGCCTGATCGCGGGTGAGGCGGTGGCCAAGTCCGACCCCGACGGCCACACCCTCTTCATCACGGCCAACGGCCCGCTGCTGTTCTCGCCCACCATCTACGGCCGCCCGGTCTATCACTGGCAAAAGAGCTTTGCCCCCATCACCATGGTGTCGCTCACACCGCTGTTGATCCAGGTCCATCCCTCGGTGCCGGCCAAGACCGTGCCCGAGCTGATCGCCCTGGCCAAGGCCCGCCCCAACACGATCACCATGGCCTCGCCCGGCGCAGGCACGACCAACCACCTTCTGAGCGAGCAGCTGCAAAAGGTCACCGGCGCCACCTGGATCACCGCGCACTACAAGGGCAACGCACCCGCCACCAACGACCTCCTGGGCGGCCAGGTGCAGTTCAACTTCGACCAGGTCTCGGTCGCCCAGGCCTATGTCAAGGACGGCCGCACCCGCGCGCTGGCCGTGATCGCGCCCAAGCGCGTGCCCTGGCTGCCCGATGTGCCGACCCTGGAAGAACAAGGCATCAAGGGCGTGGACGGTCAAACCTTCACCGGCCTGCTCGCACCGGTGGGCACGCCCGCGGCGGTGATCACCCGTCTGAGCGAGGCCCTGCGCACCGTGCTGTCCAATCCGGCCGTCATCGCCCGCTTCAACCAGAGCGGCTCGGAAGCACGCTGGCTGTCGCCGCAAGACTTCAGCGCTTACCTGGCCCGCGAAGAAGCCACCTGGCTGCCGATCATCCGCGCCGCCAACATCAAGGCCGACTGAGCATGGCCCGCCGCCAGACCCTGCACGTGCAGGGCTTTAGCCACGCCAACCCGATCCCCGCCGCCGCGCGCGTGGGGCCGCTTCTCATGAGCGGTTTGATCAACGGCACCGACCCCACCACCGGCAAGTTGGCCGACACGCTGGAGGCGCAGTGTGCCTGCATGTTCCAGCAGGTGCGCCATGTGCTCGCCGCCGGCGGCGGCACACCCGACCATCTGGTGCGCATGACCGTGTGGCTCAAGGACCGATCGCAGCGCGGGCCGCTCAATGCGCAGTGGCTGGCGATGTTCCCCGACGACAACGACCGGCCCGCGCGTCTGTCGCTGCAAGCCACCGAGCTGGGCGCCGGCATCCTGGTGCAGTGCGAAATCACGGCCTACATTGAATAAGCGTGCGGCCATGAGCGACTACTTCCCCTTCCACCCCGAGCCGCGCACGCCCACTCGGCGCGCCCTGCCTGGCGCGATCGACAGCCAGTTCCACATCCTGGGCCCGCGCGAGAAGTACCCGGT
>JACCDJ010000309.1_pt1 | contig 10389 bp, 9 predicted proteins | sample 7444481 | NCBI WGS metagenome assembly JACCDJ01 (sample SAMN15323435, study PRJNA562643) | freshwater metagenome | isolation source: river surface water | place: USA:Blue River Watershed | collected 2017-08-15 | reverse complement strand
ATAGGTTTTGTTAACTATACCAATTGAGGTGGATGCCAAATAGAAAAATAATTTTTGGAAAAATAACCATTGCAGTAGGAAAAAAACACCTTTTCCGCAATTGGTTTCCTATCTGTAATTTGGAAATTTGCGTGTATATTTTCCGGTTGATTTAAGTAGAAAATGCTACCTACTTGTATTACAGATTTAAATGGAAGTTTCCGGTGTTCCGTATCATTATCTGATTTACATTTCACATAATGTTCTAAAAGAAATTCGCGAAACGACATACCTTCTGCTTTGTGAAATTGATTGTAATGCGAGACTAAACGAGGAATATTTAACAATTGGCTTCCTTGCATATTTGGTGCTATGGAAACGAGGAACATGAAAGAGGTTAAAACTAGATTTAAATGTCTCACAACACAAAGGTAGCATTTTTACATCCGATTTTAAAAGATATCTGGCTCTATTTATTAATTGAATTAATCTCAATAATACTTATTTTTATCAAAAATTATTAAATGAAATTTTCGCTACCCCTTGTCATATTTTTATGTGCATCTTCATTCGCGCAAGAAAACAGCCCAACATGTTCTAAACGAGATCGATTTAAAAACCAACATGTAAAAAGCAATACATTAACAGTTTCTCAAATTGCCGAAACCGAAAAATATGATGTTGTTTTTTATGACTTAGATTTAAACATGACAAACACATCAACCTACCTTTCTGGAACCGTAAGAATTGATGCAAAAGCCAAACAGAATATAGACTCTGCTCTATTTGAATTATATCCAACATTGGTGATTTCTGAAATCAGATTAAATGGTGTGTCGACTACATTTGCTAGATCAGGAACGGCCGTTAAGGCATTGGTGAATGCGAATTCAAATCAACTATTTTCTTTAGAAATTGACTACGCAGGCAACCCACCAACGGCACAAACAAATCCACTTGGAGGAAGTGGAATTACCGCGGGATCTTCACCTAGTTGGGGAAACAAAGTTGTTTGGACACTTTCTGAACCTTTTTCAGCAATGGAGTGGTTTCCTTGCAAACAAAGCTTATCAGATAAAGCAGATAGCTCCTTCTTTTCTATTACAGTTCCGGACACTTTAAAAGCTGGATCAAATGGAAAATTAGCAAGCATTGACACGTTAGGAAACGGATTCTTGCGTTTTAATTGGGAACATCGTCATCCTATTGATTATTATCTCATTTCAGCATCAATTGCAAAGTATGTCGATTATTCCATTTTTGCTAATCCGGTTGGCGCTCCTAACCCTATTTTAATTCAAAATTACATTTACGACAATCCAAATACATTGCCCAATTTCCTTGCCGACATAAATGAAACGGCTGATTTTATCGAACTATTTTACGAAAAGTACGGCCCCTACCCGTTTGAAGATGAGAAATATGGGCATTGTATGGCACCAATTTCTGGTGGTATGGAACATCAAACGATGACTACACAAGGATTTTTCAATAATACGCTTACCGCACATGAGTTAGGGCATCAATGGTGGGGAAACAATGTGACATGTGCCTCATGGGCTGACATTTGGATAAACGAGGGTTTTGCCTCATACAGTGAATATATTATGCTTGAAAATTTATATCCAGCAGATAAAAATCAGCATATGTTAGACGTGCACGACAACGTAAAGACACAAACGGGAGGTAGTGTTTGGGTGCTTGACAGCCTGAACGAATCACGCATTTTTAGTGGTAGATTAACCTATGATAAAGGTGCTGGTATTATTCATACGATGCGTTTCATGTTGAATGATGATAGTTTATTTTTTGAAGTTCTTAAAGACTTTCAACAATCGTTTAAAGATAGCGTGGCACATGGAATTGATTTTAGAAATAAACTAAACGAACTGTCATCAATAGATTTTACAGAAATGTTTGAACAATGGTACTTCGGTGAAGGATATCCCACCTATTCTTTAAAGTGGAAGCAAGAAGGTAATGATGTAATAGTTCAAGTTAATCATACAACATCTAAACCTGCAATTACACCAACATTTACCAACCCAATTGAGATTAAATTTAATCGCACACCACTTCAGGATACTACCGTTCGATTTACAATAAATTCAAATCAAGAAACCTTTTATTTACAAAATTTTGGTACCTTGAGTACCAGTGCAACTGCTATCATCGATCCAAATAACTGGATAATAAACAACGCAGGGAGTGTTACGCAAGATAATTCTCTTGCTCTATCCGAAACCAAGGAAAACAAAGAATTAGTGGTATATCCAAACCCAACGAATGGCCCCTTTACCATTCAAAATGTTCCTTCAAACACGCAAGTGAATGTCCTGGATATGTTTGGTAAAATTGTAAAATCACTTGAATTCGAACCAAATACGTACATTGATTTATCACAACTCAAAAAAGGAAATTATTTGCTCGAAATCTTGTTGCCTGACAATCAAAAAAGATTGAAGATCATTCAGTTATAACTTTTTTTTTGAATTCTATTTTTATTTAGTTTATTCTTTTTGAATTAACTTTTTAGTATTTTCACTAAAAAAATAATCATGAATTACCGTTGCCTCATCGCCATTCTTTTTGTTGCCTTAGATTTTTTCGGTATATCACAATCGACAATTTGGCAAAATGATTTTGAAAATCCTGCTGAGTGGACGCTAAATGTTTCAACTGGACAAAATGACATTGACGCAAACCTTTGGGTTATTTCCGATGCCGAGGGAGGTGTTGCTGCCGGGGGTTGTGGGGTGGCTGGAAACGGAAATAAAACCTTACATGTTGGCTGTCAAGGAGCTTGGTGTGTTGGAACCGGCGCAACCTATAATGCTGGTGATGGTGGATTAGGATTTATCTCTGCCACAACTAATAAACGTGCAGTTATCGCTTCAAACATTAGTACTTTAAATTCCCAAAATTTGAGTGTTGAGTTTGATTATATAGGTATTGGACAAGCAAATGATGATTTTGGAACTGTTATTTATAGTACAGATGGTGGCACAACATGGACTAATCTTCAAACAATAACTCCTTCTACTACTTGTGCAAATGGACAAGGGTTGTGGACGCATTTGTCAATTCCGTTACCTGTGAGCTGTGAAAATAGCTCTACTTTGAGAATAGGATTTAATTGGAAAAACAGCAACGATGGAGCAGGAACAGATCCTTCTCTTGCTATTAACAATGTAAAAATCACTACCAATATTCCACCAGATCCTGTTGCTAATTTCACCTTAAACGACAACCAAATCTGTCAAAACTATTGTATTACTTTTTCCAATACCAGTTCAGATGCAACGACCTATTCGTGGGATTTTGGAAACGGAAATTCTTCAACGCTTGAAAATCCGCAACCACTTTGTTTTAATTTGCCTGGACAATATGTAATTACCCTAATTGCCTGTAATAATCAAGGATGCGACACAACATCGCAAACCGTAACGGTGTTACAAGCACCATTTACGGGATTAGAATTTTTGAATGGCCAAATTACGTCCTTACAACCGAATGCGCTTTATCAATGGTTATTGTGTCCTTCATTAACGATTATTCCTGGTGCTACTTCGGTAGAATACACGCCTCCAATCAACGGAGAATATGCTGTAATTGTGACGCTTGCGAATGGTTGTTCCGATACTTCCGATTGTATTGTTATCAGCGATTTGGGAATTCAAGAGCAGGTTAGTTCTTTAGGCTTATTTCCGAATCCAGGAAATGGAACATTTTCAATAGATTCTGAACTATATAATTCGTGTGAGATTGCCGTCTTTGATGTAACAGGTCGAAAGCAAGAGATTCTTTGGGAAGGAAATTCAATCACAATTGTAACCGCTTCGAAAGGTTTGTTTTTCGTTCGTATTAAAGTTGAAAATGGTGCTGAAACGGTTATTTCTTATTTAAAGGAATAACTTTTCACTTTTGAGATGGTATTCGTTGAGAATTAAGTTCTTCAAACCTCACATCTTCTTTGAAAGGAATCTTTCGCATTTCACCTACTTCTAAGCAATAGTAGCCAAACTCTTCGGTAATTCGTCCCTTTAGAAAATAAACGCCTTTACCAAAGAACGGGTATTTTCTTACCGACTCAGGAAAATGTACCGTATCGATTGTATCACCATTTTTATCGATCAAGGTGCCAAAATTCATAACCGTACCACTAGCCGTTTTAGAGTTTTTGATGGTGACTAAATAACCATACATTTCCACTACAGCACTAAATTTATTCGGCATCTCAGAGGCAAGTGTATGACTCGGAAGCGGGTAAGCAAGTAAATCAAACGGATTACATAAAGGAAATCCCAACAGTTCCATTTGTTCAAATGCTTGCTCGTGAAGCTGCTCATCCAATACAGGAAGTTTAAATTGTTTCTCCGCAACCGCAAACAATTCCGGAAGTTTAGGTTTCTTTCCGATGCTATGATGATAGAAATGTGCCTTCCAAAGCAATTCCTTTCGTGATTCCGGAAAATCGCGTAGTGCTCCAATACGAATCATCAGCGACAGCTGTTCTAAGGGGATTACCAATCGCCTCATCAAATCATCAAAACCTAAAAAAACTCCTCGCCTACCTCGTTCTTCCATTAGTTGTTGTATTAAGCGAACTTCAATACCCGCAACGAGGTTAAATCCGATGATAAGCCGTTGACCAATTAATGTGCACTCAAAAGCTCCAAAATTTACGGATGGCGCTTCAATTTTTGCCCCAAACTTCCTTGCTTCGTGTACGTAAATTTCCGTTCGGTAATACCCACCAAAATTATTGATGGTCGCTGTCATATATTCCAAGGGGTAGTATGCTTTTAGGTAAAGGCTCTGGTAACTTTCTACCGCATACGAAGCAGAGTGTCCTTTGGAAAATGCATACCCAGCAAAACTTTCGATTTGGCGCCACACATCTGCAGTAAGCTCTAGCGAATAACCTTTCCGAAGGCAATTTTCAAAAAAAGCATCACGCACCCGTTGAAATTCTTCCCGTGAGCGAAATTTCCCTGACATACCGCGTCGCAGCACATCTGCTTCGGCAAGTGATAAATCGGCAAATAGATGCGCTACTTTAATAACATCCTCTTGATATACCATCACACCGTAAGTTTCAGGCATGATACTAACTAATATCGGATTGGCTTCTGCTCTTCGGGACGGATTTCGATGCCGAACAATATATTCTCGCATCATTCCTGATTGCGAAACTCCAGGACGAATAATCGAACTTGCAGCAACAAGCTCTAAGTATGTCTTTACTTGCAGCTTTGTCATCAACATGCGCATGGCAGGAGATTCGACATAAAAGCAACCTAAAGCCTTCGCCTCAACTAATAGCTGTTCTATCTTTTTATCTTGTTTGAAATAGTGGATGTCGTGAATATCGTGTGGCGGATTTTCAGGTTGGTTATACGCTATAACATCCAAGGTGTCGTGTATTTTACCGAGGCCACGTTGACTGAGAATATCGAATTTATACAAACCAACATCTTCCGCTTCAAGCATAGAAAATTGTGTAGTTGGAAATCCTTTGGGCGGTAAAAAAAGTCCCGAATACCACGTCATAGGGCGCTCACTGATGACAATACCGCCGGAATGCACGCTTAGATGAGAGGGCAAACCTTTTATTTGTTCACTGTATTTTATTACCAATTTTGATATCTCATCTAAGTTTTCGATTCTAAACTTCCCACTACAGAGTACATCAATTTCTGATTTTGGCAATCCAAAAACTTTTCCCAACTCTCTTATTGTAGCTCGGAACTGGAACGTATTATACGTGCACAACCAAGCAGCATTTGGATATTTTTCAAAAAGGTAATTCACCACATCGTCTCGATCTTTCCATGAAAAGTCGATGTCAAAATCAGGAGGGTTTTTACGATAAAGGTTGATGAATCGCTCAAAATATAAATCAAGTTCTAAGGGATCCACGTCGGTGATGCGGAGTAAATAAGCCACAATACTGTTGGCACCACTCCCTCTTCCCACATAAAAATAACCTTTTGATCGAGCATAAGAGCAAAAATCCCAGGTGATTAAGAAATAAGACAAATAATGCTTTTCAGATATAATCGCAATTTCTTTCTCAATACGCGCCACAATTTCATCCGTAACCGTCGGATAACGGTAATCAAGCCCCTCTGCGCACAATTCACGAAGTAGAAGCTCGTCTTCTTCCTTACTACCGGTGTAACTACTTGGGTTTTGCGGCATAGCTTCGTCTCCAAAAGCAAAAGAGACGTGACAGGTATCGAATAAACGTAGTGTTTGCTCGTAGATATCTGCATGATTTTTCACATTTTCCTCTAGCAAAGAGAGCGGCCAAAAAAGCTCCGTAGAAGGTGCTTGTTGCGTCGTTGGCAATTTTGACAACAAGGTGTTTAGGTGAATAGCACGCAAGAGACGGTGGGTATTGAAATCGCGTTTGTTGCGAAAGGTCATCGGCTGTAAAAACAGCATTTTTTCGCGTGAAAAATTAGTATACTTATACATTAAGTTACCTGTGTTTTCTCCTTGAATTTCAATATATTCGTTTTGATTTAACTTAAAATCTACCCTTTCTATTGGATAGCACGTGTAGCAACTGGTAAAATGAGGCAATCGTCGGGGAAATGGTGTATTAGTTTGCAAGTAGCGACTCAAAAAATGATTCATTTCATGAAAGCCTCTGTTGTTGCGCGCAATGAGGGTAGCAATATGTTCCATTCCATTACGAAGTTCAACCCCCACAATTGGTTTTATTCCCAAACGCTGCGCTTCTCTTACAAAGGCCAATACCGCACCTGTAGCGTTGATATCGGTTAAAACAACATAAGAATAACCGGCACTTTTCGCCCATTGAACAATTTCCTCCGGAGAAAGAATCCCGTAGTGTAAACTAAAATGAGAATGTGTCTTCACTTCTTTTTCGAAACGGTATTAAACTCTTCTGTTGGCTAATAAGGGTGGTGGTTCGCCTGAAAATGGATTCCATCTTCCGATGGTTCTTGCTTCTAATCCAATAGCACGTATCACCGCCCTATCGCCATAGCGATTTCGAATACGGTCAAGGGCGCGGTATAAGGATGCGTATTGAGTGGAATCGTCAAATAAATTGAGCTGAAAATGGCCATTCACAAGCGCACTGTAGCGCACACCTATCAAACGTACAAGCATTCTGCGGTTGTAGATGCGTTCAAACAACTCCGCAACCAAAGGGAGCAACTCGTGATCAGCAGCCGTGTAAGGAATTTGTTTTTGTAAGGTTTGGGTCTGAAAATCGGCATAACGAATTTTGACAGTCACACAACCCGTTAGCTTATTTCCTCTTCTCAGTTGAAATGCTAAATTTTCCGCCATGGCCAACATGATACCTTTCAGTTTTATAACATCAATAGTGTCGTAATCAAAGGTTCTTTCGGTAGAAATCGATTTACGTTCGCTGTAGGGCTCCACAGGGGAAAAATCCAGTGCGTTCGCTTTTTTCCAGATGGAAACACCATTCTCTCCGAGGGCGCTTTCCATCATCTCTACAGGCATTTCTTGTATGGTGTGAATTTTTCTAACACCGAGATTACAAAGTGTTTGATAGGTTTTCAAGCCAACCATCGGTATCTTCTTCACCGACAAAGGCGCTAGAAAAACTTTCTCTTCTCCATAATCCACTCGCAATTGGTTGTTCGGTTTTGCTTCACCTGTTGCGATTTTTGAAACCGTTTTGTTTTGTGATTGACCAAAAGAAATCGGAAGACCCGTTTCTCGAATAATCCGCTGGCGTAATTCTTTTGCATACTTAAATGTACCAAAGAAGCGATCCATACCGCTTAGATCCATGTAGAATTCATCAATGGAGGTCTTTTCAAAAACAGGAACTGCTTCGCGAATAATATCCGTTACCATGCGCGATTGATCGCTGTAAATTTGTGAATTCCCTTTAATTACAATTGCTTCCGGACAACGTTCTTTTGCCATTTTCATTGGCATCGCGGAATGAATGCCAAAACGCCTCGCCTCATAACTACAGGAAGCAACTACTCCCCGATCGCTTGTGCCACCGATAAGAATAGGCTTTCCCTCAAGGCGACTGTCCAACTTTCGTTCGCAGGAAACGAAAAAGGTATCCAAATCCATGTGTACAATAGAGCGCAAAACAGCCATCGTAATGTCGTATAAAAAAATAATAAAAGTGAGCTGTATGCAAATCGTTCGGTTTTCAAAGATATACATTTTGATTATATTTTAATCATTTTTTTGATTATTTTTTCGTATATTCAAATAAAATAACATTATGGAACTAGAACAAATTAAAAGCAGCATCCTCGAAATTAGAGGTAAGAAAGTAATGATAGACATGGATTTAGCAAAAATTTACGAAGTAGAAACAAGAGTCTTAAAACAGGCCGTTCGCAGAAATATCGATCGTTTTCCTCCTGACTTCATGTTTGAGTTAACCGAACTTGAAATGCAAAACTTGACATCACAATTTGTGATCTCAAGTTGGGGTGGACAAAGACACAAGTCCTTTGCTTTTACTGAACAAGGAATCGCTATGTTATCAAGCGTTTTAAAAAGTAAAAAAGCAATACAAATGAATATCGCAATAATGCGTGCTTTCGTAATGATGCGACAATTTGCTTTAACCTACCAAGAACTCTCAGAAAAAATAATCGAACTTGAGAAACAACACAATCAAAAATTTGATGACATCGAGCAGGTTTTAAATTACCTCATACAAAAAGACAATCAAAAAAACCAGCAAGCAAGCCGAAAACAAGTCGGATATAAAAAGTAAAATATGGAACTAGAACAAATCAAAAGTAGCATCCTTGAAATCAGAGGAAAGAAAGTAATGCTAGACATGGATTTAGCAAAAATTTACGAAGTAGAAACAAGAGTCTTAAAACAGGCCGTTCGCAGAAATATCGATCGTTTTCCTGAGGACTTCATGTTTGAGTTAACAAAAAAAGAATGGGAATTTATAAGATCACAAAATGTGATGTTTAAAACTGGAAAAGGACATTTTCCAAAATACCTTCCCTTTGATTTCACAGAACAGGGTGTTGCTATGCTAAGTGCTGTATTAAATTCAACTCGCGCCATCCAAACAAGCATTCTTATCATGCGCGCCTTCGTGATGATGCGTCAATTTGCTTTAACCTACCAAGAACTCTCAGAAAAATAATCGAACTTGAGAAACAATACAATCAAAAATTTGATGACATCGAGCAGGTTTTAAATTACCTCATACAAAAAGACAATCAAAAAACCCATCAAGCAAGCCGAAAACAAGTCGGATATAAAAATTAGAAATCAATTTTATCTCCCTTGAGGGAGAATTAAAGAGGGTGAATGATTTCAACATATAAACAGAACAATAAAATAAATCGAATAAATAAAAACTTGTCATGAACACACAACAACACTTATTCTCTTTCAAAAACTACATGAACTATCGGCGCTATAGCCAAAATACCATCAAAACCTATTCTGATGCGTTGGACGTGTTTTTTCGCTTTTTTCAAAACAAAACAATTGAAGATTTAACAAAAGAAGACCTAATTCATTTCAACAGCGAATATATACTCAAGAAAAACCTCTCCGCAAGTTAACAAAACCAAGTAATTAACGCCATCAAATTGTTTTACAGAAATCGCTTTAACCGAAGTATGGAAGTGGATTACATTCAACGTCCTCGACGAGAAAAACGATTGCCAAATGTTCTAAGTAAAGACGAAGTAAAATCAATTTTAGAAGCACCAACCAACCTAAAACACCGCGCTATGCTTAGTTTGATTTATGCCTGTGGTTTGAGAAGAAGTGAATTATTAAACCTGACATTGAAAGATGTTTTGTCAGATCGAAACTTACTTTTCATCCAGCAATCAAAAGGAAAAAAGGACCGTGTAGTTCCAATTGGAAATAAACTCATTGAAATGTTGCGCGATTACTACAAAGCGTTTAAACCAAAAAAATGGTTGTTTGAAGGACAGTTTCCGAACACGAAATACTCCGAAAAAAGCCTCGAAAATGTCTTGAAACAGAGTTTAACCAAGGCTAAAATCACGAAGAAAGTTAGTTTACACTGGTTGCGACACAGTTATGCTACCCATCTCTTAGAAAGTGGCACAGACTTGCGATACATTCAAGAACTTTTGGGTCATTCAAGTTCTAGAACTACAGAAATATATACACATGTAAGCACCAAAAATTTACAACAAATACGTTCGCCCTTCGATGATTTATAATTTTTATTTTTAAATTAGCCTAATCCCTTCTTTATGAGGCCAAGCGAACAAATGTATGTTAGGCTTCAGAGAGATTGTGGGGGTTATAAGTAAGTTATAAGCAATTTTAGCGACAATGAAAATACTAACATTAATATTGACATTTGGATTTCTGACCAACATTTACAGTCAGACTTTTCCTGCCTTGGACAATGTT
>JACCDJ011436103.1_pt1 | contig 10391 bp, 7 predicted proteins | sample 7444481 | NCBI WGS metagenome assembly JACCDJ01 (sample SAMN15323435, study PRJNA562643) | freshwater metagenome | isolation source: river surface water | place: USA:Blue River Watershed | collected 2017-08-15 | reverse complement strand
TGTGATTTCTGGTCGAACACCCAATTTTGCAATGGCATTCACTCTCTCTTTGTCGCTAAAGCAATAGATGGTCTCTTTTTTGTTTCTAACACGGAAAAGGGGTGTTTGTAAAATATACAAATGACCGTTTCTCACCAAATCTGGGAAAAATTGCAAAAAGAATGTCATCATGAGTAAGCGGATATGCATACCATCGACATCGGCATCTGTTGCCAATACAATTTTATTGTAGCGTAAGTTTTCTAATGACTCTTCAATATCTAGAGCGTGTTGCAATAGGTTGAATTCTTCATTTTCATATACTACCTTTTTCTTAAGTCCGTAGCAGTTTAAAGGTTTACCCCTTAAACTGAATACCGCTTGAAGGTCTGGATTTCTACTCTTGGTAATACTTCCACTTGCAGAATCTCCCTCGGTAATAAATAACGTTGAATCGTATCTTTCTTCGCGTTTTTCATCGGTAAAATGAACCCTACAATCTCTTAATTTTTTGTTGTGAAGATTTGCACGCTTGGCTCTTTCTTTGGCGAGTTTTTGAACCCCTGCCATGTCTTTTCTCTCTCTTTCATTTTGAAGGATTTTTTTGACAAGAGCATCTGCAGTTTGAGGGTTTTTATGGAGGTAATCATCCACTTGTTTCTTAATAAATTCAAGAACAGCTGCTTTCAATGAAACACCATCTGGGCTCATTTCGGTACTACCAAGTTTCGTTTTTGTTTGACTTTCAAAAACGGGTTCCATCACACGCACACTAATTGCGGCAGTGATTGAACTACGGATATCGGCAGCATCAAATTCTTTTTTGTAGAAATCACGAATGGTTTTGACAAATGCCTCTCTAAAAGCAGCCAAATGGGTTCCCCCTTGGGTTGTATATTGTCCGTTTACAAAAGAGTAATACTCTTCACCATACGCGTCTGTATGGGTGAACGCAAGTTCCATGTCTTCAGTTTTTACATGGACAACAGGGTATAAAGCACTTTCGGTTGGTACTTTGGTTTCGAGTAGGTCTAAAAGTCCTCTTCTTGCGGCATATGAATCGCCATTGTATTTAATTGTTAACGCACTGTTGAGGTATGTGTAGTTTTTTATTTGATCACGGATGTACTCTTGGATGAAACGGTAGTTTTTGAATACTGTTGCATCGGGCTCAAAAGCAATGAAAGTTCCATTGGTTTCGTTGGTGTCTGTTTCTGGGCTATCTAAAACCAATTCACCGCATTTGAATTCGGCTTTTTTGGTTCTGCCATCTCTAAAACTTTGCACCACGAAGTAAGAACTTAAAGCATTCACGGCTTTTGTACCAACTCCGTTTAATCCTACAGATTTTTGGAACGCTTTACTATCGTATTTACCACCTGTATTGATTTTAGATACGCAATCGATGACTTTCCCAAGAGGAATTCCACGGCCAAAGTCTCTAATTTGAACACGTTTATCATCGATGTTGATTTCGATTTTTTTACCGTTACCCATGACGTGTTCATCGATGCTATTATCTACAATTTCTTTAATTAAGACGTAAATACCATCGTCAACGGAGGTTCCATCACCCAATTTACCAATGTACATACCGGGACGAAGGCGAATATGTTCCTTCCAATCGAGACTTCGAATTTCGTCTTCGGTATATTGTGGTTTTTGAATTTCTTCGTTGCTCATCATGCAATAATAAATTTACTTATTCAAAAGCTACACTTAAGTTTTTCACAAATTGGCGAAATGTAGATAAACCCTTAATTTTGTGCCATGAAAATTAAAGGTTTTGCAGGAATCATTTTATTCGTTTCAACTTTGTTGATCGTAGGATGTAAATCTAAAATTGATAAAGCCATTGAAAATATTGCTCCATATGAAAAATATTTCATGGGGGATGTGATCAAAGTGGATAGTTTGCCTGTAGGCTTTGAAAAGAAATTGGCTGATTTTGCCAAAGAGTTTAAACAATATTCTAAATCGTCGAAATACATTTATGCAGCAGCATTTTTAGCTGAAAAAAGAGGTCGATTAAAAGAAGCCGCTGAATATTCAGCCATTTATGTTGATGATTATTCGAACGAAAAAAGTCACCGAATGGAAAGTGCAATGGTGGCAGCTCATTATTTTGAAACGATTGAAAAATACGAGTTAGCGCTAAAATATTATGATTTATTGGCGAAAGAATTTTCGAAAAATCCGGTCGGGGAACAAGCAAAATTCACTAGCGAAATGATCCGTAAAGGGGCCATAACCCCAGAACAACAATTGGAATATATGCAGTCTAAAGCTGCCGCCGATAGTGCTAAAAATTAATACGGAGAAATATAATTTCCGTCTATTTTCTTTTTCTTCTTCTTGAAGTCACCGCGTTTCCAAGCTTCAAAAAATTGCATCCAAGCAACTGGGCTCAAATAATTTTGAGGGGGTGCTTGTTTGTAGTAATAGAGCTGACTTGCTCTGGTTTGAGCTAACAGAGATTGAGAAGATGTTGCATCCGCTGGTCGCATTTTAAGTTCTTCTTTCAAAGCTTCTGTTTCAAGGTTTTTGCGAGCGCGTTCGTATGCGTCGTCTGGAATATCTCTTGTTACAAATTCGTGGTTAAACAAAGTTTTTAGTGGCAATGCTCTAATGAAAATGGCAGGTATATGAATGGTGTCCTGTGTCATTAGTTTGATCACGTTGTATCTATTTCCTGTAAGTGTATCTGGAACAACATGCCAAGAACCAACTTTTTCAACCAAAGAAAAGTAAATGGTATCACCCTTTTTAACTACCACGTCAAAATGCCCGGCATAGTCAGTATATCCAATTAAACCCCTTTTGTTGCTTTTGATATTTACATACGGAATTGGCTTTAAACTGTCTGATGTTAAAACCATTCCCGTGAACAAGATGTAAGGATTTTTTTCTTTTCCTGGTTGCGCTTGAACACGATTGAAATTCAATAAGAATAAAAATGTAAAAAATATGAAAATGAGTTTTTTCAATTTGGTTATTGGTTAGTTGTTCAGTCTTTCAAATGTAGTTAAAAATTGAGTCAGGGCATAAGCCATCCGAGGATAATGGCAAATAAAACGATGAATGGGGTTGGGATTTTCTTTGTTAATAGCATTGCAACTGTCATTAAACAAACGAATATCTCGGTGAAAAGTTGCAATTTATTGGTGTAGTTTGAGATTTTGAGGATAAAATTTTGATTGATTACCAAGCATGCCGTTAAAATAAATCCGACAGAAATGGCAAAAATTCCGTTAATTGACCTCCTCAAATACACTGAATTATTCAGTTTTTCCCAAATAGGGTAGGCAAATAGTACGAGTAATGTGCCGGGCATGAAAACCGCAATGAGCCCAATTAAACTGCCAAGTAATTGTCCCCCAAAACCACTGCCATCATTTTTCATCGCAATGGAATTTGTATAGACTGCAAGGTTGAAATTTGGCCCTGGTGCTGCCTGAATGATGCCAAGTCCGGTGTTTAGCTCTTCCAAGGTCATTCTTTTTTTGTGATCTACATATTGTTCCACAGTCATTGCGGCAAGAACATTTCCTCCTCCGAATGACAAAGCTCCCATGCGGTATGTGTTTTCAAACAAAATAACGGGTTTTAGAAGTTTCGATTCAGTCTTATATTTTGTAAGTAGCAATCCAGTAAATCCAACGATGAAAAAAATGGTAAAAAATATGGTTAGATTTCTCCATTTGATTGATTTTGTGAATGATGGTTTTTGAGGCTTTTCATCTCTCACCAACCATGCACTTGCTGCCGCGCTTAGAATTACGCCCAAAGGAAAAACCCAGGGACTTCTTATGAGATAACCACCAATTCCTCCGATGAGAAAAATGGCCATGTTTAATGGGGTTAATTTCATCCACTGGAACATTGAAATTACGGCATAAATTAAAAACCCAGCCACACAAGCTTCAATGTTTTGGAGTTGTTCAGATTCCAAGAATTTTGGTGAAAGCGCAAGAATAGCCATCATAATGGCGCCGGGTAATGCCCATAATAGCAAAGTGAAAAATGCCAAAATTGGACCACCTAATTTAAATCCTATTGTTGTAATTGTTTGTGTTGTACTTGGGCCTGGAAGAATGCTGCAGAATGCATTGATTTCTATGAGGTCATCGTGGCTGATAAACTTTTGTTTGTCTACCAATCGCCGTTTGAAATAAGGTAAGTGCATTTGTGGACCCCCGAATGCGGTTAATCCAAGCCAAAAAACCGATCTGAGAAACCGAAAGTGTCTCGCTTTTTGTATTTTTGCACTACGATTCATCAGATGAGATACAAAAAACGACAATTTACTTTAATTATTACCCTATCGGCAATATTATTTTCAGTATTTTTTTTCGCTTGTAATAACCAAAATACAGCAAATGAAAAGAGAAATATTAGTTTGCAAAAAATAGACAGTTTATGGATGGGACTTCAAGAAACAAAGGGTTTGTTTGGTTATAAAATGGATGAGTTTATTGATCGTAAATCGCAAATGCAGAAAAATTTAACCCTGTTGAAGTTTGTAGATGGTCAGAAAATTAACGAAGAAAACCTATCAAATGTTCGGCAATACAATGCTATGTTTCGAGTTTATAGGGGAATTGGTCAGCAATATAAAGATGCTGTTTTAGGAGCAGAGGCCCTGTTTTATGAAATTAAAGGATTGGAGACAGAGTTGAAAAAAGGCAATTATGACAAAGAAATTGCGAATTTTGTAAAAGAGTATCAATCAATTAAAATTCAATTGTTTGAAAATCATAAAAAGGCACTCGATGTTACAAATCAATTGAAAGCCATTGAACCTGCTTACCAAAGAATTTCCCCGCTTGTTGATGCGTTGGTAGAATCTGTTCAAGAGAAATAATCAGGGATTTTAGACGTAGGATATTCCTTTTGGAATTCTTTCTTTTTTTGCGCTAGAGATTTTTCCCAGTTTGCGATCTGTTCTTGATCATTCGTTTTCAGTTTGTGCTTGAATAATTGAGCCAAGGCACTTGCTCTAAGTATGTAATCTCTGAACGATTCATTTCCATATATTTCAATTAAACGATTGAAAATGTAATCGATGGCCATTTTATTTGGGTGCGCTAAATCTGTTTCGAAGAATCGGTGATCTCTCAATTCTTCATTGAAAATTTCATAGCTCGGGAAATATAGGCAGTTGCCATTTTTAGACATAAAATGTTGTAGCGCTGCAATTAGGTGCGATTTGCTCAATAAATTTTCCGAGATACCATCCCTCAAATGCCTCACCGGACTAATTGTAAATACAATGTTACAATGGTTGTTGATTGCTTGAATACAGGATTGAATTTGGTTTAGGTTATCAATGATATGGTTGATTGGCAACAAGGTTTTCTCAAATTGATTTTGAGGTATTTTTTGGCAATTACCAACCAATTCGTTTGACTCTAAATGTCTGTAAACCCAGGCACTTCCCAGGGTGATGAAAACAGTGTTGCACTGGCTTAAATATTCTAGAGTTTCTTGAAGCCTTTTTTTGATTTGTGTTTCTAAGATGTCTTTTTTTGCGTGTTGGAATGAAGTGTCGAACAAAAGTGAATGTTCGGTATTCTGATAGTGTATGACTCTTGGTAATGTTTGATTTTGAATGTGTTGTAAGGTTTGCGCCAATGCATCTGGTGAGAAAATTGTGCCAAATGGGTTCGCTAAGGTTTCAATAAAATGACCATTGAATTTTTCGGAAATGTTTGTAGAAAAGCATGAACCCATGAAGAAGAATCGGTCAGGATTTGTCCAAATGTACTGTTCCTTAATTGGAAAATGGGTGTAAAAATGATTTTTGATATCTTGACTATTTTTCATGCACTACAAACCAACGAAAAATGTTTCATTTTCGTATAACTTTGTGCACAAGATGAATGAAATTAATCGCAAAGAAAATTTGCATGTTGTTTTTTGGCTGATAAAAGATTTTGCGTGGATTTCTGGATATAAAATATTGGGTGTGAGTTTGGCAATTCCAACGATTATTTTGGCAGCCTATTTAACTGTAATTACGAAAAAAATGAGGTCTAGTTTTTATCATAATTTAGCCATTCTTTTTTGGATTTTGGGCAACAGCATTTGGATGTTTGGAGAATTTTATTTTGAAGATCAAAAACGAATTTGGGCTTTGCCTTTTTTCTTTATCGGTTTAGCAATTATTGCTTACTATTATTTATTTGAGGGATATTTGGCTTACCAAAAGAAAAAAGCCCAGAATTAACCAGGCTTCCTTCTACAACCAAACTAAACTAAACCAAATAACTGAACAAGTTATTTTTTATACACACAAGAGAAGAAATCTTCCCATTGTTTCTCTGTTAGGGTATTCTGTATTTCTGTGAGCAAGCAACGATAATTTGTTGAACTCGAAATCAGAATCTTTTGTTCTACATACATAGAACGTAGTAAACTCAAAAACGCATCCTCAACCTCTGTCATTATTTGGTCATATTGAATTTTTGAAATGATGTTTTGCTTGAGTTTTTCATTTTGTTTTTGAATAAATCGTTGTAAACTATCGTTCACAAATGTGAGAATCAATTGTGATTGCTCAATGTTGTGATGTTGTTGATTTGCAAATGATTCAACTACAATTTGAATTTTTTTATGTTGGTCTGTTGATAGATCTTGCCAATTGATTTTTGATAGAATACTGTTATTTGCTATGGCATTTTCATTGGTGTTGCCCAATGACGATTGAAAAAAATTATTTTTAGTGTTGATTAAATAATTGTTCGATAATCCTAATTGATTCCAACTAATCTTATAGAGTTGAGCATTGTAATTGGGTTGGATTGTGTCGCATTCTGATTCAGATTTAGACACCAAATTGCTAATTTGTTGATCGCGAATGATGAGGGTGTCATCGGTTTTATTGCATGCCCCAAGCATCGTGATTGCAAAGAAAAATAAGGGATTAAAGATTGTGATTTTCATAATGTTGGGCATTTGATACTGAATACAACAGAAGGTGGGGTATCCCCCAAAAAAATATTTTGCATTTTTCGCAAAAAATGAACTTTAAAAGATTGGCTTTGGGTTGTACCTTTGCAGCTTATGATGGAAACCGAAGTTTACGTGCCAACCAATAAGGTACGTGTGGTAACTGCTGCGAGTTTATTTGATGGTCACGATGCTGCTATCAATGTAATGAGAAGAATTATCCAAGCAACTGGTTGCGAAGTGATTCACTTGGGTCACGACCGCAGTGTACAAGAAGTTGTTGAAACAGCTATTCAAGAAGATGCAAATGCAATTGCCATGACTAGTTATCAAGGCGGACATATTGAGTACTTGAAATATATGTTCGACTTGTTGAAAGAACGAGGCGCAAGTCATATCAAAATATTTGCCGGTGGCGGTGGTGTTATCCTTCCTGAAGAAATTAAGGAATTAATGGATTATGGTATCACTAGAATTTATAGTCCTGACGATGGACGTGCCATGGGATTGCAAGGGATGATCAATGATTTGGTGACACAGAGCGATTTTCCAACGGGTCATAAATTAAACGGTGAGGTTAAAAAATTAGAAATTCGTTCTAAACTTGATATTGCAAGATTAATTACGGCTGCTGAGAATTATCCTGAATTGCATGCAACAACGTTGAATGAAATTAGAGAACGTTCTGCTGATATTGCTGTTCCTGTTCTGGGAATTACGGGTACAGGTGGTGCCGGTAAAAGTAGCTTGGTTGATGAAGTTGTGCGTAGATTTTTATTGGATTTTGAAGATAAAAACTTAGCAATTATTTCAATTGACCCATCGAAACGTAAAACTGGAGGGGCATTGCTTGGCGATAGAATTAGAATGAACAGTATCAATCACGACCGCGTTTACATGCGTTCTATGGCAACCCGTCAAGCCAATTTGGCCATGAGTTCTCATGTTGATGATGCTGTTGCAATTTTGAAAGTTGCGGGTTATGATTTAATCATTGTTGAAACCAGTGGAATTGGTCAAAGCGACACCCAAATTACGGAACATTGTGATGTTTCAATGTATGTAATGACACCTGAATACGGTGCGGCAACTCAGTTAGAAAAGATTGATATGCTTGATTTTGCAGATGTTGTTGCATTGAATAAGTTTGATAAAAGAGGGGCCTTGGATGCATTGAGAGATATTCGAAAGCAATTTCAAAGAAATCATAAATTATTTGATCAAGAAGTTGATTCAATGCCGGTTTTTGGAACAATTGCAAGTCAATTTAACGATCCAGGAATGAATAGTCTTTACAAGTGCTTAATGGATACCATTGCTGATAAAACAGGGATGGATTTAAAAAGCAGTTGGATGGCTTCAAATGAATTGAGCGAAAAGATTTTCGTGATTCCGCCTTCTCGCAATCGTTATTTGAGTGAAATTTCTGAAAATAACAGAAGCTATGATGCAAAAGCAAGAGCTCAACGCAAAATTGCTCAAAGAATGTATGGAATTCAAGAAACCATCGATACCATCAATGAATCGGCGCAAATGGATGCTCATTTAAATGGCAAAGAAACATTTGTTGAGAGTTTGCAAAAAATGTATCATGATCTTGAGGGACAATTGGAGCCTTCTAACCGAAAGCTCATTGAGAATTGGGAAGAGAAAGCTCAGCAATACAAAAACGAGCATTATATTTTTAAAGTTAGGGATAAAGAGATTAAGATTCAAACTCATTCTGAGAGTTTGAGCCATTCTCAAATTCCGAAAGTTGCAACACCAAGCTATAAAGGATGGGGCGATTTATTATATTGGCAGTTACAAGAGAATGTGCCAGGTGAATTTCCGTACACTTCTGGAATTTATCCATTCAAACGTGAAGGTGAAGATCCAACCAGAATGTTTGCTGGTGAAGGTGGACCTGAAAGAACCAATCGCCGATTCCATTACGTGAGTAAGGCTATGCCAGCAAAGCGTTTGAGTACGGCTTTTGACTCAGTGACATTGTATGGTAGAAATCCTGATTTGCGTCCGGATATTTACGGAAAAGTTGGTAATTCAGGGGTGAGCATTTGTTGTTTGGATGATGCTAAAAAGCTGTATAGCGGATTTAATTTGGCTGATCCTAAGACATCTGTATCGATGACCATCAATGGTCCTGCGCCAATGTTGTTAGGTTTCTTTATGAATGCTGCCATTGATCAGCAATGTGAATTGTACATCAAGCAAAATGGTTTAGAAAAGGAAATCAATGATAAAATTGATTCCATTTATGCTGCAAAACAATTGCCTAGGCCTAGATATCAGGGCGAATTACCTGAAGGCAATGATGGTTTGGGATTGATGTTGTTAGGTGTAACTGGAGACCAAGTATTGCCTCTTGAAACGTACGAAGAAATTAAGAATTGGACACTTTCTCAGGTTCGTGGAACGGTTCAAGCTGATATTTTAAAAGAAGATCAAGCTCAAAATACTTGTATTTTTAGCACAGAATTTGCCCTTCGTTTGATGGGTGATGTTCAAGAGTATTTTATTGTAAATAAAGTAAGAAATTTCTACTCTGTAAGTATTAGTGGTTATCACATAGCGGAAGCAGGTGCCAATCCTATTACGCAATTGGCATTTACCTTGGCCAATGGTTTCACTTACGTGGAATACTATTTGAGCAGAGGCATGAATATCGACGATTTTGCGCCTAACTTAAGTTTCTTCTTTAGCAATGGTGTAGATCCAGAATATGCTGTGATTGGCCGTGTGGCTCGTAGATTATGGGCAAAAGCAATGAAGTTGAAATACGGTGGAAATGCGCGTTCTCAAATGTTGAAATATCATATTCAAACGAGTGGACGTAGTTTACATGCTCAAGAAATTGACTTTAACGACATTCGTACAACATTGCAAGCCTTGTATGCGATTTACGATAACTGTAACTCTTTGCACACCAATGCGTATGATGAAGCAATTACAACTCCAACTGAGGAGAGTGTTCGTAGGGCAATGGCAATTCAATTGATTATCAATAAAGAACTTGGATTGGCGAAGAATGAAAATCCAACCCAAGGTGCATTTATCATTGAAGAATTGACAGACTTGGTAGAAGAAGCTGTATTGACTGAATTTGATAGAATTACAGAACGCGGAGGTGTTTTAGGTGCTATGGAAACCATGTATCAACGTGGCAAAATTCAGGAGGAAAGCTTGTACTATGAAACATTGAAGCATACAGGTGAATATCCAATTGTTGGTGTAAATACTTTCTTAAATAGTAAAGGTTCACCTACTTTGGTTCCTGGAGAGGTTATCAGAAGTACTGAAGAAGAGAAGCAATTCCAAATTCAAACCATTGAAATATTGCATAAACTTCACGAAGGCAATTCATCTGAAATGTTAACACAATTGCAAAAATCTGCAGTTGAAAACAAGAATTTATTTGCTGAATTGATGGAGATTTGTAAATATTGTTCTTTAGGTCAAAT
>JACCDJ010708079.1_pt1 | contig 10391 bp, 7 predicted proteins | sample 7444481 | NCBI WGS metagenome assembly JACCDJ01 (sample SAMN15323435, study PRJNA562643) | freshwater metagenome | isolation source: river surface water | place: USA:Blue River Watershed | collected 2017-08-15 | reverse complement strand
CGGCACAATTTGAGGAACTAATATGCGCGAAAAATGGCCCAATCCTAATTGGCCAAAAGAATTATTACCCCATGTGTAAACATCTCCTTTCGCATTCAATACAAGATTGTGCGCAACACCAGCACTAATAGATTTTATATTGTCCGATAAACTAATAATTTTAGCAGGAGTATTTCTAGATATTTGATCTCCTAATCCTAATTCTCCATTTTCATTGCCACCCCAAACATATACTTGTCCTGCAGCACTTAAGGCAATGACATGATCTCCGTTAGCACTAATTTCCTTAATAGCAGGTAAGTTCTCTACACGTGTAGCGGTTAAACAATCCTTGTTACTGCCATTACCACATTGTCCAAAACGATTGTTGCCCCAACAAAAAACTTCACCATCTTGATTTAAAGCCACAGAAAAGTATAAACCCGCACTAACCTGAATGATATGCTCCAAATTTGGAACCAATGCCAAATCTGAATTCGCTAAAGTATTGCTATTGCCTTTTCCTAATTGTCCATGTTCATTTGCCCCACAGCTATATACTTTGCCATTTTGAATAAAAAGAGAATGATTGTAACCCGTAGCAGTAGTGCCTTGGGCCATACTTATTCCATAGGTCATTACCATAACCAATAAAATCAATAGTAGGCCCAAAACAAATAACTCTAACACATGCCCTAAGCGCTTGTGTAAGAATTGTAAACGAATTGATGAAGTGCGTGCCATAGGTTTGTTTTTTGTCTCTTCAAACATACCCTGATAATCAGCCATTTCTTCTCCTATGAATTACGTATTTTTCTGCTGAAATACGCATAATTTCAAGCTTTCAGTCCTAATTTTACACCATGGAATTTTCAAATCCCGCAATCGATGCTTATTGTGCTGCACACTCCTCCGCATTGCCTAGCTTTATGGAAGAATTGGAACGTGAGACACATCTGAGAGTTATTCTTTCCAATATGATAAGCTCTCCCTTGCAAGGAGCCATGTTGCAATTTTTAGCAGCAAGCCATCAACCGCAAAATGTCCTTGAAATAGGGACCTTCACGGGATACAGTACCTTAGCGATCGCAAGCGGCCTTTCTAGTAACGCTAATTTTCACACCTTAGAAAAGAACCCCGAACTCGAATATTTTCACCAAAAGTATTTTACACACTTTCCTTGCATACAAGTGCACTATGGAATGGCGCTCGATTGGCTCCAAAATGACACTACCTCTTGGGATTTTGTATTCCTAGATGCAGATAAAAAGGTCTATGAAACGTATTACGACCTATTGATTCCTAAAATGAGCAAAAATGGGCTGCTGATAGCCGATAACGTGTTATGGAAAGGGAAGGTGTTAAATGAATCTCCCGACTCCGATACGAAAGCCCTGGATGCGTTTAACAAAAAGGTCAATCAGGATGTTCGTGTGGACAATGTCCTGCTTCCAATACGCGACGGACTCATGCTCATCCGCAAAAAATAAGGTAACTTTGGTAGTTCCACGTCGTATCTATTAGTATAACCAATACTAAAACCTAGTAAAATGAAAAAAATCCTATTCTTGGCACTTATTTGTTTGGGTTTGCAGTCTTATGCTGTTCGAGCAGAAGATTCCTTACAAATTGTTCGCTATGTGAATGCAATGGCTCGTTATGCCGTTTCCGAAATGCATCGTAGTGGCGTTCCAGCGAGTGTATCTCTTGCGCAGGGGATTTTGGAAACAGCTGCAGGAACCAGCCCATTATATTCTAGATCAAATAACAACTTCGGAATTAAATGTAAGGCGAATTGGTCAGGGCCTTATACCCTCCATGACGACGATGCACAGGGCGAATGCTTCCGTGTATACGACAACGACTCTATGTCTTATGTGGATCATAGTAATTTCCTTCGTACAGCTCCTCGTTATAATTTCTTGTTTCAATTAGATAAAACTGATTATCGTGGTTGGGCCATCGGTTTGAAAAAAGCAGGCTATGCTACCAATCCTAAATACTCTATGAAGCTGATTGAATATATTGAAAGATATAATTTGGATGCCTACGATCATTTAACAGTAGCACAACTTAGCTCATCTCCTCGTCTTGCAAGAAATGCAAGTCAAGCATTAAACGCTTCTCGTCAAGCGGCAGTAATAAATCTTCCTAAATCAACTGCAGCTGCAAGCACGCCTGCAACGCCTGCTTCAGCACCTACAACTTCAACGAAAAATGCAAATACGCCAGTAAATGGCTTTGATCCTAACAACCTTCCTGAAGTGCATTGGAACGTAACCAACATCCCTGACGGAGACGCCTCACATGTTGCTTACAAACCTAAACCAAAGCCTAAATACAATAGCAAAACTGCTAAACATAGCACCTATAACAAAAAGGCCTCTACTGCTAAGAAAGGAACACATACAGTGAATTCGAAAAGCACATCGAAAACAGGAAGTAAAGCTCCGGTAAAGACTGGTGCTAAAACCACTACAAAGCCGGTTGCTAAGAGCGCGGCAAACGCTAAGCCTGTAGCAAAGAAAGCGCCTGTAAAGAAAAAATAATCGCATGAAGCAAGTTCAAGTTCTAGATAAAACCTTCACTACTTATATCACCAAAGTAGAAATTACGGAACGCATTAATGCAATCGCTAAAGAATTAAATGAACGTTACTCGCACAAAAAGCCAATGTTCATCGCCGTGCTAAATGGCGCATTTCTCTTCGCTTCTGAGATATTTGCTCAATTTGAACACCCTGCTGAAATTAGCTTCGTAAAGGTGGCCTCCTACCACGGAACAGAAAGCTCTGGTGAAATAAAAACGTTGATCGGACTAAATAGCGCAATTCAAGGACGTGATCTAATCATCATTGAAGATATTATTGACACAGGCAAAACATTCCATGAATTATTGCCAAATATTAATGCACAAAACCCCGCTTCGATAGCTATTGTCTCCCTTTTAGTGAAACCCGAAGCTCTCAAATACCCTGTGAAAGCTGATTATGTAGGTTTCGAAATCCCTAATAAATTCGTCGTAGGCTATGGTCTCGACTACGACGGATACGGTCGTAATTTGCCAGAAATTTATCAAATCGTTTCGGAATAATCGCCTTTTGATTGCTACTTTCGTAGCATGAAAAAACTTTTCTTGCTTGATGCCTTCGCATTGATCTTTCGTGCCTATTATGCACTAAGTAAAAACCCGCGAATGACATCCACAGGCATTAATACTAATGCACAGTTCGGATTCACTACCACCTTACTCGATTTAATAAAGAAAGAAAAGCCAACGCACATTGCAGTAGCCTTCGATACAAAAGTCGCTACCACTCGTCATGAGGTTTTTGCTGAATACAAAGCGAATCGTCAAGAAACACCCGAAGATATCCTAGCCGCTGTTCCTCATATTCAACAGATTCTTACTGCCCTAAATATTCCCATTCTAGCCGTAGATGGCTATGAAGCCGATGATGTTATCGGTCATGTAGCTAAGCAGGCAGAAAAGGATGGTTTTGAGGTGTATATGGTGACGCCTGATAAAGATTATGGACAGCTCGTTTCCGAACATATTCGCATCTGGCGCCCACCAGCATTTGGTAACAAAGAAGAAATTCTAGGTCCCGCTGAAGTATGTGCTAAATGGGGAATTCAAAACGTAAATCAAGTCATTGATATCCTCGGCTTAATGGGCGATGCAGTAGATAATATTCCAGGCGTACCAAGCGTCGGCGAAAAAACAGCAGCCAAACTTATCGCTGAATATCACTCGATGGAAGGGGCGCTCGAAGCTGCTGCCAATGGATTGGTAAAAGGGAAACTAGGAGAGAAGTTGGTTGAGTTTAAAGAACAAGCACTCCTTTCCAAACACCTCGCAACCATCATTACCGATATTCCCGTTGAATTCGATCTCTCATTGACTATTATCGAAGAGCCTAATAGAGAAGCAGTCAAAGAAGTATTCTCTTTCTTGGAGTTTAGAACCTTGGCTAAACGTGTCTTAGGCGAAGAATTAAATGCACCAGCTAATACCAACAGCACTAATAATGAGGCTGTAAAAGATACGGCAAATAGCGCGGGTGCCGACTTGTTCGGGAATCCATTGCCTGCTGCCAAAACATCGGCTCCGTCACTATTCGACGCTGTTGAAGAAACAAAAATCCTACAAGGAAATTCAAATGCTGCCAATACGCCGCATGAATATCAAACAATACTTGAAGAACAAGACTTAAAGAATTTAGTACAAAACTTACTTTCCCAAACTGTCGTTTGCTTCGATACAGAAACAACTTCTTTAGATGCAAATCAAACCTCACTTGTAGGCTTGTCCTTCAGCTATGAAAAAGCCAAAGCCTTCTACATTCCTTGTAACGCATCCTTAACGACAAGCAATATCCTAAATATATTAAGTCCTTTCTTTTTAAACACTTCTATTATTAAAGTTGGACATAATATTAAGTTCGATATGCTAGTGCTGAAGTGGCATGGAATCGAGGTTGCAGGACCTATTTACGATACCATGCTAGCGCATTATCTAGTAGAACCAGAAGCAAAACGCTCCATGGATATGCTAAGTGTTCAATACCTTGATTACTCTCCGATTTCCATCACCGAACTAATTGGCAAAAAGGGTAAATCACAAGGGAATATGGGCGATGTAGCGCTTGCACAAATTAGTGAATATGCTGCCGAAGATGCTGATATTACGCTACAGCTCAAGAACTCTATGGATCAAGAATTGTTGGAGAAAGAGGTGCGTGATCTTGCGAATGAAATCGAATTTCCATTGGTGGAAGTTTTGCGCGATATGGAATTTGAAGGGATTCGAATTGATGAGAAATTCTTAAATGATTATTCAAAAGAACTTTCTCGATTAGCACATGAACATGAAGAAAAGGTTTTTGCGCAAGCCGGACTCCGATTTAATCTAGCTTCTCCAAAGCAGCTAGGGGACGTGCTTTTTGAACATTTGAAGTTAGATCCGAAAGCAAAAAAAACTAAAACGGGTCAGTATGCAACAGGGGAGGAGGTGCTTTTGAAATTGGCAAAAGAACATCAAATTGTCGATGATATCTTAGCCTTTCGCGAATACACTAAATTGAATAATACCTATGTAGAAAAATTGCCACTATTGGTTAATCCAAAATCAGGTCGAATTCACACGTCGTATAGTCAAGCAGTCGCTGTAACCGGTCGCCTTAGCAGCAATGATCCAAATCTTCAAAACATTCCTGTTAGAACAGATCGTGGTCGAGAAATAAGAAAAGCGTTTATTGCACGGGATGAAAATCATGTGCTGATGAGCGCCGACTATTCACAAATTGAATTGCGTATTGTAGCGGCAATCAGCGGCGACCCAAATATGTGTCAGGCTTTCCGTGATGGAATGGATATTCACACGGCCACCGCTGCGAAAGTGTTTAACGTAAGCCCAGAAGAGGTAACCAAAGAAATGCGTTACAAAGCAAAAAGCGTAAACTTCGGTATCATCTACGGACAAGGGGCTTTCGGACTTGCAGAGAATTTGAAAATTTCTCGTTCCGAAGCAAAAGAAATCATTGATAGCTATAAAAAGGAATTTAGTGGTATTCAAAAATACATGACTGAAATTGTGCAATCTGCTGTCGATAAAGGCTATGTCCAAACCTTAAAAGGTAGAAAACGTTGGCTCCGTGATATACACTCCGCCAATTTTACGGTGCGTGCATTCGCAGAAAGAAATGCCATTAATTCTCCAATTCAAGGTTCCGCTGCAGATATGATTAAATTGGCAATGATTAAAATTCATCACGCCATTAAAAATGGAGGATTACGCAGCCGTTTACTTCTGCAAGTACATGACGAATTGATTTTCGACGTACATCAAGATGAAGTAGAAATAATGAAGAATTTGGTGCTTGAAAATATGCGAACAGCTTTATTATTGCCAAATGACGTACCGGTTGAATGTGAAGTGGGGGTGGGACAAAGTTGGTTAGAAGCGCATTAACAGTTCAAACTTTGGTGAATGAAGATTATTCTGTTACTTAGCTAAATAATTATGCGTTGTAAATTTCTCTATTCTGTTTTTTTGTTCTTGTGTCTTTCTACTGCAACGGTAGTAAAGGCTCAAAACGACGCGCAGATAGGACATTCAACGCTTTGGCCCAATTTAAATAATCCGGGAGCTCTTGAAAATTATAATGCCCCCCTTGCAGGCGCTGATCTTCGGATTCAATGGCTTGGGGTAGAAGGACAGCCATTCACGCAAACGCTTTTTGCTCAAATGCCTGTTCCGAATAGTAAATTGTTTGGTGGTTTAGTGATAGCAAATGAATTGGCCGGAGCACATCAAGTATTACATACGGATTTGCAAATGGCATATCCTATCAAACTAAAAAAACAACAAATTCAGGTGGGCGCAAGTGTCGGCTTTATTCAATATGCATTGCTCGGTGCAAAACTACGCGCAGCAGACGGTGTGTATAATGACAATGCATTGCTACACAACGATCCTGATCTTGCCACCAGTAGCCTGACGCAGGTGGTTCCGAATTTTAACATAGGTTTCAAGACAAAATGGAATGCGTTTAGTTTTAATATGGGTGTCGAGCATCTTTTTGCCGGAAAAATCAAACTAGCAGTACCCACCGGAAACGCATTAATACAATACAATCCCTTGCTACATTTAGGAGTTAATTATAATTGGCCTTTGCAAATTAATAATTGGCAATTCAAATCATCCGCTTGGTTTAAATCTAATTTCACTAAGTCAATGGTGGATTGGCAAAGCTTTGCAACCTATCAAGATAAATGGCGCTTTGGAGTTTTAATCCGTGGTTTTGCGCCGCGAAATATCGACGCTGCAGGCGCTATTTTCGGCTACGTTTTGAACGATAGAATGCAATTCAATTACTCGTTTGAGTGGCCTTTGAATAAGCTTTCTCAAATCGTTTTTGGCACGCAAGAGTTAAGTCTAGTTTATAAATTACAAGAACCACCACCTCCTTCACGGGGAAAAATTATTTTTTCACCCCGCTTTTTGTGATTTTTTTGCCCCAAAACGAAACTTTTTATTTATCTTGCGTATAGGAGTTTTAACAGATTATTAAGACTTCCGCCTTTATCACAGAAAAACAAACCTTAAGCCTTAATTTTTCAAAGTATTTGGAGAATTGGGGAAAATATATATCTTTGTCTTCCTTGCCTTAGTTATAAATAGGGGAGGGAAACTATTAAATCCAATTAGCGCATGAAAAAGATGCTCAAACATGCTTGGTGGTTAGCGTTGGCTGTAATCGTGATCAGTTGTGGTCATGGAGGTTACGAAGGTCAATTGCTCGGTGTATTCGATCGTCCTGAATACATCCCGGAAATCCCTTACGGAATGGTTTACATCCATTCTGGTACATTGCACATTGGTCAAAATGACGAGGACATGAACGGTACTTTGGTACAACGTCCGAAGTCAGTTTCTGTGCAAGGTTTCTACATGGACAACACCGAAATCACAAACAACGAATACCGTCAGTTTGTGTATTGGGTACGTGATTCTATCGCTCGTCGTTTGATGGGTGGTGAGTTCTTGTACGCTGAAGGTGAAGAAAATGAGCGTATCAATTGGGATTTAGAATTGGATTGGAATTCTGAAGACGCGAAAGAAAAATTAGAAGAATTATTCTATCCTGCAGAAGAGCGTTTCTGGGGTAAGAAGCAAATTGATCCATCTAAATTGGTCTACAATCCAGTAGAATTGGATTTGCAGTTTGCTGCTAAAAAATCAAATCGTCAAGAATCACGTAGCAAGATAATCTTAAACCGTGCAGTGAATATCTATCCGGATACAATGTGTTGGATGCATGATTTCACGTATTCTTTCAACGATCCAATGACTCGTAACTACTTCAATCACCCAGCATTTGATAACTATCCTGTAGTTGGTGTGAATTGGCATCAAGCACGCGCTTTCTGTTTGTGGCGCACGCGCTTATTGTATGACTTTAATATGTTGAACAGCAAAACAGAACCGGAATTCTTCCGTCTTCCATCTGAAGTAGAGTGGGAATATGCTGCGCGTGGTGGCCGTGATTTTGCACCATACCCTTGGGGAGGTCCATATTTGCGTAATGCCAAAGGTTGTATCTTGGCTAACTTCAAACCAATGCGTGGTAACTATCCAGAAGATGGTGGTTTGTATACTGTAAAAGCAGATGCTTACTTCCCGAACGACTTCGGTTTGTATAATATGTCAGGTAACGTGGCTGAATGGTGTGAAGATGCATTCTTCGAAAATGCCTTCCAATTCATGCACGACCTCAACTCTTCTGTACGTTATAATTCAACAGGTCCGGATGATGCAAATCAAGATCCAGACGCAATGAAGCGTAAAGTAATTCGCGGAGGTTCATGGAAAGACATTGGCTACTACTTACAGTGCGGTACGCGTAAATGGGAATTCCAAGACACTGCTAAATGTTATATCGGTTTCCGTACGGTTCAATCTTTCTTGGGTCGTTCTATGGCTGATTATCAAAAATAAAAACCAAATCACACTTTTATAAAACCATCCTAACCAATTAAACACCCTAAATTATGTCAGGCTTAGTTCATTTCTTCGAGACGGATCGCGGTAAGCGTTTGAAAAATATGATCATCGGTTTCGGTGCATCTGTGGTTATCTTGGGGGCCCTATTTAAAATCTTGCACTGGCCTTTGGCGACAGAAATGTTGATGGCAGGTATGATCACCGAGGCGGTTCTTTTTGCCCTTTTGGGTTTCTTACCTCCTCACAAAGACTACTATTGGGAACGTTTATATCCAAACTTGGATATCGCTCCTGAAGTGGATAAAACATTCGTTCGTAAAGCCAACGCAGACGTTGCCGTAGGTGGTGGTTCTGGAGATAGCGGATTAGGTAGCTTGTTAAGCAAAGTGAATGTTCCTGAAGAAGTATTCGAGAAAATGGGCGAAGGCTTCAAGAAAATTGCTGACAACGCTGATAAAATGAGCCAAATCTCTGATGCAGTAGCTGCAACAAATGAGTATGCTAACTCAGCACGTACAGCTTCTTCTACGCTTCAAAATATGAACGCTGCATTCGCAGAAGCTTCTGAGAATATCAAAACAATTGGAAGTATCGGTTCTGAGTCTAAAGCATTCCAAGAGCAAATTCAAGGAATGACTAAAAACTTGTCGGCTTTGAACGCTATGTACGAAATGGAATTGAAAGATACGAGCAACCATATTCAAGCAATGAATCGCTTTAATGCGAATCTTGTAGAAGCAATGAGCAATATGAGCAACTCTATCGAAGATACAGCGAAGTATAAAGAGCAAATGGCATCTTTGGCACGTAACCTTTCTGCATTGAACAATGTATATGGTAACATGTTGAGCGCTATGAGCACTGCAGCTTCAGGCAATCGCTAATCTCGCACTTAAGTATTGATAGTAATCACTTATTCAAAAATTAAAGAGTAAAGCACTATGGCAATTCCTAAGGAGCCGAGGCAGATGATGATCAACATGATGTATCTCGTGTTGACAGCCCTGTTGGCACTAAACGTGTCGGCAGAGATTCTGAATGCATTTAAAATCGTAGATAAAGGCATCACAAAAGCCAAAGATGCGATTAAAACTAAAAATGCAATCACATACAGTCAGTTAAAAAAGCAAAGCGAATTAAACCCTGGTAAAGCGAAAGAAGCGTATGATAACGCTCAGAAAGCAAAGGCTTTAGCAAATGCTTTGGATGCTGAAATTGAAAAATACAAGAAGCGCTTGGTTGAAGAATCAGGTGGCGTTTTTCCTGATGGTCCGCATAAAGGAGAATTGATGAATGACAAAGACTTGGAAGCAGGCCCACGTGTATTCATCGAAGAAGAAGAAGGTAAGAACGGTAAAGACTTGATGAACAAGATCAATAATACACGTAAAAAGTTGTATTCATTGATTCCTGCTGCTCGACGTCAAAAGGCTAAAGAGTTGGAAATGCGTTCAGCACTTCGTGCCGAAGATTTCAAAGACCCTGAACACTCACCAGAAGAAAACAAATGGTATTTTGGAAATTTTCACATGGTGCCTGTTGTAGCGTGTTTGGCTATCCTAAATGGTATTCAACAAAATATCAAAACAGCTGAAGCTGACGTAATCAACGAATGTTTAATGTCTATTGGTGCGGATGACTTTAAGTTCGATACCCTAGTAGCTCGTGTAGTTCCTGAAAACACCATCATCACTGAAGGTGGTCAGTTTAAAGCACATATCTTCTTGTCAGCTTTCGACTCTAAAGCAGATCCAGATATCTTCGTAGGCGGTAATCCCGTTAAAGTTGATGGTGGTGAAGGTCTTTATACAGCCTCTGCTTCAGGTGAAGGTGAAAAGAAATATGCTGGAGATATCCGTGTGAAAGATCCGAATGGCCGCGTAAAGTCTTATAAGTTTGATGGT
>JACCDJ010105730.1_pt1 | contig 10391 bp, 10 predicted proteins | sample 7444481 | NCBI WGS metagenome assembly JACCDJ01 (sample SAMN15323435, study PRJNA562643) | freshwater metagenome | isolation source: river surface water | place: USA:Blue River Watershed | collected 2017-08-15 | reverse complement strand
CCCACTCCGGCAGAGTTAACGAAGCCTAGAAGCGACGCTGCAAGATATTTCTCCGGATAATCTCTTCGAAAGCCACGTTCACTAAAGAATCCGCCGATGCGCTTGGAGAGTTTAACTTCGGCATTCTCGGCGACCAAAGCAGCTTTAATGCTCTTCCATTGCGCTGGCGTGATATCTCTGGCAACGTAAACAAACTTTCGAGTTCCGGTTAATCGCGACTTAACGTACGAGGTGCTCTCCCCAATAATTGGTGCAACGATTTCTGCGGCGCGTTGTGGTCGATTAATCAATGTTTGATCTACGACAAGATCTAACGATTCGATACTCCGGGCGAGAACATGGCCATTACGATCGGTTATCTCGCCTCGTGGCGCAGGCAGTTTTGCTGTCCTGGTTAATTCCCGAGTTGCTCGCTCTGCATACTCTTTGGCATTGACTGCCTGAACATCAATTAATCTCAAGAAGAACGTCACAAATAGGAGTGCGATTATTAGAAGTGTTGCCCGCAATCTGCCTTGTGCAATTCGAATGGGGCTCAAGGTGCCACGCCCTTTACCGCGACTTCTGAATCAACGCTGACCTTTGGTCGAAGATCCAGGAATTCAGGTGTGCCACTTGGCACCATGCCTAGAGTGCGAGCTCGTTTAGCCAACATATGTGGTGATGAGAAACGAGCTACTTGTGCGGTGATTGCTTCCTCTTGGTCGGCAATCGCCTGCGCCTCAATCTTTAATCGATGGAGTTTGATGGAATCCTGATTCAGAGCCATGTTCAACGCCATCACCATGAAAATGCTCGTAATGAGAGCGCCAAAGACTAAGTAAACGAATGCTGTGGTCGTGACCGATTTTCCATCTGCAACTTTCAAATCTTGAACAAGACGTAGCAGTGGTTCTGGCGTACGAGCGGTAGGCATAGATTTAACAAGAGGAATCTTTCGTGCAGCCAGAGCCATTACGCAGCCCTTCTCTCGATTGCGCGAATACGTACTGACTGCGCACGCGGATTTGCTTCCATCTCATCAGCGCTTGCACCTTCACTTGACCGGGTGAGAAGTTGGTAGCGCGAAGGCTTGGGTTCGACAGGAAGGCCATGTGGAACTTCAGATGTGCTTACCTCGGCAAATGCTTTTTTTACTATGCGATCTTCGAGCGAGTGGTATGAGAGCACAACCATTCGCCCACTGATTGAGAGCAATTCAAGAGCCGCAGGAATCGCTCGTTCTAACACTTCAATCTCATTATTGACATAAATACGAAGAGCTTGAAAGGTTCGCTTGGCAGGGTTCCCGCCAGTTCGACGAGTAGCAGCTGGAATGCTCTCTTTAACAATTTGCGCAAGAGCAGTCGTTGAAGTTACTGGGGCAACTTTCCGAGCATCGATAATTCGTGCCGCAATTCGACTCGCGAATTTCTCTTCACCATATTCACGAATGATTCGGGTTAACTCTTCATGCGAAGAGTTGTTGATGACCTCATTAGCGCTAACTCCTGTGCTTTGATCCATCCGCATATCAAGAGGAGCTTCGTGGGAGTATGCAAATCCACGATCGCTTTGATCAAGTTGCATCGAAGAAACACCCAAATCAAAGAGAATTCCTTGCACTTGAGTAAGCCCTTGATCGCTGGCTACTTGCGAAATGTGATCATAAACTGCGTGGACAAGAGTTGTGCGGTTACTAAATCGAGCAAGGCGAGTAGCTGCTTTCTCTAATGCACTTTTATCTCTATCAATTCCGATGATGTGCAAGGCAGGAAACTTCTCAAGTAGCGCTTCGGTATGGCCACCAAGACCAAGAGTGGCGTCAATCAAATACGGAGAAGTTACAGAAAGCGCAGGTGTTAACAATTCAATAGTGCGATCAAGCGCTACTGGAATATGTTCGTTCTCTATCACTTTCTTCACCTTCCCCTCTCTGGCTCTTGCTTTTTACTTTTTGCTTCTTGCTTCTTGCTTCGGTACCTCTTCTGGTTTTTCTCTCCTGACCTTTGGACACCGCCGCCGGACGGATCGATCGGCGCCGGGGAAGGGGCGTCGATACTCGGTGCGGCAGTGACCGAAAATCAGGGGCTAAAAGAGACCAGGGAAAACCTCCTCAGATACATCAGCAAAACTTTTTTCGCGATCTGCGAGGTAGCTCTCCCAGGATTGAAGATCCCAAATCTCTACTCGAGTATTTGCGCCAATAACAACGCACTCTTTTTCTAGCGCTGCGTAACTACGTAACGATTGCGGAATGGTGACGCGACCTTGTTTGTCAGGAATTTCATCGTGGGCGCCCGCGAACATCACGCGCATGTAATCGCGGGCAGATTTTGCAGTAACTGGCGCTTGGCGCATCGCCTCAGTAAGGGTTGCAAACTCCTGTGCGGGCCAGACATAGAGGCAACGTTCCTGACCTTTGGTGATGACAAGTCCAGCTGCGAGATCATCACGGAATCGGGCCGGGAGGATTAGGCGCCCTTTTTCATCGAGACGGGGTTGATAGGTGCCAAGAAACATGCGGTATTGGCCCCCTTCCCCAAGGTTGTATCCCCCACTTTACTCCACATTTCCCCACAGTCAACCACCCTCCCCCCTCCTACTCCCGGTTAGCCCACCACTAACCCCGCCTTTCGATTCCCTAGAAGAGCCCCAATGGTCGTACCGTTAGCGAGATGGCAATTCCGGCAATTAACCCGCGCTCCTTCCGTTCACTTATGAGCGGATGGATTACAGGTATTTCCATAGTGACCGCTGAGGTCGATGGAGAACGGGTGGGAATTGTCTGCAACTCACTAACCTCGGTCTCGCTCGATCCCATATTGGTTTCGTGGTGTGTAGATAAAAAGATCTCTTCCTACCCGCTCTGGCGAAGGGCCAAGAATTGGGCCGTTCATTTTGTCGAGGCGGGACAAGAGGATTTGGTCAAACGCTTCACCGGACCAAGCGCTGATCGCTTTGTCGGTATTGAGGTAATCGGGCCAAGTGCAGAACATCCTGCGTTAGCGCTCGCGTGCGCCAAGACTTACTTCACTGCGCGAACTACCGCGCAACATGAGGCCGGTGATCACGTCATCATTGTTGGCGAGGTGCTCTCCTTCACAGATGGAATTACGCAACCATTAACTTTTTTTCGCGGGAAGTTTCTCCCTGGCCCAACTGTGTAAGCAACCAGAACTCGCGACTAATACCGCCTCTAGTACCGCCCCTAATACTTGGCCAGTTGCAGAGGAATCTCCTCTAACAAATCAGTTGCCACTAATGGGGCTCGCTTAGCTAAAGAAGCTTTTGCCGCTGTCACAAAAATCGTCAGCGCATGAGTAACTATGGGAGCTGCTGCGCGATAACTTGTGGGTTGATGAGATGCAAGCATTGAGGCAAGGAAACCAGCCAAAACATCGCCGGTGCCGGCAGTTGAAAGTTCGGGACCACCAATGTCATCAATGTGAAATATGCCATCAGGTGTAGCAACTATCGATTGAAATCCTTTGAGTAACACAATCGCATTTAGCTGCTGTGCAGCAGTAAGCGCACAGCTTTCTCTATTCGATGGATCAAAGCCCATTTTCTTCACCTCCCCTTCGTGGGGCGTCAATAGCCAGAGCGAATCTGAAGGCGCTGGTTGATTAATCAAAGTCAGCGCTCCACCATCAACTACTAAACGAGCGACATCAGGTAACGCGCTTGTACTTGGCGAACCTGGACCAATGAGAACTGTCGTACATTTCGAAATCTCTTCTGAATCACTCACCAGATTGAGCGGGACAACATCGGGATAGGCGTGGAGCACCAACTCCGCAGGAAGATGTTCTCGTGCGAGATAGTTGATATATCCCGCTCCACCTCGTCGAGCGCCACCTACCGCCAAAACTGCTGCGCCGGGGAAGCGAGTTGATCCCGCATCGATAAGGAGGCGGCCTGATGTGTATTTATTCCCGGTGAGGGTGCGCTCATGAAGAGGGTGAAGCGGATTACTGCTGGTCGTCGCCAAACTGACGGCGCTCCCAGCGCTCTTCCAATTTTCTGTTGAAAGTACTCTTGCGCTTCTGCCGAGGGGCCTTCGCGCCATTCATACTATTAAGCCCCGGTCGGGAAGAAGTAATTAACCGGTAGAGACCTGCAAGAGCAATAACAAAGCCAATAACTCCGGCAATAACTACTTGCATAACAAGACCGATGAAGAGAGTTGTAAATCCAAGAGCGATAAGCGCAAGACTTAAAATTGGTGAGCGCTTTACTTTTTTCTGGGATAGCGCGGAGACGAGTTTGGGATCCTCCTGCGACAGGGCAGCTTCCATTTGAGCGAGTAATCGCTCTTCATGCTCGGATAGTGGCATTGCCTACTCGCGCTCCCCTTCATATCTCGTTGCTACCAAAAATCTTAGCCCAGTCCGGGAGTTGTGGCTTGCCCGAGCCAAATTGTGAGAATAGCCGGGCTATTTAAGGTTATTCCTCCTCGTCCTGGCCAGAGCTCTCAATAAGGCGGGCTGGCTTGAGGGCGCCGCCACCAAAGCGTCGTCTGGCTCTGTCGAGCGCCTGATCGACCTGGCGCCACCCCTTCTCTCGAGAGCCGAGCGTGAGTTGCTCGACCAATCCAGCATCGCTCTCAAGATTCTCTAATCGCACTCCCACCAGCCGCACACGTGCACGAACCAAACCAAGAGCTGTGAAAAGGCGCCGCACCTGTTCATAAATTTCTTGGGTGCTTGCGGTAGGCAGATCGATTGATTTTGAACGGGTGATTGTAGTGAAGTCACTAAATCGAATTTTAATTGCGATTGTACGAGCAACAAATTGTTGATCGCGCAACCGTCGAGCTACTCGCTCAGTCACTCGGAGGAGTTCCGCTAAAAGCTCTTCGTTATCGTCGATATCCCGCGCAAAAGTTTCTTCGGCGCCAATACTTTTTTCGATTGCGCTCTCTTCAACTGCGCGGAGATCTCTCCCCCACGCCAATTCGTAGAGGCTCTCTCCTTGTCCTTGACCGAGTGCACGAATGAGCGTGCCACGTGGCGTATGTGCGATATCACCAATCGTCTGCAGGCCAAGTTTGGTTAACGCTTCGCCAGTCTTTGGACCAACGCCCCATAACTCTCGAACGGGAAGTGGATGGAGAAATTCCAATACTCGATCATCGGCTATCTCAAGAATTCCATTGGGTTTACATCGACCAGAAGCTAATTTTGCAATTAACTTCGTTGTAGAGATTCCGACCGAGCAAGTGATCTTCAATTCACCTTCAATGCGCGCTCTGATCTGCACCGCAATATCGCGTGCGGTGCCAATTAACCTCGTTGCGCCTGAGACGTCGATAAATGCTTCATCGAGTGAGAGCGGCTCTACATGTGGCGAGAAGTCGCCAAAGATTCGCATGACGTCGGCGGAGACTTCGCCATAGCGATGATGACGGTTGGGTAGGAAAATGGCGTGCGGGGCGAGCCTGCGCGCTTGAGCAACAGGCATGGCAGCGCGAATACCAAATCCTCTCGCAACATAATTTGCAGAGGTCACTACTGCGCGCGGGCCTGCTCCGACAACTACAGCCTTCCCTTTGAGTTCGGGGTTATCAGCCTCTTCTACCGAAGCGAAGAATGCATCCATATCGACATGGAGAATTGTGCTCGGCTTCACCTCAGGCACTGGCGCTCTCCCCTTTTTCTTTACTTATATTAATAAGAGTATCCATCTCAGCTCGAAGAGTTGTGATATCTCGACTCTCGCGCCATCGCGCGTGCAGTTCAGATAGATCCCAGGCGCAATCGGCGAGAATGGATACTCCACGTGCACCGGTGCGGCGTAAGGTGCCATGGATGAGAAGTAATTGGGAGCGATAGAGAACCCGACCAGAGTGAATCTGCGTCTTTTCGAAGAAGGTTGCATCGCTACACCCAGTTCCATCATCGAGAGTAATAAAGATGACGCGACGACCAGAGCGAACCGGTGGGCTCTGCAGGGCGACCTTAACGCCAGCAACAAAAAGTGGTGTTTTCGAGCGATGGCGAAGAAGATCAGTTGCTTGGACAACGCCAAGTTCGCGTAATAGATCATGATAAAAATCGATGAGGTGATGGCTGACATCAAGACCGAGAAGTGCAACTTCGTTACGCACCTTCTCACTTTCAGTAAGCGCGGGTAGGCCGCTTTTATTGAGCTCATCGCTTGGAAGTAGTGGGAGCGCTATCTGATCAGAGGATGGACCGCTCCATCGATCAATCTCTGCATAGCGCAGTAAGAGATCACGCCTATTGATATTGGGATGGAGTTCATCAAGGGCGCCAAGAAGAATGAGATTTTCGACAATTGGTTGTGAGATACGAGCGCGATAAACAAAATCAGCGAGATCAATAAAAGGTCGCCCAGAGATAATTTCCCTGATCTCTTTCTCGTTGATACCAGAGATATCGGAGAGCCCCAGGCGGATCCCATATCTATCAGAGACCTTCTCTACTCGATACTCACTCACCGAGTTATTGATTGATAGCGGCAGAAGCGAAACTCCCAGTTGTCGCGCCTCATCCAGGAGTAGGCGCTTTGGATACATCCCTGGATCATGTGTAAGTAGACCAGCGATGAAGTGCGCTGGGTAATGCGTCTTGAGCCACGCTGATTGATAGGTAGGAAGTGCAAAAGCGGCGGCATGTGCTTTGCAAAATCCAAATGATGCAAAAGCGCGAAGTACATCGCTCACCTCAGTTATTACCTCTATAGGGTAACCACGTTCGGTGGCGCGTTCTGCAAACCAGGGATAGAACTCGATACTACGTTCAGGGTCGTTCAGTAAACGACGATAGGACTCGGCTTCTGCCAGAGAGATGCCTGCAATCGTTGCAATCATTCGGATTACCTGTTCGTGGAAGACGACAACGCCCTCGGTTTCGATGAGAATCTCATAAAGAGAGGGATGGATAAGTCGCGGTGCACGCCATCCCTGTCTAGCGTTGAGAAAGGGTGTGATCATGTCGCTTTTCACTGGCCCTGGACGAAAGAGTGAGATGTCGATGATGAGATCGTTAAAGACTTCGGGCGCGAACTTGCCGATGAGCTCGCGCTGCCCTGGGCTCTCAATCTGGAAAACGCCAAGAGTTTTTGTCGAGCGAATAAGAGTGAAAGTTTTGGGATCATCAAGTGGAATCTCATCGAGCGGAATACTCTTCTTATCGACTCGCTCTATCTCGTAAAGGGCGTGCGCCATCGCTGATTGCATACGAACGCCGAGAATGTCGAGCTTGAGCAGACCTACGCTCTCGACATCATCTTTATCCCACTGTGACATTGGATAGCCCGAAGCCCCCATCTGGCTAGGCATTCGATCAAGGAGCGCTTTATCGGCGAGAATCACAGCGCATGGATGCATAGAGAGATGGCGTGGCAACTTATCGAGTTGCTCTGCGAGAGTGATGGCTTTTCCCATAGGTGCATTGATAGAGATATGTCGCAACTCTGGGAGTTCACGGAGCGCATTGGTGATGTTCTTTGCACGGATATGTGGGAGCGATTTTGCTAGCGCATCAATCTCTTCATGAGGGAGTGCAAGCGCTGCACCGACATCGCGAATAGCATGGCGGGCGCGATACGTCTCGACCATCGCAACTGTTGTCGACTGGACTGGGCCGTGTGGCCACGATCCTTCAGGGTTGTATCGTGCGAAGACTTGGTCGTAGATCTCAAGTCGTCGAGCTGACTCGACATCGATATCGATATCAGGAAGATCAGTGCGGAGAGTAGAACAGAATCGCTCCATCAATAGACCGTGATCAAGTGGATCAACGCCTGAGATGCCAAGGAGATGACAGATCAGCGAGCCCGCACCGCTACCGCGTGCAGCGACGCGAATGCCAGAGCGGCGAGCGCCATCGACGATATCGGCGACCGCAAGAAAATATGCCTCGTACCCAAGAGCGTTCACTGTTTCTAACTCTTGATGAAGCCGCTCTGTTGCAACGCTTAACTTCTCGCCGGAGTAACGTGAAGTTAGCCGAACCTCGCAACGCGCTTTTAGATGGCGAGCCATCTCGCCATATGAAGAGAGGCCGACTACATCAGGTTCGGGAAGATGAACTGCTCCTAAGCCAATATCGCGCGTTGGTGAGAGTTCGCAGCGCTGCGCCCACTCGAGCGTTGTTGCGAGTAATTCATATTCATTCTTCTCACCAGCGCTCTGCGCTACCTCTCGAGCAACTTGAAACATCTCTGCGCTGCTTTTGAGATATGCCTGATCGGTACTATTTTCGATATGGCGCGGTGCGAGTGGCACAAGTTTTCGGATTGCATCAAGAACATCAGCTACTGGCGCATCGCTGGCATTGAGCATACGAACGTTATTACTTAAAAGTGCTGGAGCCTTCATCATGCGACTAAAAAGAAGCATCTTGCCAGCGTGATGGGTTGACCATTTCCCTACGCCAGGAACACGATGTGAGACTGTTTCGATAGCGATGAGATCGCGCGGAAAGAATTCGCTCCATCGATTAAAAGCTCGTTCTGCAAGATCGGCGCGATTGGCAGCAATATGGCGACCTACATCAGAGTCGGGGCCAAGTAAGAGAATTAAACCCTTTCCGTACTGGAGAAGATTTTCGCTTGTAAGAAGACCTTCTTCCGTTGCCGAGATTAACCGGATGAAATTGCGCCACCCTGCAGGAGTGGCAAGAAGAGTGGCGCGTGGATATTTCTTCTCTACCTGCGTGCCACCTTTTACTGGTATTGGTTGAGTTGCTGGTGGTCGCGGGCGAAGAGTTATCGGAGGGGCAATGAGAAAGTCGCCACCGAGGATTGGCTTGATGCTCTTGGCGGCGCATGACTGGGTAAAACGGATTGCTCCGGCAAGGGCGCCAAGTTCGACCCGGTCGGTGAGCGCAAGCGTTGACATCTCTAGCTCGGCAGCGCGAGCAACGAGCGCATCAGGAAGGGCGGTGCCATATTTAAAGGAGTAGCCGCTGGCCACATGTAAGTGTGTGAACTCCACTAGCCCCCCTAGATAGTTATTCGAGATAGTTATTCGAACAAATGTTCGAATAACCACCCTAGCCGGCGCCACAGACAGGGGCAACCCCCTGAGATACTGCTCCCATGAGCCTTGGCATGGGTGTTGGCATTGGAGATCTCTCCGGCAAGACCGCTGTAGTGACGGGCGCTAACCGAGGTATTGGCGCCGCTATCGCACTAGGTCTGGCAGGGGCGGGGGCAAATATCGTCGGCGCAAGTCGCCAAATGAACGATGACGAGAAGATCGCACAAGAGGTGCGCGCGCTAGGCCGCACCTTTACATCGATTGCTGCTGACCTGGGCGTTCGAAACGAAAGCATGGCATTTACCCAGCGCGTCCTAGAAAAGGTCGACCGCGTAGATATTTTGATAAATAACGCAGGCATTACTGCACGCTATCCCGCAGCGGAAATCCCGATTGAAGAATGGGATCGCGTGATGGAGATTAATTTGAATTCACAATTTATTCTCGCTCAAGGTTTTGGCAATCATATGATTTCCAATGGTCAAGGGCGGATAATTTTTATCGCTTCGATCATGTCCTTTCAGGGCGGATTGAAGATTCCACCTTATGCAGCAAGCAAACATGCAATCATCGGTTTAACAAAAGCTTTATCTAATGAATGGTCTTCGCTAGGCGTTAATGTCAATGCGATAGCACCTGGCTACATCGCCACCGATCACAACACTGCGCTGCGCTCTGATCCAACTCGGATGCCAGAGGTCACCTCGCGTATTCCGATTGGTCGATGGGGTGTTTCAGAGGATGTCGTAGGTAGCGCACTCTTTTTATCTGGCAGTGGAGCTAATTACATCTCGGGATCAGTTGTTACCGTTGATGGCGGATGGATTGCTCGCTAATTGCCAAATAGTTGCAAAAAGGTGAAAACACGCCGCTTTTAGATAGTTGAAATTTCAACTTCTTTCCCTTACCCTCTCTTTAGGTAATTTCATCAACAATCCCTACAAGCAAGGAGATCCATGGATATCATTTTTATTGTGGGCCGAATTTTGTTCGCGCTCATCTTCATTAACTCCGGTTTTGCGCACTTTGCGCAACGTGAAGCGATGACCGGTTATGCCCAATTCAAGAAGGTGCCTGCAGCCAAACTGGCAGTCCCCCTCACAGGATTGATGATCCTTGTCGGTGGGCTCTCCGTTGTTCTTGGTTTCTGGGTGGACCTTGGCGCGCTACTTCTAGCAGCGTTCCTCGTAGTTTCTGCTTTCATGATGCATAACTTCTGGACTATGGATGATGCAACGCAAAAGATGAACGAAACTGTTGCCTTCTTCAAGAACCTTTCTATGGCAGGCGCTGCTCTCATCATTTTCGCTATTGTGGCAAATGGTGGAGATCTTGGCGCTGGGCTTGGAGATATCTCTCTCTTCAAGAACTAATTTCAAAGAGTAAAAAACCCCTCGAT
>JACCDJ010014753.1_pt1 | contig 10395 bp, 10 predicted proteins | sample 7444481 | NCBI WGS metagenome assembly JACCDJ01 (sample SAMN15323435, study PRJNA562643) | freshwater metagenome | isolation source: river surface water | place: USA:Blue River Watershed | collected 2017-08-15 | reverse complement strand
GGCAGGCAAGGGCACAGGTCGGCGGGTCTCGCGGTCCACATACACATGCACAAAATGGCCCCGGGCAGCGGTCAGCTCTTCGCCTTGGGCAAACAGGCACACCTCGTAGCGCACGCTGGACGTGCCCAGCTTGGCCACGCGGATGCCTGCGTCAATGGTTTGCGGAAAAGCCAGCGGTGCGAAGTAAAAACACTGGGTTTCCACCACCAAACCAATCGTGCTGCCCGCATGGATGTCGAGCACGCCTTGCTCGATCAGGGTGGCGTTCACAGCGGTGTCAAACCAGCTGTAGTACACCACGTTGTTCACATGGCCATAGACATCGTTGTCCATCCAGCGCGTGCTGATGGTGCGAAAGGCCTTGTAGCTGCTGCGGGCGTCGGCTTGGGGCTTGGTGATGGGTGAAACAGGCGTGTTCATCGCCCGAGATTGTGCCAGCGTTGCCAATAGCCCAAAGCCACATCCCAGGTCTGCATTTGCACCTGCACCGTGGTCTCGATGTCGTGGCCGTAGCCCCCGCCCATGCACAGCACCACCGGCAGCCTGCGCTGCCAGGCCCAGTCCATCACCACCCGGTCTCGCGCCTGCATGCCGTCGGCAGTCAATTTCAGCCGCCCCAACCGGTCACCCTCGTGCGGGTCGGCCCCGGCCAGGTAAATCACCAATTGCGGATCAAAGCGGTCCTGCAGGGTCTGCAGCGCCTGGTGCAGCGCGGCCAGATACGGCTCGTCGGTGCAGCCGTCCGGCAGGCCGACGTCCAGATCGCTCGGCTCCTTGCGGAAGGGGAAGTTCTTTTCGCCGTGCAGCGACAGGGTGAACACGCTCGGGTCGCCCGCAAAAATATGCGCCGTGCCATTGCCCTGGTGCACGTCCAGATCGATCACCGCCACCTTCATCTTTTGGCGGTGGTGCCGCCAGGCCTCGGCCTGCATCAGGCGGGCCGTCACGGCAATGTCGTTGAACACACAAAAGCCCCCGCCCTTGTGCGCATAGGCGTGGTGCGTGCCGCCCGCCAGATTGCCCGCCACGCCCTGGGCCAGCGCATCCCGCGCTGCAGCCACCGTGGCCCCGACCGAGCGGCGCGCCCGCTCGGCCATGGCCGGACTCCAGGGGAAACCGATCTCGCGCTGCAAGGCCGCCTCGAGGCTGCCCGTGGCCACGCCCTGGATGTAGGTGGGTGTGTGGACCAGCGCCAGCTCGCCGTCGCTCGCGGCTGGGGCTTCGCGCATGACCACGCCCGGCAGCTCTTGCGTCAGGCGGTCGCGCAGGCGGCTGTATTTGCGCATCGGAAAGCGGTGGCCTTCGGGCAAAGGCAGGACGAAATGGTCGGCGTAGTAGGCGTGCATGCTGGGGTCTGGTGGGGCCTTGATTCTAGAAAACCCTCTCTAAACTGAGCCGTCAGCAGGTCCATCCCCTTGCAATACCCCGTGGAAACCCTAAAATTCAAACCATGCTGCACTGCAACATAGTTGTACGGCCCCGGCCAGTTACGGCGCAGTCTTCCTGAAACCACATTTATCTTTTGATCTGGAGATCCTCATGATGACCGCTGAACAAATCGTCGCCTCGCACAAAGCCAACCTGGAAACCCTGTTTGGCCTGACCGCCAAAGCCTTCGAAGGCGTGGAAAAAATGGTCGAACTGAACCTGAGCGTGGCCAAGGCTGCCCTGGACGAGTCCGCCAACAACACCCAAGCCGCCCTGAGCGTGAAAGATGCCCAGGAACTGTTGGCCATGCAAGCCAACCTGTTCCAGCCTTTGGCTGAAAAAACCGCCGCTTACAGCCGCCACCTGTACGACATCGCCTCGGGCACCAACAGCGAGTTCACCAAGGCTTTCGAAGCCCAGGCCGCTGCCGCACAAAAGCAGTTCGCCAGCTTGGTGGACAGCGCCGCCCAAACCGCCCCAGCTGGCTCCGAGCAAGCTGTGGCCATGATGAAGGATGCCGTGACTGCCGCCAACACCGCTTTTGAGTCGGTGCAAAAAGCCGTCAAGCAAGCCACCGATCTGGCCGAGTCCAACCTGGCCGCCGTGACACAAACTGCTGCCCCCAAGGCTGGCAAGAAGAAGTGATTTTTCAACGCGGACAGGTTTTGCAAAGGCCTGTTCGCTGCAAGTTGTCTCCTCGGATCTCTTTGAATTTCGTCTGGGAAACAGGGATCCCTTCCAGGGCTGATCGCAAGATCAGCCCTTTTTTTATCCTTCAGCGACCGTGGATACCCGACTTCGCGGGTGTGACAAACAGCTGTCACGGGCCAAAGCCCTCATCGCCCCTCTTCAAACTGGGCCAAACGCACTTTCAGAGCAGGCAACGCAGCGCGCATGGCGGCTCGGCCCGCTTCAATGGCCCGCTGGCGTGCCCCAAAATCAGCGCTTTTGACCCCAGACAAAGCCGGACGCACCACCCAATCGGCCTCTTTGAGCGCCAGGGTGTTGATGCTTTTGCCCATGATGGCGAAGGTTTGCATCAGAATCTGGAAAGTGTCGCCATAAGGGTTGCCCTCCGGGTCGCTCGAGATGTCCACCGCGATCACAAAGTTGGCCCCCATCTCACGGGTCTGACGCACAGGCACGGGGGCCACCAGACCGCCATCGACATATTCCCGCTCACCCACGCGCACGGGCTGGAACACCGCAGGCACTGCGCTTGACGCCCGCACAGCGGCCCCGGTATTGCCCCTTCGGAACGTGATCGCCTGCCCGCTGCTCAAGTCGGTGGCCACGATGCCCAGCGGAATCTTCATCTGTTCCAGCGTTTTGCCGCCCACCTGGGTGTTCACATACTTGGCCAAGGCCTCTCCGCGCAAGGCCCCCCGGTTCAGAATCGGCAGCATCCAGTCGGTGATCTCGGCTTCCTGCATGGATTCGGCCACACGCACCAACTCCTGCGGGCTTTTGCCGCTGGCATACAAGGAGGCCACCAAGCTGCCTGCCGATGTGCCCACCACATGGCTGGGCCTGAGACCGGCTTCCTCCAGCACCTGGATCACACCCACATGGGCAAACCCCCTGGCCGCACCACCGCCCAAGGCCAGTCCGAGACGCAACTCGCGGCGCTCAGCAGTAGGCAGGACGCCAGGCTCAGCTGGCGGCGCTGTTTGCAAACTGGTGCATGCACCGAGCAACAGCCCTGCTGCCAAGAGTCCCAGCCCACAGGCGACCCGCTTGACCAAGGGCCAAGCCTGGTTGTTGGATTTTTGGCTGGCCTGCTGGCCAAAGCCCTTCAATGAATGCATGTTTTCCTCAAATCTTATTGATAATGATTCGCATTTGGATTAAACTCTGGCCATCAACACACACCCAGCACGACACCACCATGACATTTTCCAAATCCCTTTTGAGCATCGCTTGCCTGATGGGCGGCGCATCGGCCATGGCCCAAGACAAAGTGCTCAACATCTATTCAGCCCGCCACTACCCGACCGATGAAGTCATGTACAGCGACTTCACCAAAGCCACCGGCATCAAAATCAACCGGGTTGATGCGGACGATGCCGGTATTCTCGCTCGCCTCAAGGCAGAAGGCGCCGCCTCGCCTGCCGATGTGATCTTGTTGGTGGACGCCTCGCGCCTGTGGCGCGCTGAAGTCGACGGCTTGTTCCAACCCGTCAAATCCAAACTGCTGGAAGACGCCATCCCCGCCCACTTGCGTGCCAAGCCTGCCGACAACGGTGGCACCGCCTGGTTTGGTCTGTCCACACGGGCGCGCGTGATCGTGTACGACAAAGTCAAATTCAGCAAAACCGATGTGGACAGCTACGAAAAACTGGCCGACGCCAAGCTCAAAGGCAGCCTGTGCATCCGCAGCGGCTCGCACCCCTACAACCTGAGCCTGTTCGGCGCCATGACCGAGCACCTGGGTCCGCAAAAAGCCGAAGTCTGGCTCAAAGGGCTGGTGGACAACATGGCGCGCAGCCCCAAGGGCGGTGACACCGACCAGATCAAAGGGGTGGCGTCTGGCGAATGCGGCGTGGCCGTGACCAACACCTATTACCTCGCCCGCCTGATGCGCTCGACCAATCCGGCCGACAAGGCCGTGACCGAAAAGATCGGCGTGGTCTTTCCAAACCAAAACAGCTGGGGCACGCACGTCAACGTGGCCGGTGGCGCGGTGGCTAAAAACGCCAAAAACGCTGACAACGCCATCAAGTTCCTGGAATACCTGGCCAGCCCCTCAGCCCAGAACCACTTTGCCAACGGCAACAACGAATGGCCCGTGGCCAAAGGCGTGAGTTTTGACAATCCGGCCCTCAAGGCCATGACCGGCGGCAGCTTCAAGAGCGAACTGATTCCGATCAGCGCCGTCGGCATGAACCAGATCAAGGTCCAGCAAATGCTCGACCGCGTCGGCTTCAAGTAAAGCCCGCCTGCGGCAGGCGCCAGTGCCTGCCGCCCTCCTTTCGTCTCCTCAGCAAGCCATTCGCCCTGCCTCGCGGCATGGGGTGATAGCCAGCCTTTGTCTTCGTTTTGCTGTGAAAGCAACTTTTCAAGGCTATCGCCCCATGAACGCACCCACCACCCCCAACAAATTGTTGCCCCTGGCCGCCATGATGCTGGCCGGCTCACTCGGCACCACTGCGCAGGTCCTCGCGCAGGAAGCACCTGAAAAAACCCTCAAGACCGTGACCGTTCGAGACACGCAGGAATCGGCCACTGCCGCCAAAGACAAGCTGCTGGTGACAAGAACCGGCATTGCCAAAGGCAATCAGGCACTCAAGGACATCCCGCAGACCGTGACGGTGATGACCGAAAAACTCATGGACGAGCGCAATCTGGACGATTTCAGGGAAGTTCTCAAGACCACTGCAGGCGTCACTTTCATGGCGGGCGAGACCGGAGAAGAAGATGTGCGCATGCGCGGTTTCTCGCTCGGCCAGGCTGGAGACATCTACGTCGATGGCCTGCGCGATGCCCCCCTGATCGAGCGCGACACCTTCAACCTCGACCGGGTTGAAGTGCTCAAGGGGTCGGCCTCCATGCTGTTTGGCAAAGGCTCCACCGGTGGCGTGGTCAACCAGGTCAACAAACAGCCCTTCCTGATGGACCAAAACGAAATCAATGTCATGGCAGGCAGCGGCCACACGCGCCGCATCACCGGTGACTTCAACCGGCAGACGGGCGAGAGTTCGGCCGTGCGCCTGAACGTCATGGACCACCAGGCCGACAACTGGGGCGCCAAAGTGGACAAGAAAGGCGTGGCCGGCACCTACCGCTGGGGCGTTGGCGAGCGCGACGAATATGCGCTGGGCCTGTATCACCTCGAAACGAAGGGCCGCCCGCTTTACAACCACCCCTGGCTGATCAACACCGGCAGCGCCATCACCAGCGCGAGCGGCTCGATCGGTACCCTGGTGCCCACACTGCCCGCCAAAAACTACTACGGGCTGGTCAGCGACCACCTGCGCACCGAGAGCAGCTACGGCACCTTCAGCCACAAGCGCCGCTTCGACCAGGACAGCGAACTCAAGACCACTGTTCGCCACGGCCATGACGAGCGCGACCTGCTGGCCAGCGCCATCCGATTCACCAACATCACCACCTTGTCCACGCTCGGCAACAGCACCGCGCTGACCCGCTCGCCCAAAGCCCGCCGCGCCGAAAGCGATCTGACACAAATCCAGAGCGACTACACCACCAGCTTTGAAGCCCTTGGCCACAGGCACAGCCTGATCGCCGGCGTGGACTACAGCGATGAAAAAGCCCTGCGTAACAACAGCGCTGCTGCAGGTCTGCCCAGCTACACATTGCTGGGCACCACGGTCGGCATCCCCAACAATGGCCAATCGATCACTGACACCCGCGCGGTGGCTCTGAACCACTTCAGGGCTCGAAACATTGGCCTTTATGCCCAGGACACCCTGAGCCTCACAAGCGCGATCAAAGTCATCGTCGGGCTGCGCATGGACCGGTTTTCGGCGCAATACACCGACACCAGCGGCAACCGCAACGAGCGCAATGACACACTTTGGAGCCCACGGATCGGTGCCATCTGGCAGCCCGCAGACGACGCAACTTACTACGTCTCTTATGGCACCTCTTACAACACCTCGGGAGACACCTACCAGTTCGCCCTGGGCAGCTTTGCGGCAGGCAGCCACAATGCCCGCACCGCCAACACCTCACCTGAGAAAAGCCGCAACATCGAGATCGGCAGCAAATTCGAACTGTTCGAAAAGAAAACGCTGCTCGGCATCGCCTTCTTCCACTCCCAAAAATACAACGAGCGCAACACCGACCCCGACAGCGCAGCCAGCCAGATGTTGCTGTCCGGCCAGCGCCACGCCAGCGGTATGGAGTTCAACTTCGCAGGTCGCATCACACCTGCGTGGGAAGTGTTCTTCAACCACACCTGGATTCCAAGGGCCCGCATCGACGTGAGCAACCAGACCCTGAGCGCCAACGGCACCGGTGCCCAGGTGCAAGGCGACCGCTCCGCCCTCACGCCCAAACACAGTGCCAGCCTTTGGACCACCTGGCGCCTGCATCCGCAGTGGCGCATGGGCGCTGGCCTGAACCACCGCAGCGAACAAAACCCCGAGGGCGCGCGCCATGTCACGGCACCGGCCTTCACCACCGTAGACGCCATGGCCGAATACACCCTGAGCGACGCCACCCTGCTCAAGCTCAACATCACCAACCTGGGCAACCAACTCTACGCCGACAGCCTGTACCGCGGCTTTTACATGCCGGGTGCGTCACGCCGCGTGGAACTGAGCCTGAAAACCCTGTTCTGAGGACAACACGGATGCTGCTGCAACTGAAACAATTGCTGACGCCCGACGAGGTCGCGCAGGCACGCCAGCTGCTGGGCCACGACGCCCCCTGGCTCGATGGCCGCGTCAGTGCGGGCAGCCAGGCCCGCACCCGCAAGTGCAACCAGCAACTCGCCCAGGACAGCGCGGTGTCACGCCAGTTGCAGGCGCTCGTGCGCCAGGCCCTGCAACGCGAACCGCTGTTCCTGTCGGCCGCCCTGCCCCGGCGCATCTACAACCCGCTGTTCAACCGCTACGGCGGCGACACCAATGCCTTCGGTCCGCATGTGGATGGCGCCGTGATGCACTCGGCCAGCACCGGCGAATGGGTGCGCAGCGACATCTCCTGCACCCTGTTCCTGAGCGAGCCGCAAGACTACGACGGCGGCGAGCTGTGCGTGCAGGACAGCTGGGGCAGCCGGGGCATCAAGCTGGCCGCAGGCGACGCGGTGCTCTACCCCGGCACCAGCGTGCACGAAGTCACGCCGGTCACCCGCGGCGTGCGACTGGCCTCGTTCTTCTGGATTGAAAGCATGGTGCGCAGCGACGAGCAACGCCGCCTGCTGTTCGACCTGGACATGAACCTGCTCAAACTGCGCGCCCAGCTGGGCGAAACCACCGAGACCATTGCGCTGACCGGCGTCTACCACAACCTCCTGCGCCAATGGGCCAGCACATGAAACCTGTCCTGCGCACCAGTGGCGCCGTTTTGCTGGCCCATGCCGGCGTGGTCTGGCTGGTCGTCCACCCGCTGGCCAGCCCCAGCTTGCCGGGCGCCAGCGACCCGGTCATTTTGGCCAGCGTGGTGGCTGAAATTCCCGTGGCCGTTGCACAGCCCGTGCAGACGACACCGACCCGGCCAGCGCAAGCGCTTGCACAGCGCCCTGCCGTGCAGCAGACCGTGACGCCGGAACCCCAAACCGCACCCAGCGAGATCACCCCCGCCAACCATGCCGCCCCCACATCACCCACCGCCGCTGCGACCCCTGTGACCACTGGCAGCGCACGCCCGGCCCCGACCGTCGCCCAGGCCATGGTGCTGCCATCCAGCGACGCCGACTACTTGAACAACCCGCCGCCAGCTTATCCGCGCATGAGCCGCCGCCTGGGCGAACAGGGCACGGTGCTCGTGCGGGTTTTCATCAATGCCGAAGGCCGCGCCGAAAAAGCCGACATCCGAACCTCCAGCGGCTACCCGCGGCTGGATGACGCCGCCCTGGAGACGGTGCAACGCTGGCGCTATGTGCCCGGAAAGCGCGCCGGCCAGCCCGAAGCCATGTGGTTCAACGTCCCCATCCGCTTTGTTCTCGACTGACCCCCATTTCAAGGAGTAATTTCATGCCCACCTCTTTCGGCCTGTCCCACATCTGGGCGCAAGGTGACGCCGTCACCCACCTGATCCTGATGGTCCTGATGACCATGTCGGTCATCAGCTGGGTGGTCATCGTGCTCAAGGCGCTGGACGTCTGGCGCCACAAGCAAAGCGCCCTGGGCAGCGAGCAGTTCTGGCACACCACCAGCCTGGCCGAAGGCCTGTCGGTGCTCAGCCAGCGGCCCGGCAACCTGTTCCACACCCTGGCCCAAGTCGGCCAGGAAGCCACCGAACACCACCAGGCCGCACAAAAACAGCTGCACGACCGGCTGGACATCAGCGACTGGGTCACACGCAGCCTGCGCAATGCCATCGACGACAGCACCAGCCGCCTGCAAAACGGCCTGGCCGTTCTGGCCTCGATCGGTTCGACCGCGCCTTTCGTGGGCCTGTTTGGCACCGTCTGGGGCATTTACCACGCGCTGGTGAGCATCAGTGCCAGCGGCAACGTCAGCCTCGACGCCGTGGCCGGCCCGGTGGGCGAGACGCTGATCATGACCGCACTGGGTCTGGCCGTCGCCATTCCCGCCGTGCTGGGCTACAACGCCCTGGTGCGCGGCAACAAGTTCATCATCGCCCGCATGAACCGCTTTGCGCACGATCTGCATGCCTACTTTGTGACCGGGGCCCGTGTTCAGCACCACGGAGGTCAGCATGGCCTTTGAAGCCCGCGAAGACAGCGATGAGGTCATGAGCGAAATCAACATGACCCCCCTGGTGGACGTGATGCTGGTGCTGCTCATCATCTTCATCATCACCATGCCCGTCATCCAGCACACGGTCAAAGTGGCGCTGCCTCGTGCCAGCAGCAGCCGCGACCAGACCCCAACCGACAAGCTGCAACTGTCGGTGGACGCCCAGGGCCGGTTCTTTCTGGACGAGCAGGCCGTGGCCGCCGATGCCCTGCAAGAGCGCCTGCGCGAGCAAGCCGCCCGCGAGCCGCAACCCCAGCTCTACATCCGGGGCGACAAAAACGTGCCCTACGAGCATGTGGCCCAGGCCATGACGGCAGCCCAACGCGCCGGGCTGAGCCGGATCGGTTTTGTCACTGAGGGCCAGCGGCCATGAACGCTACGCCCTCTGTGTCCATCACCCCACCCTGCAAAGAGATGGATGCGCCAAAGCTGCCCCCTGCCGTTGCCCACCAAGGGCTCAAAGTGAAGTCCACCAACCCGCGAACCCTGGACAGCCGCGATGTCCTGGGCGACCAGAACCTGGTGCTCATTGAGCATCTGGGGGCCACTTACCGCCTGCAAAGCACACGGCAGGGCAAGTTGATCCTGACCAAATGAAAAACCCGGCCAAGATGCCGGGTTGATCAGGGGCGCTGCCGAACTCAAACCGCTTCGACCGCTGCCTCGGCTTGGGCCACAGCAGGCAAGCGGATCAGGTGGTCAAAGGCGCTGAGTGCGGCCTTGGCGCCCTCGCCTGCAGCAATGACGATCTGCTTGTAAGGCACGGTGGTGCAGTCACCGGCTGCAAACACGCCGGGCACATTGGTGTGGCCCTTGGCGTCCACCACGATCTCGCCGAACTTGCTCAACTCGAAAGTGCCTTTGAGGAACTCGGTGTTGGGCACCAGGCCAATCTGCACGAACACGCCTTCGAGCTCGACCCAGTGGTCATCGCCCGTGGTGCGGTCCTTGTAACGGATGCCGTTGACCTTGCCGTCCGCTCCGGTGATTTCGGTGGTTTGGGCGTTGGTGTGCACGGTGACGTTGGGCAGGCTCTTGAGCTTGCTCACCAGCACCGCGTCGGCTTTGAGCTGGTCGGCAAATTCGAACACCGTGACGTGGGCCACGATACCCGCCAGGTCAATCGCCGCTTCGATGCCGGAGTTGCCACCACCGATGACGGCGGTGCGCTTGCCCTTGAACAGCGGACCGTCGCAGTGCGGGCAATAAGCCACGCCCTTGTTCTTGTACTCGGCTTCGCCGGGCACATTCACATTGCGCCAACGGGCACCGGTCGACAGGATCACCGAGCGGGCCTTGAGGCTCGCACCATTGGCCATCTGCACTTCGATCAGGCCGCCGGGCTGGCTGGCGGGGATGATTTTTTCGGCACGCTGCAGGTTCATGATGTCCACCTCGTAGTGGCGCACCTGCGCTTCCAGAGCCGCTGCAAACTTGGGGCCGTCGGTCTCCAGCACGGAAATGTAGTTTTCGATGGCCATGGTGTCGTTGGTCTGGCCACCAAAACGCTCGGCGGCCACGCCCACGCGGATGCCTTTGCGGGCCGCGTACACCGCAGCAGCCGCACCGGCCGGGC
>JACCDJ010509142.1_pt1 | contig 10399 bp, 15 predicted proteins | sample 7444481 | NCBI WGS metagenome assembly JACCDJ01 (sample SAMN15323435, study PRJNA562643) | freshwater metagenome | isolation source: river surface water | place: USA:Blue River Watershed | collected 2017-08-15 | reverse complement strand
GATTGGTTTTCACTTGGCGGAAAGTATAAGTTCCAAGTGAAAATGGGTTGGGTGGGATTTGAACCCACGACCAATGCCTTAAAAGGGCACTGCTCTACCACTGAGCTACCAACCCAAAATAAAAGAAGAGGTTATGTTCTGCCTGTCTTGGTGACTAGTTAACCAGTGTCAATTTGAACAAAACTTACATAGGGGCTTCATGACATAACAGAGATTACTCTTACTGTCTAACCTCTTCAAGTCCCCCAGACGAGATTCGAACTCGTACATCTTGCGATAAAGGATTTTAAGTCCTTCGTGTCTACCGTTCCACCACCGGGGGATAATCTGTTGTCAGTTTCCCAACAACAGATACATTATACCATCAGTTTAGTTTTCTGCCTTATAATTTGGGTTGATTGCATATCTATTTGCAAACTTACCAACATTTGGCATAAAAATATGTGCTTTTCGCAATTGATGGGTGGCATTCCAGAATCTTGACTTCCATCGTGGTTCACCCTTGTGATTGGTTTCAAGTTCATATGGGGTAAACTTAGTCTGGAATTTCTTGTAAAATTCTTGGGCAGCATCAGTGCTTTTGACAGTACCTTTTGAAGCCAAGTCAAGTACAAATGCATGAATCTCAGCAAAACTTACACCCGCTTCGAAATCATGAAAACTGGTTGCAGGTTGAGTTTCTTCGATAGACTTTGACTTCAATGAATTGCTTAGCAATTTCATACTTGTGTTGAGAATCTCAACAGTGTCGTACTCTTTCTTGTCAACACTTGCAAAGATGGCTTCTTTGTAAGCATCGAAAATCTTGTCGAATGTCATTTCCAATTCCTTATCCTTTAGGATAACTCAGTATACAACATCCCTTTTTACATTGCAAATCAATTATTACATTTATTTTAAATAGAAAATGGGGGGATAATATTATCCCCCCATGGTTGTAGCTCAAATAAAAAATTTATCTTGTCCAGATTTCCACTCTATTTCCAGATAAACTAGTGCCAAGACCTAAAGAAGTTAAGGATGTAAATTTTTGATTGGTTACTACATCAGAAGAACTTGTACCAGCTCCAATAGTGACAGTTACTGAAGTTGAATTACCAGTATCCAAAACACCAGTTACTGTTAATGAAGTACTATTAGCAACATTAGATGCTAACCTTACCTCAAAAGCACTAGAGGTAAAGTCTGATGAATAACCATATGCAGTTATACCTGATCCTACAGTGTATGTAGTATTGGTAGAAATAGTTTGTTGACAGTTATATAATTTGTAGATCAATTCCTGGTTTTGAGTTCTACTATACATTTTTCTGAATGCTAATAGGCCAGTAGTAAAAGCTGTCCCTGAAGATACAAAATCTAGTGTAGTAGCTGTTGATTTTGAATCATAATAGTTTCTCATAGTTTTTCCTGTTACTGAAGAAAAATATGAATTTATAGGAGTTATCAAGCTGCTTACTATTGTGTTTACTTCTCTTGAAAGACTACTCTCTTTATCTCTGTAAGCTTGCAATAACAATGTTGATGCATCCAGGTCAGTGTTGGTTATTGTTGTATCACCTATAGATGATGTGACAAACTCTCTTGTATCTAGAATATGTGACGCAGCTGTACCAGCTGTTGTTAATGACAACTGATCTTGAAAATTTTTATCAGCTAAACCCATAAGGTTAGCCATACTCTTAAAAGTTGCAGGTTGATATATGTAAGCCATATTATTATTTTCTATGCTCGAAATTTATCTACCTTGAATTGGGGTGATAATATTATCACCCCACCCTCGAAAGTCAAATAAAAAAATACCCCAAATTTCTTTGGGGTATTTTTTTGACATACTCGAATTCTTATGAATTGAACTCTTTGTAAATCTTGTATGCATCCTCATCAGATGTGAATTGTTTCAAGATAGAAAATTCAGGATTGATTTGATGCTGGTCATCTACATTAGCATAGAATCTACGAAGAGCATTTGCTACAGCAGGTCTTTGATGAGCATAGAGCCAAGACAAGAGCTTAAGATATTGGAATCTTTCCTCAGCCCAATTTGTGGTCATCTTATTATCAAGATTTAACTCAAGTTGGATTTCAGTGGATGGCTTATCAGGGTCACCCATACATCCACCTTCATCATCATCATTATCACAATCACATGAATTGTCACAACAAGCACAATCACCACAATTGCAATTTCCACAATCCGACCATGATTCATATGTGTCTTCCCATTCACGGTCTACATCATCATCATAATCTGTGGTGTAGCGGGATTCATATGTCAGGTCTTCAAGAGGAACCTCATACTCTTGCACTACCATGTATTTACAGGTACGCAATTTCTGACATTCACAATCAAGAGGGATTGATACAACATCAGCAGGATTGATTTCTACCAAGACCAACTTGCCATCCACTGGTCGGAAACCTCTTGCATATTCAAGAGTACCTGCATGGAAGCCATAAGAGCATCCATTCTCTTTGTTGTCATCAACTTTGTTGCGTGGCATCTCAAGTACATTGCCAACACTGTTATCAAATTTTCCTGAATGCACATCAGTGTAGTTTGAACGCAATGCTTTGTATGCTAAGAAATTGCCATTGTTTGTGATGGGCAAGAATTTATGCTCAAGAAAGGCATATAACTCATTTACAGCACGGGATGAAGGATTGAGGTTTAGTTTGGTGATAAACTTGAAAATTGGTACACAATCAGCACCCTTTGACAAGAATTCCAAGATACGCTCCGCAATGGTGTTGGAGATAGGGTCACCATTGACAAATACATTGCCATCCTTGACCTCTACCTGCTCATACTTGGCATAGAGGTTTTTGAATACAAGAGATGGATTCAGGATAGAATAGAGTGTATCCCACTCTTCTGCATTGACAGCACTAAGGGCTGATACAAATCGGGCATCAGATGCATGAATAGTAAACTGTTTACCATCAGTGAAAATGGTGATGCTACCAGACACAGGGTCTGGATTTATTATCTTTGCGTAGGGTTCCATTTCAAACTCTCCTTATTGGCGAACATAGAATAATACCATACCTGATTATACCTTTGCCACTAAATTCACAAAGATTAAAAAATATTTATTTTAGGCAGCTTTCCCATTGGGGTGATAATATTATCACCCCAGATTGGGGCAGACAAATAAAAAATGAGGTGGAAAAATCCACCTCATTCTGAACAGGTATTATTTTGAGGAAACCTACCTATTCATAGCCTCTACATACTCCTTAATATGCGGGATTGTCCATCTATCCATTGTTACATAGTTCAAAAGAGGGTATTTACTCTTTAACTTGTTCATAGAATCAGCAATTTCACGTTCTTTGTCAAGATTGTACTTGAAACCGCAGTTAAGGAGTGATGATAATGCATCAACTGCCTTATTATTGCGATTGAATGATTGAATATCATAGATTGACTTGAATCCAAACGGGTCATCAGGCATATCAGCAAAGGTTTCATACAGCAATTCAGTATCATAAGTGACATACTTGGTGATAAAGCCTGTTGATATCTCGTCTTTGGTATCTTGTGGCAGGTTAGATATTACATCTCTTACATAGGTATTAAGAAACACCCAGTTGGAGCCAAGTTTGTCCAAATCACAATTGCGAATACCATATACCTTTATGTCATGTCCAAAGTATGACAGGCTTGAAATGATGTTTCTCAATTGGTTCATGGTGTATGCTACATTGTATCTACTGATTGGAAGGTAGATACCCTTATCATGCTTAAGGTTTACTGTTACCTTATCCCATGAGGTCTTTTCCATGTATCCCCCATTGTAGATGAATGCATCATTAATCTTTGCATATGCTTGTCTGGTTCTAACAATCTTTGGCAATTGTATTGAAGCAAAGTCAATGAAGGTAGCACCATAGAATTCAGGCATCTGCTTGAATTCATCCAATGTTACACCATTCAAAAGTTCTACAGCATAACAGCGGGAATGCATATGCCCATCTTGAATGATGCGTTTCTTCATGGAAGGTTTGGTTACATCACCTTTGTTAACATAGATTCTAGTATCAGGATGACACTTAATCTCTTGGCATACATAGTCAAGTTTATCTTTAACGAATTGCTTGCATACCATCACCTCTGAAGGCACAAGAGCAAAACCTTCACGCATAGGATATCCTTCCTTAAGATATCCACTAACCAATTTCTTGTGTGAAGATGACAGGGTATTATAGAATATTTTAGAATCCCATATTGTGTCACAGATATCAAGTCTTGCTACAATATCATCACGCAAACTAGACTGGATGTTAAGGATAGCATTACCTATCCAATTCACAGTCTTATCACGCATATCCAATGATTCACGGGATGCAGATGGAATCACATCGCCAATCTCAGCAAACAGGACAACTTTTAAGTGTTGGTCAAGTACACTGTTTACAGCAGATGAATATGCTGGATTGTTGATAGAACTGGTACTGAAAGGATATGCCACGTTACCCATCACCACATAGTTATCATCATAGGAATGAATGATTTGGTATTTCGTACCATCAAAAACTGTTTTGGGTTTGCTTTCCACCAAGGAATTTTGGACTACTGGATTATTCAAGACTGGTGTTGGACTGAAATATCTTAACTGCTTGACGATGGCATTCTCAAATTGGTAACAGTCTAAGGGCTTTACAGGCACTTGAATTTCTATACCTGTTTCATCTGTTGGTTCTTCATTAACCTTCATTATCTTGCCAATACCTGAATCATCAATGTATGCAAGGTAAGATTTCTTAAGACCATTATTGTAAGAAATCACAGTGAAGGAATCAGTGTAGGAGAATGCTGATTTGGAGCCAAGACCCATCATGCCTACTTGGTCATTTGTATGGCGCTTGGTTGATTCACCATAGGATGCATACACATTAAAGATTTGCTCTTCATTAAGACCAAAACCATAATCACGAATGCTAAGTAATGGACTAAAACGGCTAGGGCAGTTAATCTTGATTGGTGTTTCTTTGATTCCAGCCTGAACATGAGCATCATAAGCATTTGTGCTGTATTCTCTGATGATAGCACCAGCCTTGTCTGAATACAGGGAATTGCGTAGAATCGAAAAGATATGGGCAAGATTCTCTTGCTTCACAGAGAAGAATGATTCAGTAATCATTCCATCGACAACAGTGTTTACTTTCTTGTCTTCAACTATCATTTGGTTTCCTCACAATGATTATATCATCTGATACTGAGGGTGCAAGAAGAATTTTTTATTTGCAGCTGATTTTTTGGGGTGGTAGTGCTACCACCCCAATCCTGGCTTTTGCAATAAAATATTTTTAAGTGGAATAATCCCCTTATAAGCAAGTTATAAGGGGATTTAGTGTAACTTATGCAGGTTTTACCCTACATAAGCATACTTTTGCACAATATTTGGCTTAAGTTGGGTTGCATTATCAGCAATTCTACCCCATCTCTTGCTTATTGCTTGTAAATCTGCATCAATAGATGGTGCTAGTATCTTAGTTGCAATAGTTTCCATGTTTTCACGCATAGAACCCTTGTAATCTTGTGCTGAACGGGTCAAACCATTGATAACACCAAAGGCTGAACGGTCATGCAGGTCACCACTAGCCTCATTAAGAGATTCTAAGTAACCTTTGTGCCATGCTTTACCCTGTTCAATGGTCAAGCCTTCATTGATTGACAATTGTGCAATCACCTGTAGAGGTTGCTCTACCTTGACCTGCTTAGAATAACCTAGCAGGGTTAAGAGGTCATTACCTTGTGTCAATGCAACCTTGACAGCATGGGTGACAGCAAGTTGCAATTCATTGCGGTCAATGTTGCCAAGGTGTTTTTGATTGATTTGTATGGCACTATTCTCACGCCCCCATATCATGCCATTAAGGCAGATAGCACGGAAGAGGAAAGGTGAAACCTTGAATGTGGAATTCTTGATTTCAGAATTGCGGAATGCAATTCCAACACCATAGTCGCTATCAGGTTCTGATTTCATGTAGTCTGGCAACAAGACATTACCAAAGATATCATCTCCATCATCGGATATGTGTGAGGCAAGAGCATCAGTTAATGATGGTAGTGCATTGGCAATCATTTCCATTGCCTCATGGTTGTCAATAACACCATATCTACCTGAAACAATGGCACGGGCATTATCATACCCTGCATCATCCTTGCGAACACGAATGCGGAATTCTCTTGCATTCTTACCATCATTTGCCCACATCTTTTCACGCAGGTCTAACTCTGAGTTAACAAAACGGGTAAGGTCATCACCAAAGCCCTTTTCTTCAAGGAATGAAACCATAGAAGAAGGGATATCAGTGAAGGCATTAAGGGATGAAAGACCAGACTTTGTGATACCCATGCCATTGGTTAAGGTTTGTGAATCCTTCAGGCGGACATTGGATTCAGGTACAACAAGGTCATACTTTGAATCTGCTTGTGCTTTGACAGATTCTACAAAATCAGAGAATGGGGTGCATTTTGACTGCCATTGCTTTGCAACATGGCGATGGGCTTGGGTTGATTCAAGACCAATAGCATTAAACCAAGTACCATTGGCATCCTGCTTAGCAGTAGCACCTTCAGATACCTGCAAACCACCTGCATTGGTGAAAATAGACTTGTTTGGCTGTACCTTGGGCTTGTCATCACCCAATTCAAGCATATCGAAACGGTTATCGGACATAGTGGTCAACCTCCATAATTGACAATGAAATGATACCACCTGATATGACTTACTGCAAGAAAAATTACAGTAGAGCTTTTAAAAATTATTTTATTTGACAGGGCAAATTTTTGGGGGGATAATATTATCCCCCCAGTTTAGAAGAAAAAATTAAAAATTAGTAGGAAAATCACTTTCATTAACTACATTATTTTGATATCTATCTATTGGGCCATTGGGAGCTAAAGAATAACATTTAGCATTTTCACCAGAGCAGATCCAAAATTCACCTCTCTCTAGTGGTTTAATATTTTCTTTATTTAGATATGGCAAGGTTTTAATATAACCTGCATTGGCCCACCAGAAATTACCTGAATAATGTCTTGGATTTTCTACATACAATCCTGAAGCAGTATCATGTGTCTTTAGAGCTTCTACACATTCTTCCCATTTAGCGATAGTATAGAGGTCTAGATATCTAACCCATGATTCTACATTTTGTCTAAGTTGTGGATGGGTATAAGTAACACCTTTTGTATGCATATACAAGATAGGTGTATCAGCTGGTAATTCTTCAGCTCTAAGTTTAATAAAATTCAAGGTATCAGGTTCATTATTGAATACAGGATTCTCATACTGTACCAATTGAATTTTATCTGAGAATGTTGATAGTTCTTCAAAGAATTCACCATCAAAGTCTCTTAAGCCAGATATAGGGATAAAAAGAGTATCTATTTTATCCCATAAACCTGAAGCTCTAAATTTTTTAATTTTATTAGAGACTATACTTGCATAGTCTCTTCTGCAATATGTGTGAAGATAAATTTCCATAGGTCAATTATACACAATGAAAGGTGTATAGATTCCCATGTAAGCACCAACAACATTATAATCAACCCACTCTATTGCATCTTGTTCAGGGTCTTCAGATTCATCCCCTCGAAATCTTTCAGTGAAGGATTGTATTAATGCATCATAAGAATACATAGCCACTTCTACAAATTTTTCTTCTCGAAAAATCTTAGCAGTTCCAATCAGTGCTTCATCATGGTCAGGAAATAATAAAGCTTCTGGGCAATTTTCTTCTAAGTATTTAATTATTTTGTTAGACATTACAATCTCTCTCTGGCTCGAATTCTGGAATTGATTGCTCGAAACACTTAATTCCAAACTGCTCGAATTCTTCTGGTTTGGTAAGAATGATTTGAGAGCCATCACTTAATGTTACTTTGAAACCTATAAAAGGCTCGATTTTCCAGTTACCAAATTCATAACCACTATCATCATCTAAATGCTCTAAATCATTATCTATGTATTGTTTAGTAGTCATTGTTAGTTTGGTATAATGCTCAGTCAGTTCAAGGTAATGACTCTTATCAGGAAGGCTCTCAGGTTTCATATCCTATTGTATCACTCGAAATTGTCAACCTCAACAAAAGAGAAGAAAATATGTATGTTGTATTTTTCGCCTTTTTTATATTTTTTATTTCTTCTGATGTATTGCACAGTCCATCCACTAGTAGAGGCATAGATGAGACAATCTTCATATTTTTTTCTTTCTTTTAATACAGAAAGAAAAAGTCTTTCGATTGTATCTACTTCTTCTAGGAAATCATAATTTGTATTGATTCCAAGAGTTTGCCTGATGATTTTGATTCTGTCTTGTTTGGTGCAAAGATGTTGGATAGCATCATCCAATATTTTAATATCTTTTTCTTTCATCACTTTGTTTTCTTATTAAAAAAATAATAACTGCCCACTTGATTGTGTTCTATGCCTATTGTATCAAGATAATGGAAGAAATCCTTTTGATTTTTCTCTATTAAATTGACTCTTGGGAAATCAGGCAAATCTTCATTGATGAAATATACATGACAATGAATCTTTGCATTTTCAGAGATGTAAGTCTTAAGAGGGACAAAGCTTGGTTTAGGCTCATTGTTCAACAAAAATAAAATATTTAATAATGCAATCATAATATCCCTTGTGCCTTTAGTTCCTGGATGTTTTGGTAGATAGCTTCATTTTTTAATTTTTTCTGTTCAGCTAGTAGTTGTAAACATTCACTAGTGCAAAGATGTTGATGTTTTGTCCTGTACACTTCAACATCATTTAATTCAGCTATGTATCCTTCATCTATTTGATACACTTTATATGGATGAATGTTGTATCTAGTCTTGATTAATCTTTTCATGCTGTTGGTTGATTCTTTCTATTACAAATTTTTCAGCATAGCGTCGGTCTTGTAATTGTTGTTGGACATATCTATCACAAGTCTTAACAGTCTTGGCTGTTTTTAAAGTATATCCATGTTCGTTTGTAACAGAAAAACCTTCATCAGTTTTGTAAACATAGAATCCATCAGCCATATAGATAAATTTTTCAATCTTCATCTTCATCCTCGAAATAATCTGATTCTATCAAAGAGCTGGATTTTAATTCTTCTACTATAGATGGATTTTGAAACAAGCCATTTCTAAATGCTCGAATAATTAAATCTTTTGTTTCATCATCATACTCGCTCGAAAGTTCATCTCTCAAACGCTCTGACATTGCTGATATCCACTTCAAGTTTTCCATACTCTATTATATCACAAAAAAGGGGAAGACTCGAAAATCTTCCCCTCGATTTTATTCCTCTTCTTGTTGAGGGATTAGTTCACCATGTAGACAGATTTCATAAACATAACCATCAGGAGTGTCTGTTGCTTCATATCTGTTTATCTGAACATCATCAAGGCGGGTAACATTGAAAGCATCAGCAGTGTCAATAGAAATAGAGCATTCATATTCACCACAAAGTTCTTGATGTTTTTGTAATTTTGAAATCAATTCATTAAGAGTCAATTTCTTCACTCTCCTCGAAAATATCAGACCATTGTTCCATGCCACCCCATTTACCATTTTCCACTGCTTCACGGAATGTTTCATAACAACAGGTGATTTCCATTTTACCATTGTCACAGGTAAACTCGTAATGGTTGTCATTTTCAATTGACCCTGAAACCATCTCAAAATTGGCATTTGGATAGAGTTTTGATAGTTCTATTACAAACTGCTCAGGAGTACCCCAAGGTGAGTCAAATGTGTAGATAATTGTATGAAAATCAGGAAGGTCATTTCCAACTTGACAATTGCTTGCATCCCACTTAACACCCCAATTGCTACAAGACCAGTCATACCAGTTTGTATAACCTGTTGCATCAAAGGCTTGTTGGTTCTTCAGTGCTTGTTGTGCAATTCCAGCAAACCAAGAATGACCACTGTTTGCAATCTCATGTATGTTTGCATCAAGACCAGTTTCTTTTGTAAACTCTTCTAATAATTTTTCGATGTTTACACTAGGGGATTGTGTGTCAACCAAGATTTCTGGCATTGGGAAAAAAGAATTATAGAAATTCTTTGTGTCTGCTTTTTCTTTAAAAGCATTGTAAGATTCTGCATCAGGCAAGATACAGGTGAGTTCATTCATCACCCAGTTAGGCATTGTAGGGATTACCTTTCTTTTTCATACATCTCAAATGTACAAGATGTTATATCATTAGATACTATGAATCGCCAATAGTTTTTTGAGATTTTTCTCTTGTAAAAATTATATCCGCTATGGTGTAAAAAATAAAAATCATTTAATATTTCTTCCCACTGCAGAGCTTTTAATTTTTTTACTAGAGGCTTAGCCACTGAAATCTTCAAACTATTTGTTCAAATTCAGCATTTTCATATCTGAGATT
>JACCDJ011272521.1_pt1 | contig 10400 bp, 8 predicted proteins | sample 7444481 | NCBI WGS metagenome assembly JACCDJ01 (sample SAMN15323435, study PRJNA562643) | freshwater metagenome | isolation source: river surface water | place: USA:Blue River Watershed | collected 2017-08-15 | reverse complement strand
CGAGAAGCAGGGTTGTAACGTGGTGAACCAAAGGTGAGTCGATATTCGGCGCGCGAAATATAGAGACGCTTCTCAGCGCGGGTTAAACCAACATATGCAAGGCGACGCTCTTCTTCAATCTCGCGCGGATCATCCAAAGTGCGCGCATGGGGAAATACACCATCTTCCATACCAGTGAGAAAGACGGTCGGAAATTCCAAACCTTTTGCTGTATGTAAAGTCATCAAAGTGACAACTCCCCCATGATCACTATCGGGTCTATCTGGAATCTCATCAGCATCTGCGACCAGAGAAACTTTCTCAAGGAACCCCGAGAGCGAAATTTCCTCATCTTCTGCAAGCTCTTCATATGGTCGTTCTTCATACTCCATTGAAGCAGAGACTAATTCTTGCAAGTTCTCGACTCGTACTTCATCCTGCGGATCTTTACTATTTTCAAGTTCTGCTAAAAGCCCAGATTGTTCGAGTACCGCTTCAATAATTACCGAAGGTTTGGTCTTTGCTTCAACCAACGTTTGCAAGGCAGTGAGCATTTTAGTGAAGGCCGCTATTGATTGAGCTGCCTTATTTGGAACACTGCTCGCTTCGGATACGCGCAATAGCGCGCTCCAAAATGAGATCCCTTGGGCGCTGGCAAAGGCTTCTACTTCTTCTAAGGCTCGATCACCGATGCCACGTTTAGGTAAGTTGATAATACGGCGGAGCGAGACTTCATCATCAGGGTTGGCGAGCACACGTAGATAGGCCAATAGATCCTTCACTTCTTTTCGCTCATAGAAGCGCAATCCACCAACAACCTTGTATGGGATGGCAGCACGCATAAAAATTTCTTCAAAGATACGAGACTGGGCATTGGTGCGATAAAAGACGGCTGTATCTCCAGGATTTGATAGACCTTGATCCTGCAAACTTCGGATCTCAGATTTCACAAACTCTGCCTCGTCATATTCGGATTCAGCTATGTAGCCCGTTAGCGGAGCACCAGAACCAGCATCTGACCAAAGATTCTTCTCTTTCCGAGATTCATTCTTAGTAATTACTGCATTTGCAGCGCTGAGGATATTTTGTGTGGAGCGATAATTCTGCTCAAGTAGAACTGTGGTTGCATTTGGATAATCCACTTCGAACTGCAGGATGTTGCGAATGGTCGCCCCGCGAAAGCCATAGATGGACTGATCCGCATCTCCGACCACGCAGAGCTCAGCCATTGGAAAACCATCACCTTCGTCGCCTGTGAGCTCTTTGATTAAGACGTACTGAGCATGGTTGGTATCTTGATATTCATCCACCAAAATATGGCGGAAGCGAGATCGAAAACGCGCCTTTGCTTCGGGATATTTTTGTAAGACTTGCACTGTCTTCATAATCAGATCATCAAAATCCATCGCATTGGCTTGCTGCAATCGCTTTTCATACATTGTGTAAACGTCTGCGACAATAGTTTCAAATTGATTAGTCGCTTTGCTGAGATACTCGTAGGGAGTTTGTAGCTCATTCTTGGCGTTAGAAATTAAATGCTGAAATTGGCGAGCCGGATACCGCTTTGCATCTAAGTTAAGGGTCTCCATGACACGAGAAATCAACTTCTGTGAGTCTGCAGAGTCGTAGATGCTGAAAGAACTGCTGTATCCAAGGCGTTCGGCCTCTTGCCGCAGCATGCGAACGCACGATGAGTGAAATGTCGATACCCACATTGATTTTGCAATTGGGCCGACTAAATCAGCAACGCGTTCCTTCATTTCACCGGCAGCCTTATTGGTAAAGGTAATAGCCAAAATTTCGTAGGGACGTACATCGCGACGCGCCATGATGTAGGCGATTCGTCGCGTCAGAACGCGCGTCTTTCCAGATCCCGCACCAGCGACAACTAATAGCGGTGAGCTGGCATGTGCAACTGCCTTCTGTTGCTGGGGATTAAGTCCCTCGAGCAATGGATCCGTCGCAGTCATGGCGGGCAGTCTATTAGGCTTCACCCACACGAGAAGATAAAGGTGAGTTGTGGAACCGATAGCAGATTCAGAGATCAAGCGAGTCCTAGTGGTCAATGCCCATCCTGACGATTCAGACTTTGGCGCATCTGGAACTATTTCACAATGGGTTCAGCAAGGAATCGCTGTCTCATATGTGCTCTGCACCAACGGTGATCAAGGTGGTGAGGCATCTGAATATACGCGTGAAGAGATGCCAGCTGTGCGTCAACGTGAACAACGCGCAGCATGTGCAGCTCTCGGCATTAGCGATGTTACTTTTCTAAATTATGTCGATGGCCATCTCGAACCTACTCTGCAACTTCGCAAAGATATTGTTCGCCAAATTCGACGCGTGCAACCAGATCGAATTATCTGCCAATCACCGGAACGAAATTGGGAGCGCATTGGCGCTAGCCATCCAGATCATTTAGCTGCCGGCGAAGCGACTATTCAAGCGGTCTATCCAGATGCGCGAAATCCATATGCTTTTACAGATTTACTTGAGAAGGAAAACCTGCAACCGTGGAAGGTACGTGAAGTCTGGATGCAAGGCCATGCACACCCAGATCACTTCGTTGATATTACCGATACATTCCACTTCAAATTAGCTGCACTCAGAGAGCACGCTTCACAGACAGGCCACATGGCTAATCTGGAGGAGATGTTGCGCGAATGGGGTCAACGTAATGCAGGTATTGGTGGGCTTCCAGAAGGTCGTATTGCTGAAGCTTTTAAAATCGTCAACACTGACTAGCGAACGGTTGCTCTGACGATTTCTACCATTTGAATCGGGTAGCCATCGGGCGCATACATAGCTTGAGTTCCGCTCATCTTATAGGCGCCAACTTCACCAATTTTTTTCACTAAATCAAGTCCCTTAGTGATCTTCCCCCAAATCGTGTAATTCGGTGGAAGTTGAGTATCACCATAAACTAAGAAAAATTGGGAACCATTGGTCTTTGGCCCAGAGTTAGCCATGGCAACCGTTCCGGCCGGATAGTTTTTAGCAACATTGGCGGGAAGATTCTCATCCACGTATCCGCTCCACCCAGCGGGAGAACCACTACCGGTGAGTGTTGGATCTCCACATTGCAATACAAATATTCCTTGTGTGGTTAAACGATGGCAGAGAGACTTGTTGTAGTAGCCCGCTTTCGCTAGCGCTGAGATTGCGCTGACTGTTACTGGTGCTTTCGATCCCAACATTTCAATCACAATATTGCCGCAATTTGTTGAGAGAGTAAGCATCTTGTTGGTTGGCTTCACTGAAGCTGCAGGTTGTTTTACCTTGATAGGAATCTTTCCTTTGGCTGTAGCAGTTTTGCAGCCTGGCACTGTTACAGGGCGTTCCGCAGAATGAGTGGGTGCTGTGACAACTGTCGTTGCTGCAATTAACGTGAGAGCGACTATTGCTACCTTTGCGGTTTTAATCATCTCCGACTTCCTATTCCCATTCAATCGTTCCTGGTGGCTTGCTCGTGATATCGAGGACGACTCGATTTACTTCACGAACTTCATTAGTAATTCGAGTGGATATCTTCTCAAGAACTTCATAGGGGATGCGAGACCAATCGGCGGTCATCGCGTCTTCACTTGAAACCGGACGCAACACAATCGGGTGCCCGTATGTTCGACCGTCACCCTGAACTCCCACACTGCGCACATCAGCGAGCAGCACCACTGGGCATTGCCAGATAACTCGATCTAACCCTGCCGCTTTGAGTTCTTCGCGGGCGATGACATCTGCCTCACGCAAAATATCAAGACGGGCTTTGGTGACTTCGCCAATGATGCGAATTCCTAGGCCCGGGCCCGGAAAAGGTTGGCGCCACACGATGGATTCAGGCAAACCGAGTTCAAGTCCTACCTGACGTACTTCATCCTTAAAGAGAGTGCGTAGAGGTTCGACTAAAGAGAACTTCAAATCATCGGGAAGTCCACCCACATTGTGATGTGACTTGATATTTGCGGTTCCACTTCCACCACCAGACTCAACAACATCGGGATAGAGGGTTCCTTGTACTAGGAATTCCACATCGCCACCGGAGGCAATGTCACGCGCTGCTTTTTCAAAGGAGCGGATAAATTCTCGCCCGATAATTTTACGTTTCTCTTCTGGGTCGGTGACTCCGGCAAGCGCCTGTAAGAATTGATCCACTGCATCAACGACTACGAGCTCGATTCCAGTTGCTGCCACAAAATCACGTTGAACTTGTTCGGATTCTCCTGTGCGTAGCAAGCCATGATCAACAAAGACGCAGGTGAGTTGTTTTCCTACCGCACGTTGCACAATTGCCGCTGCAACCGCGGAATCCACGCCCCCTGAGAGACCACAGATAACTCGTTTGCTGCCAATAACTGCCTTTGCTTTGGCAATTTCATCTTCAGCAATATTGGCTGTTGTCCACACCGGCTTGCACCCTGCGATATTGATAAGCCAGTTTTGCAAAATTGCTTGGCCATGCTCGGTATGTAGAACTTCAGGGTGAAATTGCACTCCAGCTAACTTGCCTGATGCATCTTCAAATGCAGCAATCGGTGTATCGATGGTTGCGGCACTCACCGTAAAGCCATTCGGTGCTTGCGACACCGCATCTCCGTGTGACATCCATACCGATTGCGATTGCGGTAATCCGGCAAAAATCTTTGAACCTGTTTTCACCGATAGCTGGGTTCTTCCAAACTCAGATTTGCCGGTCTGTGCGACTACCCCTGATAAGGCTGCTGCCATTGTTTGAAATCCGTAACAAATACCGAAGACCGGAATTCCCAATGCGAAAATAGCTGGATCAACTTTGGGTGCGTGATCGGCATAAACAGATGATGGGCCACCAGACAAAATGATTGCTTCTGGGCTTTTGGCGCTTACTTCCGCTGCAGTGATGGAAGAGGGAACAATCTCTGAGAAAACCTTGGCCTCACGAACTCGCCGTGCAATCAATTGTGCATACTGCGCACCAAAATCAACGACAAGTACACCGTGGCTAGCGGCCATGAATAACCACATCTACGCGCTGGAAAGACTTTACATCGGAATAACCGCAGGTAGCCATGGCGCGACGAAGTGCACCAAAGAGGTTCATCGATCCATCTGAAGTATGTGAAGGTCCAATAAGAATTTCTTCTAGTGATCCAACTGTGCCCACGTTAACGCGCGCACCGCGCGGAAGTTCTGGGTGATATGCCTCTGATCCCCAGTGCCAACCTAGACCTGGAGATTCGACTGCTTTAGCAAGTGCAGATCCCATCATGACTGCATCAGCACCACAAGCAATCGCCTTGGCAATATCACCTGACTTACCAACTGATCCATCAGCAATCACATGAACATAACGTCCACCCGATTCATCGAGGTACTCGCGGCGAGCTGCGGCAACTTCGGCAACTGCAGAGGCCATAGGAACTTCAATGCCAAGCACAGAACGAGTTGTATGCGCTGCTCCCCCACCAAAACCAACAAGCACGCCGGCTGCGCCAGCACGCATCAAGTGAAGCGCCCCAGTGGTTGTGGCAACACCACCTACGATGACAGGCACATCTAATTCATAAATGAATTTCTTTAAATTCAAAGATTCGTTTTCAGCGGCGACGTGTTCGGCTGAAACAGTAGTTCCACGAATAACAAAGATGTCGACACCAGCGTCAATTACCGCCTTATGTAGTTCGGCGGTACGTTGTGGTGACAAAGATGCAGCGACAGTGACTCCGGAATCACGAATCTGTTTGATGCGCTCTTTAATTAATTCTGGACGAATTGGCGCGCTGTAGATTTCTTGCATACGACGAGTGGCATGCTTATCTGGCATAGATGCAATTTCACCGAGCGGAATTCGTGGATCGTCATAGCGAGTCCAGAGCCCTTCAAGATTGAGGACCCCGAGTCCACCTAGTTTTCCAATGGCAATCGCAGTGTCAGGTGAAACGACTGAATCCATAGGTGCGGCTAGGAGTGGAAGTTCAAATTTGTAAGCATCAATCTGCCAACCTGTTGATACATCTTCGGGCGTGCGGGTGCGGCGACTGGGGACGATCGCGATATCGTCAAATGAATAAGCCTGATGTGCACGTTTTCCAGGGGCGATTTCGATATCCATGAGTTATTTCTTCTTGCTGTAGTTGGGGGCATCGGCCACATGCAATACATCATGTGGGTGGCTCTCTTGTAAGCCGGCTGCAGTAATTTGAATCAAGCGACCTTCGCGACGTAGCGTTTCAATATCAGGCGCACCTGCATATCCCATACCACTGCGTAATCCGCCGACTAGTTGATGAACTACTTCAGCAACGGGTCCGCGATAAGCAACTTTTCCTTCGATACCTTCGGGAACCAATTTATCTTCAGAGAGAACGTCATCTTGCATATAACGATCTTTGGAATATGACTTCTTCTCACCGCGTGACTGCATCGCACCGAGTGAACCCATTCCGCGATATGCCTTGTACTTACGGCCATCAATTTCCACCAGTTCGCCTGGAGATTCTTCACAACCGGCAAGCAGTGAGCCGAGCATTACTGAGTGTGCACCGGCGACAATTGCTTTAACAATGTCACCTGAATATTGCAGACCACCATCTGCAATCAGTGGAATTCCCGCTTTGTTACATGCTTTGGATGCTTCCATGATTGCAGTCACTTGTGGAACTCCAACACCTGCAACAACGCGAGTTGTGCAGATTGATCCTGGCCCAACACCCACCTTGACGGCATCAGCGCCGGCATTGATGAGCGCCTGTGCACCTGCACGAGTCGCAACATTTCCGCCGATAATTTCAGTAGTTGGCGAATACTTTTTGATGCGAGTAATCGCATCAAGAACGGCGCGATGATGGCCATGAGCTGTGTCAACGACAACGACATCTACACCGGCTTCAATGAGCGCTTGAGCGCGTGCAAATCCATCATCGCCAACACCCACTGCTGCTCCAGCAAGCCCAACGTTCTTTACTAATTTAACGTGAGTTACTTGCTCATCAACCGGGAGATTGCGGTGGATGATGCCGATGCCACCAGCTTTTGCCATAGCTATAGCCATCGTTGATTCAGTAACCGTATCCATGGCTGAAGAGACCACGGGCACGGCAAGAGTGATATTGCGAGTTAATCGCGTAGATGTATCAACTTCAGATGGGACTACATCAGAAGCATCGGGAAGAAGTAGGACATCGTCATATGTCAGGCCAAGGAGCGCGACCTTCTCAGAATCCATCATCGCAAGCGCTCCTTCTTATTTAGCAAGTGCGCAGTCTACCTGCTCAATCAGGCGCCTAAAGCCTGCATAATCTCGTCACAAGCATGTTCGAGACCCTCTGCTTTGATGACTTCGTGGCTTTCAATTGCATCCCAACCAGGCCCACCAATAACGACGCGTGGGGCGGGACGGATTGCTGGAATTTCTCGCCAGTATTTCTCTTCTGCATTCTTGGGTAGCTGTGCCCAGAGGAAGATGGCAGGCGGTGCACATCGTGACACCATAGCTGAAAGCGCAGAGAGTGGAGTACGAGCGCCAAGAACATAAGTCTCAACATTTCGCTCACATAGCGCTGCAGCAAGCGCATGTAGCGCCAACGAGTGAAGCTCTTCACCCACCGCCGCAAGTAAGACAGGGCGTGCGTTAATTGGACGTTTTAATTCAACGACGCGTTGGTGCAAGATCTTCTTGAGGATTTCAGAGAATAAATGTTCAATTTCAATACCTGATTGATGTACTTCCCATTCTTCGCCAATCAAAAAGAGCGTGGGGACAATGACGTCAGACCAAGCGCTTTCAATACCGTGTTTAGTAATTTCGCGCTCTAACGTCGCTTCAATAAATGCGCGATCAAATGCTTGTAGCCCTTTATGAATAGCGTCAACAACATCTTCGCGGACTTCAATTTCCTTCACGATTTTTGAAAGCTTTACCTCGCCCTCAAATTCACGGGCTTGCTCAGCCGCATCTGAAGGTGAAACACCGGCAACAATAAGGCGGCGCATCATGGTGAGTTTGGCGAGATCACTTGGGCAGTATTTGCGATGTTCGCCTTCAACATGTTCTGAAGGGCCAAGGCCATAACGGCGATCCCAGGTACGAAGCGTTGCAGGAGCAACACCGATGCGGCGGGCCACAGCGGCCACCGTCAGCTTCTCTTCAATATCACCTGAAGGTCTAGAAGACATGGCGTTATCGTCCCCTCTAGTGGGGGAACTCACCACCTGAAAATCGGACATATCGCCCGTGTGAACAAGATTTGGCGCGGTTGGTGCTTGAACAACTTATGAAACGGTTGTACTTTAAGGCTAAGAACGACAGAGGAGAAAAGCTATGGCTGAACTATCACGTCTACCGCAACCTATCGCAGAGGTCTGGGAGTGGCAGTACGAAGGCGCTTGTCGCGATAAAGAGCCGGAGATGTTCTTCCATCCCGATGGAGAACGTGGACCACGCCGCCGCAATCGCGAGAATGCCGCCAAGGCTGTCTGCGCTACCTGTCCTGTGATTAACGCATGCCGTGAACACGCGCTCGCAGTTCAAGAACCCTATGGAATTTGGGGCGGACTTTCAGAAGAAGATCGCGCCGCTATCTTGGCTCGTCGTGGCATTCCTTTGATTTCTCACGCATCTTAAATTTATTTCCTCCTTCAAAAGAAAAATCCCCCGTGGCAACCACGGGGGATTTTCTACTTATTAGTGGCTATGTCCGCCTGGGCCATGTGAATGGCCGTGGCCGGCAGCTGCTGGTTCTGCATCTGCTGGACGTTCGAAGACAACTGCTTCAGTTGTAATGAACATTGCAGCAATTGAAGCAGCGTTAGCAAGCGCTGAGCGAGTCACCTTCACTGGATCGATAACGCCATCTTTTGCAAGATCGCCGTAGATATCAGTTGCAGCGTTAAAGCCTTCATTAGCCTTAAGTGCGCGAACCTTAGAAACTACTACGTAGCCTTCGAGTCCTGCGTTTTCTGCGATCCAGCGAAGTGGTTCGTCACACGCTTTGCGAACGAGTGCAACACCGACAGCCTTATCGCCCGTGAAGCCGAGGTTATCTGTAAGCGCATCAGCGGCATGCACAAGCGCTGCGCCTCCACCAATAACAATTCCCTCTTCAACTGCTGCGCGAGTAGCAGAGATAGCATCTTCAAGACGGTGCTTCTTCTCTTTCAACTCAACTTCAGTATGAGCTCCAACTTTGATAACGCAAACGCCACCAGCGAGCTTTGCAACACGCTCTTGTAGCTTTTCGCGATCCCAATCAGAATCAGATGCGGCAATTTCATTGCGGAGTTCTGTTACGCGGCTAGCAACGCGAGCCTTGTCGCCAGCACCATCCACGATGGTTGTTGCATCCTTTGTAATAACGATGCGACGAGCGCGACCGAGATCTTCAAGTGTTGCTGCATCTAACTTCATGCCAACTTCTGCAGAGATTACGGTTCCGCCAGTCAAGATCGCCATATCTTCCAACATCGCCTTACGACGATCTCCGAAGCCTGGAGCTTTAACTGCGGCTGATGTAAATACTCCGCGCATGCGGTTTACAACGAGAGTTGAGAGAGCTTCGCCTTCAACATCTTCGGCAATGATAAGAAGTGGCTTTCCTGTCTGAGAAACCTTCTCCAAGATTGGCAGAAGCTCAGCAAGCGCTGAAATTTTTCCAGATGAGATCAGTACATAAGCATCGTCAAGCACTGATTCCATGCGATCTTGATCGGTTACAAAGTAAGGAGATATGTAACCCTTATCGAATTGCATACCTTCTGTGAACTCGAGTTCGAGCGCAGTAGTAGATGCTTCTTCTACAGTGATGACGCCATCTTTGCCGACCTTATCCATCGCTTCTGCGATGAGATCTCCGATTGCGCGATCCTGAGCTGAAATCGTTGCAACATCTGCGATTTGTGCCTTGTCTTTAACGACAGTCGCGTTTTCGCGGAGGCGGTTAGAGACCGCTTCAACAGCTGCTTCGATACCCTGCTTGAGATCCATTGGCTGAGCGCCGGCGGCAAGGTTACGAAGACCCTCCTTGACCATTGCTTGGGCAAGAACTGTTGCAGTTGTAGTTCCATCACCAGCGACATCGTTGGTCTTGGTAGCTACTTCCTTTACAAGCTGCGCTCCCATGTTTTCAATAGGATCAGAGAGTTCAATCTCTTTAGCGATAGTGACACCAGCGTTAGTAATAGTTGGTGCACCAAATGATTTTGCGATAGCGACGTTACGTCCCTTAAGACTAAGCATTTCCTTGACTTTTGCATCGAGTGGGTTGACACCACGTACCATTTCGCGACGAGCGTGCACGTCGAATTCCAACATTTTGCCCATGGATTACTTCTCGATAATCGCGAGAATGTCGCGGGCAGATAGGACGAGGTACTCCTCGTTGTTGTACTTAACTTCTGTTCCGCCGTACTTGCTGTAGAGAACGACATCGCCGACCTTTACATCCATAGGT
>JACCDJ010076268.1_pt1 | contig 10400 bp, 8 predicted proteins | sample 7444481 | NCBI WGS metagenome assembly JACCDJ01 (sample SAMN15323435, study PRJNA562643) | freshwater metagenome | isolation source: river surface water | place: USA:Blue River Watershed | collected 2017-08-15 | reverse complement strand
TAGTGCCCACAATCCACTTATCACCCCATGGAATAAGGAAAAGAACAGAGACTGCGGTCTTAAGGATGATTCCGGTATCGGATTTAATCGCAGATCCAGGAACGACTATATGAACGCCCTTAGACATAGTCACGCCATATCCAGGTTTGAGACCAAACTTGGCATGCATCTCATCGCTCCAGATACCTGCGCACATGACAACTGCTTTTGCGGAAACTTTAATCTTCTTGCCGGTGACAGTATCGATAACTTCTGCACCAACGACTTTCTTGCCGTCACGAATGAGCTGTTCAACTTCTACTCGAGTTGCAATCACCGCGCCATGGCGACGTGCCGTACGGATGATTGTCATTGTGTGGCGAGCATCATCCACCTGTGCGTCGTAATACTTAACAGCGCCCGTAACAATATCTTGACGTAGTGATGGTGCGATTTCGGCAATCTTCTTCTGTGACATGTGCTTGTGCCACGGCAGTGCCCGTTGAAATCCCCGAAGCACGTCATAGAGTGCCAAGCCAGCTCCAACGTAGGTGCGATCTTTTAATTTCTCATGCAGCGGATAGAGAAAACCGACTGGCTTTACCAAATGTGGACTCAAAGATGAAACCATGAGTTCGCGCTCATGGAGAGCTTCGCGAACTAATTTGAAATCGTATTGCTCGAGGTAGCGAAGTCCGCCGTGAATCAATTTACTTGAGCGGCTCGATGTTCCTGAGGCAAGATCGCGCGCTTCGACGAGTGCGACTTTGAGTCCGCGTGAAGCGGCATCGAGCACAGCGCCGGCACCTGTTACTCCCCCACCGATAACAAGAATGTCGAAATCTTCGGATGCCAAAGATGCAATGGCAGCATCGCGCTGATCTGGACTGAGTTCGGATGAAAACATCGAGGGTATACCGATTTCTTCTTCTATTGAGTAGGCTTAAGGATATGGCATTCGTAGGTAGTTTGGATCAGGGAACCAGTAGTTCTCGCTTCATGATTTTCGATCACTCTGGACGAGTGGTAGGGCAACATCAACTCGAACATCGACAGATTCTTCCGCAGGCAGGTTGGGTCGAACACGATGCCGCAGAAATTTGGGAACGAGTGCAAGAAGTGATTGCTGGCGCACTCAAGCAGGCCAACCTTCTGGGCTCAGATCTCTCAGCGATTGGTATTACCAACCAACGCGAGACCACAGTCGCCTGGGATGTAGCGACTGGCCAGCCGCTCCATAACGCCATCGTCTGGCAGGATGTTCGGACCGCTTCATACCTTGACTCCCTTCCGACTGAATCGAAAGAGTTATTGAGTGCAAAGAGCGGTCTGACGGTCGCACCATATTTCTCTGGCAGCAAGATGCACTGGCTGATCAAGAACTCACCTGCTATCCACGATGCAATTGCCGCTGGCACTGCTCGCTTTGGCACCATTGATAGCTGGTTGCTCTGGAATCTCTCTGGTGGCACGCAAGGCGGAGTCCATTTCACTGATGTCACCAACGCCAGTCGCACATTGTTGATGAACCTTGCCACCCTTGATTGGGATAGCGAACTCCTTGAAATCCTAGAGGTTCCTCGTACCGTACTGCCGGAGATTAAATCTTCATCTGAAATTTATGCCCTCACAACACCCCATGGACCATTTGGGGCCGCAGTTCCTATTGCAGGAATTCTCGGTGATCAACAAGCAGCGATGGTAGGTCAGGTCTGTTTTGATCGCGGTGAATCAAAGACCACCTATGGCACTGGTAACTTCGCACTTTTAAACACGGGAACAGAGATTGTTAAGTCTCAGAACGGTCTGCTCACCACAGTCTGTTACAAATTTGGTGACGAGCCAGCGCGCTACGCTCTTGAAGGTTCAGTCGCAGTAACGGGATCTGCAATTCAATGGCTACGTGATCAACTGGGAATTATTACTCACGCCGCTGATACTGAAGCCCTTGCTTCATCAGTTACAGATACTGCTGGCGTCTACTTTGTTCCAGCATTTTCCGGACTCTTTGCACCGTACTGGCGTAGCGATGCCCGCGGCGTCATTGTCGGACTTACTCGTGCTGCTACGAAAGCGCATCTCGCCCGTGCCGCACTTGAAGCTATCTGTTATCAGACTCGTGATGTGATGGATGCGATGGTTGCCGATTCTGGTGTTCCGATGGCTGAGATGCGCGTCGATGGTGGCATCACTGCAAACTCTCTCTGCATGCAGATGCAAGCAGACATTATGGGAATCGATATCACTCGACCATTAATCACTGAGACAACTGCGCTGGGTGCTGCATATGCTGCTGGTCTCGCAACTGGTGTCTGGGCAAATACCGATGAATTGAAAGCGCTCTGGCAACAATCTCGTCGATGGAATCCAACATCGACCGAAGAGAGTAGAGCCCTCGGCTATGCCGGGTGGAAGAAAGCGATTGAACGCACCCTGAACTGGGCTTAGCAAGAAAATAACCGCTAGCGGGATAGAGTTACGCCATTATGAACGAGATTAAAGAGTTATCTGCCGGCGTCATTCGTACCGACCGCACCATGAACGACGGTCGCACCATTCGGTACTACGACACTGCTGGCCAATCTCGCACAGTGCTCGACCAGCGTGAAAAGGAAGAGCAACCTGGAATTGGTGAACTTCGATTAGATCCGCTCGTCAATGAGTGGGTTGCGATGGCAGCCCACCGCCAAGGTCGCATCTTCTTGCCACCGAAAGAGCTCTGCCCCCTCTGCCCAACAACAGGCGAACTCCTTACCGAGATTCCTGAATCAGAGTACGAAGTAGTCGTCTTTGATAACCGCTCCCCTTCACTACGTCCACCTGAGGGAGATTTTGCCCTTCCTGATTTGGTGGGCTCTGATACCGATGAAGGTGTGGCTGCGGGAAAGTGTGAAGTCATCTGCTTTACCGGTGATCACGGTGGATCCTTTAAGACCCTCTCCCCTCAGCGAGTACGTACATTATTAGAGGCGTGGCGTGATCGAACCGCTGAACTTTCGACGCTTCCTTATGTCGAACATATTGCACCGTTTGAAAACCGCGGTGAGGAAATTGGCGTAACTCTCGCTCATCCACATGGTCAGATATATGCATATTCCTACCTTCCTCCTCGCGTCACCAAAATGTTGGCAGTTGCGCGAGAGCATAAAGAGAAGACAGGTCGCGTTCTCTTTGATGATGTTCTCGCTCGCGAACTCCGTGATGGTGTTCGCATCATCGCTCGTAATGAACATTGGATTGCATACACTCCATATGCATCTCGTTACCCATTTGAGATCCATGTCGTGCCATTGCAACCTGTTGCCGATCTCACCGAACTTTCACCAGCTGCATGTGACTCCTTCCCGTCCATTGCAATTGAGGTAATGCAGCGCCTCGATGGAGTATTTGGTATTGAGATGGCATATATCGCAGCTTGGCATCAGGCACCGGTACGCCAAGGTCGCGACCTCTTGCGTCTGCATTGGCAGATTACCTCTGTCCGCCGCGCGCCTGGAAAATTAAAATACTTGGCTGGATCTGAATCTGCGATGGGAGCTTTCATTATGGATATGAAGCCAGAGCAATCAGCTCAGCAACTTAAAGATGTGAAGCTATAAGCCATGTCTGCTCTGGAGACCACTTTTCAAGAACTATTTGGACATAGAGCCCAAGTCATTGCAGAAGCGCCGGGTCGAGTCAATCTCATCGGTGAGCATATTGATTACAGCGAGGGTTTTGTCCTCCCGTTCGCAATCGCTGATCGCACTTATGCACTCATAAGCCGAAACAACGACGGCCTAGTTCGAATTGCATCGCAGCAGAGAAAGAATCGCATCTTCACCATCGATATCAACGATGTAAAGCCAGGAAGTGCCGGTGACTGGGAGAAGTATGTCCTCGGAGTTATCTGGTCGATGGGCATCTCATCGGGTGTAGATATTCTGGTTGATGGCCATGTTCCATCCGGCGCGGGACTCTCTTCATCTGCTGCCCTCGAATGTTCTGTTGCAGTAGGGCTCAATACTCTCTTTGACTTAGGTAAATCTCTCGAAGATATGGCACGCGCAACTCAAAAAGCAGAGAATGACTATGTCGGAATGCCATGTGGAATCATGGATCAATCCGTCTCATTGATGGGCCGTGAGGGTTCTGCACTTCTCCTTGATTGCCGTGATCTCACAACTGAATCCGTACCCTTCAATGTTGCTTCAGCTGGTCTCGAACTTCTTATCATCGATACCCAGGCACACCACGCTCTTGTGGATGGCGGATATGCCGAACGACGCGCATCATGCGAAGCTGTTGCCGCCAAGTTCGCAATCCCCTCGATGCGCCATCTTTCAATGGATTTACTTGCGTCACGTCGAAGCGAGATTACAGAAACAGAATTCATCCGAGCCCGCCATGCGGTCACAGAGATTCAGCGCGTAAAAGATGCTGTATCTGCCTTGCGCGCCTCCGACTTTGAGACCCTTGGTCGCCTCATCAATGAATCACATAATTCATTACGTGATGACTACACCGTTTCTTGCCCAGAACTCGATGAAGCAGTCGATGCATCCCGTATAGCAGGAGCACTCGGTGCGCGTATGGTCGGAGGCGGTTTCGGCGGAAGTGCGATTGCGCTGATAAAGGCAGATCAGATTGAATCTACAAAGGATGCAATCAGAAAAGCTTATGCTGCAAAGGGCTTTAAAGCTCCAAGATTCTTTACATCCCTACCTAGTGCAGGCGCTTCAGCTCGTTTAGTTAGTTGAGCTTGGCGTTGATCCGAGAGTGACTTTGAAAGTCTTCTCGCCACCGGTAGGAAGCGTCACAGTCACTGTTGCAGAAGCTCCAGGGATAAGTGAACGGATACGCACAATCGCGCTCTCAGTATCAGGAATCTTGACTCCATTAATTGCAATCACAATCGACCCTGCTGGGATTCCTGCCTTTTCAGCTGCTTCACCAGCGCTCAAGCGAGTGATGCGAGCACCAACGCCTGTGTAAGCTGGATCAAAGAAGACACCTAGTACTGGACGTGTTGATTTTCCAGTGTCGATGATTTCATCGATGATGCGCTTTGCCTCTGTGATGGGAATTGCAAAACCTAGACCGATACTTCCACTTGCTCCCCCTGAACTTAAGGTTGCAATGGCAGAGTTAACACCGATAAGACGACCTTGAGAATCTACGAGCGCGCCACCAGAGTTTCCTGGGTTAATTGCGGCATCAGTCTGAATTGCATTGACGTATGACTCAGAACCAGTTGAACCATTGGTTACTGGACGATTGAGTGAAGATGTAATTCCACTGGTGACTGTGTTTGCTAGACCGAGTGGTGATCCAATCGCAAGGACGGATTCTCCAACGCTGACTTTAGTGGAGTCACCGAGTGTGATGGTGGGAAGGTTGCCGGCATTAATTCTGACAACCGCTAAGTCATAATTAGCATCGCGACCAACAATTGTGCCCTTGTACTGGCTGCCGTCAACGAGTTCGATGGTGATTGATCCGCTTGATGCTGCGCCCTCAACTACGTGATTATTGGTAACAATAAAACTTGTAGAACCGTTTGACTTATAGATAGAGCCAGAGCCGTTTCCGCCACCGGATGAGCTCGTGACTTTCACTGAAACCACGGATGGGGTCACAAGTGATGCGATTGTCTTGGCATCCATTGAGGACCCACTGCCGATAACAACTGGGGTTCGCGTACCGGTACAAGCACCATTGTTTGCGAGATAGAGAACTTTGGTACGAGTATCAGCACATGCATTCACTGTGGATGTGGGATTTATTGCCGCAGTTGCGACTCCACCTGCGAGAGCAGCTCCAGCGACGAAGGCGATAATGGTCTTAGAGTTCTTCATGGCACCTATATTGCCCCAGGATTCTGAGTTTTTCCTGTTATCAATCTTGTAAAAAGTTTAAATATGCGACCGATTACGCCTCGACGACCCAGCCGCCCTTAACGGCAACCTTAATAGAGGCAAGCGGTTTTTCGGCTGGCCCTGCTACTGGTTGCGCACCTTTTGCTGGATCAAATTGAGCGCCATGGCATGGACAGACCAACTTATTCACCTTCTTGGCGTAAGTGACTGTGCAACCTTGATGGCTACAAATCATTGAATAGGCGAAGATTCCTGTCTTGGTGCGGAAGGCAATTGCTGGCATCCCCTTTGCCTTCGTTGTAAATGTAAAAGTTCCGCCGATTGGAAGTTTATTGACTCGAACAATTCTTGCATCAGCAGCCGATGCGCTCTCTTTTGAAAAGAGTGATGCAGTAGAGGAGAGAGCGATAAGCATTGCGCCGCGAAGTGTGGTGCGACGAGAGAGGTGCTTGCCGTTATTCATATGCTCCCTGACTTGGATTCGAACCAAGAACCTGTCGATTAACAGTCGACTGCTCTGCCGTTGAGCTATCAGGGACTATCGTCTTGCGAGAGCGCACTCTATCGCACCGCTGGGAGTGCGACAAAATTAAAGGCTTCCGACCGCCAATTCATGCAGGCTACGGCGGGCGCTTTCCAGGGCAACTAATTGAGCGAAGGAGGCGTTGTACTCCTCCCCGTTTTCAACTGGATTGAGGCGCTGGAGGCGCGACTTGAGATCTGCGATTGCTCGGCTGATGCCGACCTCTCGAAGTCGAGCAACGATACTTGCAACATAGCGCTCGGTGATTTCACCGTCGGCGCGAATCGGTTCTACTGAAAGCTCGGTAAAGAGCGCCTTCAATTGTGGATCAGAAATCTCTTCGCTAGTGAAAGCTCTTGTTGCACCGAGTGAATTTATTGTCGCAGCAAGTGCGCTATAGGCAGGATGAGTAAAAGATCCATCTTCAATCGTCGTCCATGTCGAGACAAGTGCCGGCATTTGGACGCGAGCTTTAAGAACTTCGCGTTCGAGCATCAAAGTAGGCTCGAGTGGATCTGGCCGCCATGAACTCTCAATCGGTGTCTCTTCCGAAGAACTTTGCGGCGCAGCAACACGCTTTACACCTTGGGCTACGGCGCGAGAAACAATCTCAACTTCAACGCCAAGCCAGCCAGCAAGTAAGCGGGTGTACTCAGGACGGAGAGATTTATCGCGAATCTGACCTACCAATGGCGCCGTTGCATTGAGCGCATTCACACGCCCTTCGGCGGTATTGAGATTATGCTGATTGAGCTCAGTCTTAATCGCAAATTCAAAGAGTGGGATACGACGCGCAATCAAATCACGCAGTGCGAGGTCGCCTTTATGTTGACGGAGATCGCAAGGGTCGAGTCCATCTGGCTCCACTGCAACGAATGTCTGCGTCACAAATTTCTGATCTTCATTGAAGGCGCGCATCGCTGCCTTTTGGCCAGCGGCATCACCATCGAAGGTAAAGATAACTTCACCACGGAATGCATCATCATCCATCAAGAGCCTGCGAATGATGCGGATGTGATCAGGGCCAAATGCTGTACCGCAGGTTGCTACCGCTGTAGTAATTCCTGCTAAATGGCATGCCATCACATCCGTATAACCTTCAACAACAACCACTTGGCGTTTCTTGGCAATCTCTTTTTTCGCCATATCCAAGCCGTAGAGAACTTGGCTCTTCTTATAAATCGGAGTCTCGGAAGTATTGAGATATTTAGGTCCTTGGTCTTCGGCGTCGCTGGCTAGTTTGCGAGCACCGAAGCCGACTACGTCACCAGAGATATCTCGGATAGGCCACATCAGACGGTTACGGAATTTATCAATGGGGCCGCGTTCGCCCATCTTGGAGAGTCCGGCAAGTTCGAGTTCATCAATAGTGAAGTTGAGGGCGCGTAAATGTTTAGTGAGCCCATCCCAAGAATTTGGTGCATAACCAACGCCAAATGCTTCACATGCTGCGCGATCAAAGCCGCGCTTCGTCAAGAGCTCGCGACCGAAAGCCGCATCGGGTGAAGTGTTGAGTAGATTTTGGAAGAACTTAGCCGCCTCGGCATGAGCTGCAACCAAACGAGAACGGTTGCCGGCTGGAGCTTTCTCGCCTCCGGAATACTCTTCATAGCGAAGTGTGTATCCCATGCGATCTGCCAGACGTTCGATAGTCTCAGTAAAAGAGAGGTGGTCTATCTTCATCAAGAAGGCGATGACATCTCCACCGGTCTGACATCCAAAACAGTGGAAGTAACCCTTACTTGGCGTTACATGAAATGAAGGTGACTTTTCATCGTGGAAAGGGCAGAGACCTTTCTTCTGGCCGCCACCTGCGCTCTTGAGTTGGACGTAATCCCCTACGACCTCATCGATTGGTGCGCGTTCGCGGATGTACTGAACATCCTCATCTCTGATACGACCGCTCATGTTGCTACCTTAACCACGCTTTCCAATTTGTCCACCGAGGTGGGCGTGAAGCGCGTAAGCGCCAGGATCAGTCAGGCTAGCAATCTGGTCAATCACGACGCGTAAGCGTTCTGCATCGTTACTTGCGCGCTTCCAGTCATCTTCAAAGATTGGGTCGAGTTCTAAAGGTGCCTTTGCAAAAAGCATCTCTACCAACTCGCGAATAACAATCTGCTGCTTCTCGTACCGCTCTTGCGATGCAGCGGCATTAATCAGGTAATGGCCAGCAACTGCTTTGAGGAAATCCACTTCAATAACAGCCTCGCGTGGAATCTCAAGATTTGCGCTGTATCGAGAGAGATTGCCAGACCCATGAATCTCTCGAGTCTGACGTTCAGCAGCTCCAACAAAGCGGCCAATTAATTGTGAGGTCGTATCTTTTAAGCGAGCCAGTGATGCATGGGTGCGGTCAAAACCACGTGGCCAGCAAGAGAGTTGAGCCAACCGAGAAAGCGCTGCCGCCGCCTCCTCTTTACTTGCATCACTCTTATAGTCATTGACCATCACAGTATGCAGCAAATCAAAGTCACGCTCAAAATCATTGACCGTTACTTGGCCAGCAAATATTGCATCCTCTAAATCATGTACCGAGTAAGCACAGTCATCAGACCAATCCATGATCTGCGCTTCAATACATTTGCGATCTTGTGGTGCACCTTTTCGCATCCAATTAAAGATCTCTACATCATCTGCATAGACACCGAACTTACGAGGATTGACTTGGTTGCTCCATGGATATTTGGTGGCGGCATCGAGAGATGCGCGAGTTAAGTTAAGACCCACGCTCTTTCCTTCTTCGGTGACGGTTTTTGCTTCTATGCGAGTCAATAATCTAAAACTCTGCGCATTGCCTTCAAAACCACCGCAATCAATGGCGACTTCCGCCAACGCTTCCTCGCCATTGTGGCCAAATGGTGGATGCCCTAAATCGTGAGAGAGACATGCCGTCTCAAGTAAATCAGGATCGGCACCCAGTGACTCTCCGAGTTCGCGACCGATCTGAGCGCATTCTAGTGAGTGAGAGAGACGAGTGCGTTGAAAATCATTCTCCCAAGGAACTGCTACTTGGGTTTTGGCGGCAAGGCGACGGAGTGCCGCTGAGTGAATCACTCGGGCGCGATCACGCATGAATTCAGTGCGGCCACCGCGCTTTGCGGGTTCATCGAGGAAGCGCTCTTGATCGCTACCTAAATAACCTTTAACTTCGCTCGCCATAGCCCTACCTTATAAGCCTTTTACATCTATTGGGCTATTGGGCAAATGGTCGCTGATGTTGATTCCGCGACGACCAAGTGTGATGTAAGCAAGATATGCCCCTGCTTCGCGAACTAAATACCTCATCCGTGAACCAGCCAATGAATTTGGACCATCTTGTACTGGAGAGCAGGAAGCGATTGCATCCAAATCTTCTGCCATAGTGATGGCGCGGTTGCAATGGTAAGGATCTGTAGCGATGATGACATTGGTGAGCTTTCGCTTCTTCATTTCTGCAACATATGCCGTAGTTTGCGTGCGAGTATCGCGTCCAGTTGGCAGGGCAACTATCGCGCTGCGCTTTACACCATTGTTGCGTAACCAATATGCGCCGGCGGCTGCTTCCGTTGTTCGATCCCCCGGAGCACCAGAGCCGACCGTGATAATCAACGGTGCAAGTCCTAATTGATAGATGCGCTTAGCTTCTTGTAATCGCGCTAAGAGGACTTCACCTGGCGCACCATCGAGTTGTGCAGCACCAGGAACAACAATCACATCCGCGCTTCGAATCGTAGGGTGATGCGCCGCATTCCAAGTCACCATCACCGCATAACCAGGTACTGCAATAAGCACAGTGAGAAATACGGTAATGATGCGACGGATCAACTTAAACATCAGCCACCAGAGAACATATCTTCCACATCGAGATGGAGCATCTCGTCCGGATCCTTAAGCCAGCCATCCGGAAGAGTAGGAGTTCGGCCATGGCTAGTACGTCCGCGAGGTTTTTCAGCGACCTCAATGGGATATGGCTGATCTTCCAGTTGATCTAGCAATGAACGCAGTGCCTGCAATGAGGAATGCATTCCAAATTGACGACGGAGTTCGCTGGGAACTCG
>JACCDJ011819484.1_pt1 | contig 10409 bp, 26 predicted proteins | sample 7444481 | NCBI WGS metagenome assembly JACCDJ01 (sample SAMN15323435, study PRJNA562643) | freshwater metagenome | isolation source: river surface water | place: USA:Blue River Watershed | collected 2017-08-15 | reverse complement strand
CCAAATAACATCCCCAACCCAATTCTTTTGGATGGGCTGAACTTCTCATAATGATAAGATAATAGATGTGGTTCTCCATACCATCATTGTACATAAACTCAATAGCGTACAAATCTCTTTGAGAAACACAATACAACACCGATATCCTATCATCAGTCCATCCACCCAACTTTTCAACACCATCAATAGTTAATCTCATAATATACGTTTAGCAGGACATTAATAACAACAATAGAAGTGCAAGTAAATACACTCCTAATAACTTCATTGTGGTCCAATCGGTTTTCTTTTTCATATTATCTTTTCGCTTTTTCATCTTCACAATACTTTCTAAATTTATGTAGGGTATCTTCAAAGTAAGAAATGAACACATCCTTATTTTGAATTTCTTCTTTAAGTAAGTAAACACAAGTTACTCCGTGCCATCCCATACAAAATAACTCATATGAATTGTTTTGTTTAGGGAACTTACCCAATACAACCTCAAACTCCGAATCATAATCTCTATTCGGTGCTACATCACCTTTCCTACCATCAATTGTGAAAGCATAACACTTTGAATCCCTACCGAATCTCTCTTTCACTTCTAATTTGATGATACGCTTGCCTAAGATAGTAGTACCTACCAACTTATCAATACCTTCAATAACTAATTCGTTTACCATATACCTTTAATTTTTAGAAAGTTAAGAAATGATGATTTCGGTGAAGTGGTCGAAAAATCATATTGGTCGTTGAGCTGTTTTGCTCTGATAGCACCTTCTGGCTCTACATACGATTGTGAAACTCTCAATTCACTAACCCAATTCTGATATTGTGGGTCTAACATAGTAGCAGTTCTCTCGTTCTCCAATGCTTCAAAAGATTGGACATCATTGTAATTGTTGTACATAATAAAGGGGTTTAAAAAAATTAATCTAAATAGTTTTCGAATAATAGGTATATCGTCCATAACACAGCATATATCAATACACATATCATACAAACGATAGCTACTGGCGGTATAAGAAGAAATAACCTGAATGGTTTATTCTTTATAAGTGCCGAATTATCAAAGAATACCTTAGCTCCTAATGCAGATAAGAAATTCAATAGGAATAGGATACTGAATAGTATATACATACGATACGATTATTTAGTAGCCTTCTTAGCGGGTTTCTTAATCGGTTTACCATCCACACCTACGGCCTTAGATGAACTCTCTACTAATTCGGTTTTCCCTACCTTACCTTTCACCTTTGGGGTTTCATCTTTTACGATAGGAGTTGTACCATCATCGAACTGACCGGCATAGGGGAAGAATTGTTTACCACCTATGTTAATGGAATGGATACGGCCGGCTTTACCCGCAATCTCATTTGAAGATGGCGAATCGGAGTAATAAACACCTTCTACCAATACTTTACCTTCTCTAACTTTGAAACTTTTCATAACTTAAATTTTTGATTATACCCAAAGATACAAAGAAAATGTGAGACTTCCAAATCTTTTTTACCCTTTTTCATAAGAGCTTGATAATCAATAAGTTAGGAAATCCCCATAACCTATTGATAGTCAATGGATTATACGGACACCCCAAAAACCCTCATAACTCATTGAAAATCAATCGGGTACATATTATCCCCTTTCCGTTCAATCCTGGCTACCCGTCCCCAATTCCAACCCAAACTACCACAACCCCAAAAATAACCCCTAAAACCCCATCCAAAACCGATATAAAACGAAAATAGCTAAATTGATAGGCTACCCCTATATAAGCAGATATACCTTTATAGGTAATATATAAAAATCTCGTATAGGGAAAAACTTGACCTCGATATAAGAACGAGTCAGGCCGCCCTATACCAAAATATTATTTTCATAGTTCCAAGAAATTCAGTCCCCCTACGTCCCTTACCTGGCTTGCATTTCGCAATGGGTACAGGTTTTTAGACATCCTCTACAACCCACACAGGGCTTGCGTTTCGTGTGTGTGGTGTGTATGGTGTATGTATATAGTGGTGTATTATAGGGGTAGTGGGCGGTAGTGTATTGTATAGTATATGTTCACTATACCCTAGCTGATTATTATTTAGCTTGTCCGCGCATGGTAGGTACACTCCATCTGGTGTGGTGGGTGCGGGACGCAAGAAAGGGGACCCGATTCCCAGTCAGTCCCCTCAGTCAACTTGTTTAACATCAAATCACCAAACAACTCCCCATTCAAGAGGATAATATCTTTAACTACCTATGTAGGTACTAAACCAATGCTTTATTGTCTTATGTGTTAGCCCATCTGTGTATTGCTCAGGTACTAACTCCAACACTTCACTATATAGAGCTTCCATATCTTCCCTATGGTATGTAAATAGGGCGTGTATCTTAGCTTTTATGTTATTCTCACTTCTCATTCCGCTTTCCCAAGCACTATGGCTATCGGAAAACATATGTGAATAGTCATGCTTTTGGACCATATCCATTAGCTCCGATTTAATTTGTTCACCTACGTTCATATCTTTATTATTTACTTAATTTATAAAATGTCACATTCTCAGCCATTCTCCAGGGTATATCGTTTTGTACACCTACTCTATACCTATTACCCAACACTTTCTTTCTATCACTATGTCTACCACGTGGACGAACCTTGCATCCATATACAGCCGATAACAACTTAGTTAATGCTTGTATCTGCACTTCCGATTCGAACTTTACTGTCATTATATTATTACTAGTCATTGTATAAGGGGTTTAATGGATTAATAAGAATAAGCCTTTGTACTAGCTTCTTCCATCTCTGCCAAATAGGCTTTACCATTGGCTGTACCCCAATATGATTTAGGGATACTATTATCGTATGGATTTCTACGGACAATACGTTCAATCACTTCCGCTTCCAACTCATTCGAGCGTAGAAAACCATTCACTAATTTTTCCATAAGGTCAGAACGAGTCTCGCGTCTGTCCAACTTATTGTATGCGGCCAAAGCCATAACCAAGGTTTTCAACTCTTTGTTTGAGAACGCCGATACTAACATTTCACTATTATTCATATACTTAATTTTTAATTTAAAAGAAAAAGTACCCAATTGGGTACTTAGTAGGGGTTTGATTACTTCAAAAGGTATTTAGAACACATACCGAAACCAGCGGCCTGTAAGTCCGATTTGATTTCTTTATGGAACTTTTTAGGAAACTTACCCATAACAACTGGGTACTCACCTAAGATTGCGTTAATCTTAGTAGTCTCACTTTTGAACATTGAAAGGAACTGCCTCGCATCATTGAAGGCCTTACGGGTCTTACATACGATACGGTGGGTATTACCCATAAAGTCAGTATATTCAACTGAAACGTTAAAACGATTGTTTTCACTCATTTTAGAGGCTGAGAAACTCTTAAAGGGATTTTCGATATTCATATTCTTATCATTTATTACATAGTAAAGATAGGGGGTTTTCGTGAACTGGCCAAATTTATTTAGGGTTTTTTTAAAAATTCTTGATTGAGAATCAAGCAGTTATGTAAGGGGTTGATTATCAATGACTTATAAAACGTTGATTTTCAATGAGTTACGATTCGGTATAGATTAGGGGTTTTCACCCAGCCACTATATCGATTCCAGAAGACCGTTCCGTTTTTTACCCTATAACTTGATAAAAAGAGGTGAAATAGTAGTTAATTTTGGTATGGTTTTAAATATCTATCAAGTTAGCATAATAACTTGATTCATTTCGGACTGGTGGGTCAAACCCGGGTACAAGTGGTACATCGGGTACAAGTGGTACTTCGGGGTTGGTACATTGGGAACAAGCGGAACATAGGGGCATAAAAAAACCGGTCACATCGGACCGGCTTAATAATTCACTAACCTATCTTAATTACTTTACGATAGTAGTATCAGCTGTAGTTGCAGTTGTATCAACGGCTACTGCTGTTGTATCTACTGCCACCGCAGTTGAATCAGTAGTTGCTTCTGTTGAAGTTGAACCACCACATGCTACCAATGTAGTAGCGATTGCGAAAATTGCGATTACTTTTTTCATCTTTGTTGTTTTATATTTGTTTAAATGTTTACCCATTAAAATAACAGGTATAAGTATTGGTTGTCTTAAAAAGTTGGGACCAGCGGGCTTTAACTAGCTGGTCCCTAATAAAATTATCAGTTAAGATTAACCAACCCACTCATTTCTCAAAGCCTTAGCAGACTTAAGAGACTTCATGTTTTGTGAGTAACGGATACCATCTTCTGTTACACGTACACGATAAGATACACTACCATTAGGGCTTGTAATCTTTTGGATGTTGTTAGAAACTGTTTCGTAAATGTTTCCACGCTTTGCTACTTTCTTTGACTTATTAGCCATAGTTTTGAACGGTTAACCTCTTACACCGCTAGGTTTTTTTAATATAAGTGAGCCCGTTATATAGGGTGGAACTCTTATACCCTTTATCATTATAGAATACCAAAGATACGAAATTATCCTGATATTACCAAATTTATTTCATTAAAGATTTCCTGCTCTAGCTCATGCCTATCAGCAAGAATCTCTATATCTACCCAAAGATACGAAATATTATCCATACTACCAAATTTATTTTTAGGATGTAAAATACAGCTCACCATTGTTTCTATATACCCTATCTACGCTATTTTCCACAATAGTAACCAAATTACCATTACGGAGGCCGTCCACATAGAATTTAGCATAAGGGTCAGTAGACAGTTCTAATACTTCAATAAACGGTCCCGCATCTATTGTACGGCATCCAACAATCGGGGTATGTGTAAATGCAATGCGGACTTCGGGAAACTCACTAAGGAGTTGACGATAATAACCTTTTGGCGGTAAATTCATATTAATTAATTTTTACTTTGAAATAAACTTTTGTCCATTCTTTGTAGGTATTTCACCTGTCAGATAGAATTGAATTACATCGGCAGGGGATTGTCCACTAATCACCAACGTATTACCTACCAACGTTACGCCACTTTGACGAAGTGCGGTAAACTGCTCAAACAAAGCAGGATATTGATTAGCCACTTCGAAATAATTAGCCAACCTACGGTCAGTACGAGTACCCGCTGCTTTGTGGGTTACATTCCATTCAACAAGTGGTTTAATACTTTGATTCCACTTTGAAGTTTTCTTATCGAACTCAAATGTACCTTTATACGGCGCAAATACAACGTCTAACTTATCAGCCGGCATTGTTTGTTTAAATGTGGCTTTAGGAACTACTAAAATGTTTTTAATCTGATTTTTCATACTTTTAATTTTTAATATATGTTTAGGGTTTAAAATTATCTAACTACATCTACGGCTGGCATAGCAATACCAAGGTCCGCTAACTCATCGGCAACCTTAGTTAATCCTTTCGCTACAATGTTAAAACCATGCACCTCATCAATAGCAATCTTTGCGTACTCTAAGTTTACATACCTACGTCCGCTAAGGTCATCCATAATCTTTGCAGGTCCCATTGTGATTTGAACCATTTCCGGAAACTTCTCATTTGATACATCCGATATAGCACAATTCAAATACTTAATGTGCGGTAACGGATTCTTTTTACTACCGGCTTTAAAACCTTCTCTTAGGGTTTGTACGGTCTTAATACTCTTAGCCTTCTTTGTAGCGGGCTTCTTTGCTGTTTTCTTTACAACTTTTTTAGTTGCTGCTTTTTTAGCTACCTTCTTAGGTGCTGACTTCTTTGTGACTTTCTTATTCATATCTTATTAAATTAAGGGGTTATTAAATTACTTTACCATACCGATACGTTTCCAACTACCATTCCACTCTTCGCCATTCAGATACCAAGTCCAATTCTTTTGCTTGATATGTACACCAGGAAAACCATTCAACCTTTCTTTTGTAGTATTACTCTGCCATCCAGCATTTGATATACTCAATACTCCTAACTCGTCAATAGTTGCGATAGTGTTACCATGCAATTTGAGCCTGTATATACCATAAGACTCTTCAACACTCATATTTGATTTACGGAAGGTCTCTTTATTTAAAAACTTCTCAATAGATTCTTTTGTGATTTTTCTACTCATAATAAGGGGTTTAAAGGATTACTTAACAATTTCAACCATACTCAAAGGTACGTTAAACGATTGATTACCAAATTTAACTTTACAACGGGTACGATTAATTTCAGTAACCTGGCCAACCAGACCATGCACTTTTGGTGAATTCACCTTAACACTATCGTACACTCTTAATTGGTTTTTAACTTCATACGCCCTATCTAATCGGGACTCTTTTAATAGGGATACTACATAGGAATTCAACAACTTCAAGTCAAGTGAACTCATTTTCTTAATTTCAGAACGCATTTTTGCACTAATCATAATAAGGGGTTATTTAGATGATTTAAAATAATATTCATATACGGTTTTAAAGAAAACGTAACCGAAAACGGATAAGCCTGATATAACCAAGGCTTCTAAAATTGTAATGTGTGTATTCATATCTCTTAATCTTATATAGTAAAACTACACCTAATTTTTGATATATCCAAGTCTTTTACGGACTTTTTTTAACCCCTAAAACGTAACTCATTGATTATCAATCAAGAATTTTTTGGGAAAAAGCTGGATCCTGATAAGTCATTGGTAATCAAGCACTTACGCCGGCCGGACTTAACATAATATATTTTATAGGATTTTTAGGGGTTTTTTCGAGCTAACTCATTGATAATCAATCAATTGCGGACTTAACATAATATACGTTATAAGACACCTATGGTGCCGGACGTACCCCGCCCTCCACTCCCTAAAGTTACGAAAAATATCTGGCATTACCAAATTTCGTGGATAACTTTTTAATTAGTTGATAATCAATTCGTTATACGCCATTTCTAAACAATCGAACCAATCGGCACTGTCACCATCGGTTGATAATTGACGTTGAATTTGCTTTGCATAAGATACGAGCTCCTCGTCCATACCAATAAGACGTGCTCGTTCTAACATTTCGGACTCCGTTAATTGTAGCATAATTTATTTTTACTCACCATCAGGCCATTCCGTTTGTACTTTATCCAAACAGGCTTTTAACCTTTCTAATTCAGTTTGGGTATCGGCTAAGACCTTTTCCCTTTCTGCTATATTATGTTTGAGTAGATATTCCACTCCTGTTTTCTTTGTCCAGTATTTCGGAAAATTCAGACGATATCCTATTGGGTGATATTCCCCTCTTATAATCCTCGTTGCTTCATTAAGGACCACTACCGGATACATAACGCCTGACTCGTTTGTATATAATTCTGCATTATAGTGTTGTGCTACATTCGGTGCTACCTGCTTCCCCTTCGGTGTCAGACGGCCTAAATATTCCCACTCACTATTTTGTTTTTCGTTTGTATGCACGTTTAACCAATTTTTCGTTTTCTCTTGCTTGTATTTCGTAAGGGTTATTTTTATACCCGTATTTCAACTGATACCAATTGTACCAACGATAGCTCTGTTGTGCATGTGTCCACTCGTGTAGAATTGTTTTTTGGACAGCTATCATTCGTTTACATTGTGCTAAATTAATCCAAATAGTTTTTTCCCAATCGTAATAACCACATTCCGAATCAGGCTTAGTATCCCAATAGAATGCGATTGCACCACAACGGCTTTCACCTAATTTTTCATGAGCCCAATTCCATAAACGGTTACAATCAAATCTCATTCCTAGCTTTTTATTACTTACTCTCATAAATATCCATTAGATTTTAAATACAACTTTTGATATACAAATATACGAAAAAAAATCCATTCCACCAAATCTAATGTCAGCAAGGCTTTCAGTAGTATAGTGTATTAAATTGATATAAAAAAATTTTTTTGTCTCAACAAAAAGGTGTATATACTATTCATTTTGATTGACACAGATGAAACTTTTATTCAATTAGACTGTGAAGTGGTAAAATTTGGTAAAAAGTGGGAAAGTGTGTTTTCATTGACACACATCGGTTTTCAATTACTCTGTACTATCAAAATATATTTGTATTCGAATAGCTGTATATTTAGGTATGAAACGTAATTAATTTTTTATAGTATCAAAATAATGTTTTACTCGTTCCCATCCCTAGTCCAGACACCCGCTTTTATTCGTTATGGACTATCAAAATTATTCGGTTATATTCTCGCTTTGATTAAGACTTAGAAGCTCGTATTTCTTTTGTATTACGTTTCGGATTTGAGAACAAAGCTCGTATTCCTCTAATCCAATACACTCACTCAATAACCATTGTAGTCTTTGTATTTTTGATTGAAGTTCTACTCGTTCCCTACCCGTTAAACCGTGTGTGTGATTAGTATCCATAACATTACGATTATTAATGTAGTGATTAGGAGTTCGGACCCCTTACCCCTACTTATTTTTGTTTTCATTTCCTTTACTTTCGTAATCCCATTCAGGTCCTCGTCTTATTAAGGTATCCCTTTTGTCCTCTTTTGTATCGTATTCCTTACTATATACCAATATCTTTAAGGTTATATAGAATCCCATAAACCCTATTAAAGCCAGTACATCGAATACTCCTATTTCGTTATTCAACATCTTCTATTCTATTGATTTGTTTTGTTAGGTCTATTACGCACCATACCGTCATTATACCTATTAATCCTATTACTATTCCCATTTATTGAACTATTTTATTTTTTACCTTAGTTTTCGTTTATATCTTCCTGTGATTCGTTTATATACCTATCCACTATATACTGTCCTATTCCATACCCTACTAACATTCCTATTACTATTACTACTACTATCATCTGTACTATTATTTTTATGTATGTCCGCTATCCATCAATACTAGCACCCCTAAGTACAAAAGAACCCGTTATGTTATTTAAGGGTTCTTTACCCATCCACTCTCCCGTACCGGTTTGTAGAATTCCATCTATTATGTTATTCCCACTTTTTAGGACCAGACTTATTCCTTCCTTTACATCTTTAGCTTTTAGAACTTCAAACTCGCTCCTATCAGCTATCCATCCATCCTTTGTGTGCTCTTTGAACCCAGTATTCCAATCGTATATCTGCTCTATAAAGTATCTAGCTTCTGGCGTTTGAGCTATTGTCTGGTTCCAATCCCACCAAGACTTTACTATTCGGTTTAATTGTGCTTTTGTCATTTTTGTTTCTTTGTTATAAATATATACAAACGGCAATCCCAAAACTCACTCACTACATTCAAGGCTCAATCACTACATTCAAGACTCGTTCCTTACTTAATCAAGGCTAATACTATCAAAAAATTTTCCTCCCAACGACCCGAACACCGATTCACCGATACGATAGTACAAATGAATACTGAATAGAATATATTATCTTATTATTGTATTACTAAGGTGATTGTCCAAACATCTTATAAAATCGGTTATCGTCCGCATATCTTTTATTTCATGCATTGAACGTGATTTATAATTTTGCTTTATTACTTGGGTCTCCATTACATACCCACCCATTATACGTTCACGAGCTAATCTTATTGTAATTTCATCTTGATTCACTCCTAATATCGTCCACTCACCTACTCTTTTACGGATTTGAAATACATAACTCCCTTCCGATACAAAAAGTTCACTAACTACCCATTGTGGTGTCCCCGCGAATTTACTACAAATTAAGTTTATGTTTTCTATTTTGAGCATACCATTTTTATATAGTTAAATAATCTGTCCATGTCCTCAATACTTTCAATCGTAAGGGATACAACGTTATTTTTTCTAATAAGTGGACCGGCTAATTTATACAAACCTTTACTGTCCGCTTTCCTGTCTAAATAAACCGTAAATGTTCTAGCAGGCCCTGCATTCCTAATATCCAATATCCCAAATCCATAAAGTTTTCCATTAGGTGATGCTTCGGCATACATAATTTCGTATTCATAATCATGCTTACCAACTATTTTATGTATGTTTTCTATTGTCAACATTCATTCCGTTTATTAGGTCTTTTAAAATAACATTCCAATTGTCCGCATTATCCATTACTACTCTTTGATATTGCTTTACTAATTATATCCACAATTCTATTCAACCGCCATTCACTCTTTTTTTCTTTTATTGTCATTGGTTCGGGCTCACTCAAACCTATATTACTATGTATATTCACATCCACATTGTATTGAGCTACCAACGAATTCCAATATAAACTATGTAAGTGATGCGGTACTTTACTAAAATCTGCTTCAACCTTAACCGGCAATTCAGTACCAGTTCCCCACATCTTTATTTTAGAATTGATTTGTACTATTCCCGTACCCTTCATTGTAAGGTGCGAGCTATCAGTTGAAATGTTTATACTCATCCGAAACTATTTAATACTTTTTTAATTACTCTTTTTACCATTCGTTGTGCCACAAATAATGCAATTAGTGCACCAACTCCGGCCCCTATTAAGAAACCAAAAATAAAATGAAAT
>JACCDJ011190529.1_pt1 | contig 10410 bp, 16 predicted proteins | sample 7444481 | NCBI WGS metagenome assembly JACCDJ01 (sample SAMN15323435, study PRJNA562643) | freshwater metagenome | isolation source: river surface water | place: USA:Blue River Watershed | collected 2017-08-15 | reverse complement strand
TTTGTGGCTCAGTTTGGATCAATTGGATACCTAAGGATAAACACAAGCCCAAGTCTTTGGACTATGGACAATCAAGGAAATCCTAAAGCTAGATCCGTTTTTTATACAAAATAATATGGGAACAGTAGTAATGATATACGACGCAAAATGCAAACACTGTTTGAATTGCGAATCGAAGAAGAATGCCAAAAATAAGTACCAGGCTTTCTGTTCAGTAAAAAAAGAATTTATTAGGCTCAAAGATTTAGCCTGTGAAAAATTTCAGCATTAAAAAGGTGAAAAAAAATTTAAGAAGAAAATGAAAAACAAAGAATTTTTTGCAAAAGGTCTACCTAAATGGCCGGCCATTGTCGTAGTTGGAGATTCTGTTACTAAAGAACAGGCAGCGGAGATTCTAATTAGAACCAACACGTACATTTCCAGCAACGAGCACCTTTTCGACAACCAGGCAAAGGCTCTCGTCTACCAGTTGAGTTTGGATGATCCGTCTGATTTTAATGCATTCGACAAAACTGTAAGAAAGCATCTTGGACTTGGCGAAAAGGGTGATTGGGAAAAAATCTACGAATATAAAAGAGAAAAAGAGGAGAAGCTTGGAATTTTAGATCTCGGATATCTTTCCAATCACAGGATCTGTTCAGCCTGGATTGGTGGCCCACACGGTTGGTGCGATTGGGACGGAACCATAGGATGCCACAATTACAACATCGGAAAATGGCCGACTGTAGAGGAAGTTTATCACGAATGGTGCACAATTGCCAAAGCATTTCCCTTTTTGGAACTTCGCTGTCAATTGATGAATCACGAAGCTTCTTGCGAGGAAATGGCGGAGATTCCAGGTCCTGTAGTGGAATTTAGGGTTTCTAAGGGCAGGGTGAGAATGGTAGAGAATCCATGCGTGCTGAGAAAAACAGAATTCACGGATCTAGACATTGCTGGTTGTATGAGACCTGGAGCTGAAATAGGTTGCACTCTAGAAACTTTGAAGGATGCGTTGGACATAGTCAGGGGGAAATTTGCATGAGTCAGGATTTCAAATTCTACGAGGTTGGAGGATGTGTGAGGGATGCTCTCCTAGGAGTGTCATCTAAGGACATAGATTACGTAGCAGTTCCAAGTGAATCTTTACTGGGAGAAATTAGCTCAGCCCAGACTATGTTTGGTGTTTTGACGGAATTCCTCAGGTTGGATGGATTTGAAATTTTTCTTATAACCGAAGACTGCTTCACCATTCGTGCTAAATTTCCCAAAGGACATCAGTATCAGGGGGTTGCAGATTTCGTTATGGCCAGAAAAGAAATTGGCTACATACCAGGAACCAGGCAACCGATGGTTTTGCCCGGTACCCTGTACGATGATCTGTTAAGGAGAGACTTTACCCTGAATGCACTTGCCAAAGATTCGGATGGAAAGATAATCGATTTTTTTGATGGAATTTGGGCTTTGGAAAACAGGATTCTCCTCACACCCCAGGATGCATCAATCACTATGTTGGACGATCCTCTTAGACTTCTCAGGGCTTTTAGGTTTTCAATTACCAAAGGATTTGACATCTCACCAAGGATCTGGGAAACTTGTCACATGGAGTCAGTAGTCGATAAACTTGAAAATGTTGTGTCTCAAGAAAGAGTGAGAGATGAGATTTTCAAAATGACGAAACACGATACAATCAAATCACTAGAGTTATTTGAAAAAATCCGGAGAATAAACCCCAGAATATTAGAGATAATGTTCGGGAAGGGAATATGGCTTAAACCGACAACGGAGCTTTAATAAATCTATGAATAACCAGGCAGGGGGAAGAAAATTAAAGAGAGAAGAAAGAGTCAAATGGTTCTTTTTGAATTACTATGAGACCGGAATGGAATATTCTTACTTTTCGAATCTTTCGGATGATGAGCTTGATAATTTAGAATGGTATGGCGAAAAAATCCAGATTCCAAAGTACCTACCGGAAACGGGAGAAGATAGAAAAGAAGCTGACCTTTTGCTTCAGCGCTACGAGGATGAAAACGAATTTCATTTTCATGAGGTAGATCGGAAATGGATCATTGATTGTATGCTTGAATTTAAACAAAAAAAACTATGAGAATACTTTTAGGTGTAATTGGTTTCTGTGCAATTTTGATGCTCGGAATTAAAGGTCTTACTATGTTGTGGAATTTTCTTTTTAAAAAGTAAACAAATGGGCTGCCACACTTGGTTTTATAAAAAAATTGAAGGACCCACCGAGGAGCAGATCCGAAAGGATCTAGTCGTCTACTTCCAGGAAACTATTCAGTTTTATGACTCGGCTCTGAACCAGAAAGAATCACTGGATGATTTAACTAAAGAAGTTTTGGAAGGTGTTTCGGACGAGGAGCTTGAAGCGGAAAGGGACGAATTTCTTTTCTTGTATAGAAGATTTGCTTCTGGTGAAATGGGGATTGATGAGGTCAACGAAAACTGGGCTTCTTCAAGGTTTTCCCGTCATATAGAATATTCCAGGAAAATGGGTTGGTATGAGACTGATGATTCCCTACCACACGATTTATTTAGAATCGGGAGTTATCCAGAAACTCTTCTTTTTTCTTTGGAAGAAACATTGGATTTCATCAATACTAATAAATGCACGGTGTATGAGTACACTGATGAAAAACTCAGGGATTTTTGGGCGGAATTCCCTGACGGAATGATAAGATTTGGATAGAAATAATGGAATATTATTTAACAACGCAGGAAAAAAATTCTATAGGTCTTATGGATAATATAAATATCTCTGGGGTAGAAAGAGAAGACAAAACACCAGGTTATAATCAATGGGCTGTCCACACAGGTGGAAGATACACCCCAACCATGCCAACGGTCCAACAAATCCCGGCTGGTTTTTATGAACTTGGTATGGACAATCAAATTGGAATTTTTTTCGAGAAGAGAAAGGTAGACACGGATGAACTTTTCGAGCTTCCAAGCGATGAACTTCAAGATATTATCCAAGACATTGAAAACTTCTGGGAGAGATCAAACAAATATCAGGAGTATGGATTTCTGCACAAAAGGGGTATTTTGCTCTACGGTGAACCAGGAGCTGGTAAATCTGGCATCATTCAGCTTTGCACCAAGCATCTAATCGAGAAGATGAATGGCATAGTTATTAACTTGTCAAATGGGGATCAAGTAGATTGGTACAGCAAGACAATGGGATCCTTTAGAAGCGTTGAGCCCCAACGTCCCTTAATAGTTATTCTGGAGGATATTGACGGAATTGCAGGGGAGGGAAGCTGGAGTACATCCATGTTGCTAAATATTCTGGATGGGATCAAGCAAATTGACAATGTTGTTTATATCGCTACGACCAACTACCCAGAACAGCTGGAAGAAAGAATTACAAATAGACCTTCAAGATTCGACAGAAGATATGAGATATTAATGCCCGATGCAAAAGTCAGAGAAAGTTATTTAAGAAGCAAACTTTCGGCTAAAGATCTCGAAACCATCAATTTGGATGAATGGGTCAAAAAATCTGACGGCATGAGCATGGCACACATGAGAGAACTTGTTATTTCTGTAGTTGCTCTCGGTAATACTTTTGAGGACACAGTATCTCGTCTGAATGGTATGAGGGTTAAGCCCAAAGTTAAGGGTCGAACCAAAAAGATAGGCTTTGAAAATGGATAAAGAATCTTCACCATATTGCCCTATCTGCAGTGCCTGCGGGGTTGAAGGATGCTGTTCTGCTTTAGCCTGCCAACAAAATCCAGATGGGGATTATTGTGATGGATATCTCAAAGATCTTCGTTTTGGATACGCTATGAACGAGTGGTTTAGCAAAAATTTGTACGATAAGATGCCTCAGAATTTAAAAGACCAATACGATAAAGAGTGGGATGAGGCTTACAACCGTTTTTACCGAGAAGAATCTAAAGAATCTTAAAAAGAGTAATCTGCTTTATAAACCGTATCTTGATTTAGTTGTGTTATAATACTGCAAAATATCCGAATCTGATAAGGCAGAATTATAAATCAGGACTTCAGCAACATTACCTTGTAAATACTCAGTACTTGTTGTTTTTGCAATTTGTAATTCACTTGTTGAAACGTTGTGTCCAACGGGTGTATCAGAACCAATAGAAACTCCATTAAGCAGAATACTCCTAGTGGTACCATCGTACTTAGCAACTGCATTGAACCACCCATTGGTTGGTGAAACCGAACCTACAGCGGATAGGTCATTTCCCCACCAATAATTGATTAATTGATTAGTACTACCTGCCCTGAATGCGTTAGATTGATTAAAAGCGCCAAATGGACCTACACTCATAAAACCATTTGCATTCCAAACGGTATCCAACTGAACCCATATAATAAAAGTGTAATTTGAGTTACCGACAGGCAAATTATTTCCTGAAACATTACTAAACCACCCATTAGAACCTGTTGAGAAATAAACGGCACCAGTATTATTCCAACTAATACTACCCGAATTAACCATTTCCACATCATTAGCATAGTTGCTCAAATCATACCAAGTGGTTCCAGATCCTGGATAACTATTTGTGTCAGAAGCATCCAAATGCAATTTGAGATTTGAAGGAGTTGGTACATAAGAAGTCCAATATCCGTTGTTTTCTAGCCAGGTTTTAGCCGCAGATCCGTTCGCAAAACTCTGGGTATAACCAGAAAGCTTTTCAGACATGGTAATGAATTGGGCATCGTCAAATCCAACGGTTCTTTGAAAAGCCACGTACGCAGAAACGCTATCTGGGTTCGGTTGATTACCAGAGGGAACCGTTTTTGCAATCACCCAACCTAAATCTTCATCAGGCCCATTCCACCATCTTACCCCTCCCAGTCCTTGATTATATTCCGTAGCGGTATCTCCCACAGCAATATCGCCGTATTGAAGGGTACCAGCAATTAAGGACCCTGTGTTATAAGCAAATGGGCGAGATGTTGACATAGAGTTATATATCTTGAAATAAAAAGAAGGCCGTGAAAAATAAATTTCTACTTGGTACTTTACTGGCATTTTTGTCTTTCTCTATGACATCTTGTTCTCGAAAGAATTTTACAAAAAAGCACCCATGGATTCCACCAAAGCAGCAAAAATTAAAAAGGAGATACGAGAGGTGCTACTTTGTCCCATCAGAACAAGAAAAATCGATATATAAATTGTCATGGAAAATTTTGTAGACTTCTCTAAATCGAACAAAAGAATTCAAATTCCGGCTGGAAAAATTTCTCCTGGGTTTGTTCCTCACGAGCAATTCCACAGATACAAATGGTTGAGCCCAAAATCTTCCAAAGATAAATGGTACTACAGAATCCCATCGATGGGGATCTACCAAATTCCGGAAAATCCGGAATTTTACGACACATTGGATGGCGAACTAGCAGAAGCAGTAAAAACACTTCATGAAAGGGGAATTCCTACAACACCTTCTTGTGCCGGACATTTCAACGACAAAGAAGTTTATGAGGATCTTTGGGTTGGGCTAAACGAGACCTGTAGTTGCATCAGGGATCAAGGAGTAGAATTGGTTAATCCTGAGGATGGGAAAGAATACTTTTACAGGAACCCGAGATTCCAGATGCCTTTTGAAAAAACCCATTTTGTGAATCAATCTTTAGATCACGGAAGAAAAGGTGTTCTAGGGATGTTTGATCCAAACGACAAATACTACAACAAGCTGCAAAAAGCTAACATTCCTGCTTCACAGACTTTAAAAGATGGTACAATTACGATTTTTTTGACGAGTCCAAATAATTTGGCTCAGCTAAAAGAATGCTGGGACTCATTTACAAAAACCATTTCGTGATGCTTAAAAAGATCCGTACGTATCTTTTTGAAAAGCCCACCATAAAGAAAAACGACCCAACGTTTTACAAAAACACCTATTGCACCGGCGTGTATTTCAGATGGAAAGTAGGAATGTGGTTTATTAAAACAAGTTGTGGAGAGGATCTCTCAATTGGTCTTTATCAAAAATTACTTCACAACGAGCTTTCTTTCCCTCACAAAAAAAGAACTAGAAACAAATAGCTCTTTTTTTTGTTACGGGAAATTTAGTTATTTTTACCAAACATTTTATTCATATGCAAATAAATCCAGAGTTATGGCATCTTATTAAAAAGGATGTTACCTACATTTACACCACTCCCAAACTGACCTACACTTTCGACGATGTGGTGAGAAAAGCTAGGCTCATTTTATTGGAAGATGGGCTTCACTTGGTATCGGAAGCGAGGATGTTACCCGGTGATGATATTGTGGATGTTGCAGCTTTCGATAACGGTTACACAGATGTAGTGAGAAAATGTGAGGATGAAGATGATGCTCAGTATGTTAATTCTACCTCAGGGCTCTACCAAAAGCAATTGGCTGGACCGGGAGAAATTGGTGCTTTTCTTGTTTTAGGGGAAGTTAATCATGATAGAACACTAGAAATCGGAAAGGGATACACCATAGAGCTTCTGCACCCAAACACAATTGAGAAAATCTTGAATGATTCGGGGCAGTGCTATGTTTTGGTGGACGCTTCGGAACCAATAAAGGCAAGCAAGTTCGTCGGAAAAGTTCTTGTTATCCCAGCGGATCAGTATGAGGAGTTAAGGGTTAAATCCCAGAAAAAATGAGCGATTTCACTAGGGTCAAAACCAGAACAACCGGATTTTCTTCACCCGCTACTGATTACGCAGCCAACCGTCTTTCCCTAGATGGTATAATTGAAAATCCGTACTTTACTTTCTATTTTCGAGTAGGTAAGGCTATTAATTTCCCGAGGATTAAACACGGTGATATTTTGGTGGTGGACAGAAAGAGAGAAATTTCCATCGGTGATATTTGCCTGGGTATTGATTCTAAAGGAGATTTTGCTTTGTACAGGGCTGGGAAAGGAATACCAGAAGAACATTGGGGTGTTGTTATTAGAATAATACAGACGAACAATGGCTAAAATTATAGGAATAGCCGACTGTAACAATTTTTATGTTTCATGTGAAAGAGTTTTTAATCCTTCTCTTAGCAAAAAACCAGTTTTGGTTTTAACGAACAATGACGGCAGTGCAATCGCCAGATCCCAAGAGGCAAAGGATCTAGGGATTAAAAAGGGACAAAAGATTTACGATATTAAAGATCTAATAGAGAAAAAAAACATCCGACTTTTTTCTTCCAATTACACTTTGTATGCCGACATGTCCGAAAGGGTTGTAGAGGCAATAAAACAATTTGTACCCTCGGTAGAGGTGTACTCCATCGATGAGGTTTTTATGGATCTGGATCATGTGGATCCAGCACATCTGGAGGAATTTTTATTCGAGGTTCGGAGAAGTGTTAAACAATGGACGGGAATACCTATTTCAATCGGAGCTGCACCCACTAAAACATTGGCTAAAGTCGCTAACAAGTTGGCCAAAGAATCCGATGGTGTCTGTTTCCTAAAAAATCCATTGAAACAAATCGAAAGCATCTCAAAAGAGTTTTCCCTTTCGGATGTTTGGGGATTGGGACCTAGGTCAGTAGAGAAACTGGAGGAAATTGGCTGTACAACCATTTGTGATTTTATTAATCTGCCTGAGGCATGGGTAAGAAAAAAATTAACGGTGGTGGGACTAAGAACGCAAAAGGAGCTATCTGGAATTCAATGTGTTCCTTTAGATACAAGTTTCAGGCCGAGGAAGAACGTATCCACTGCCAGAACATTTGGTAGATCAACATCAGACTTTTTGGAGGTTCAGAAAGCCGTACACCTCTACACACAGAAAGCTGTTGGTAAATTAGAAAATGAATCGCTCTCCGCTGGGTATGTCATACTTCACCTTTCTAACGATAAGCACAAAGAAGAGCATTATTACTCTAGAAATTTCTCGATTAAATTTCTCAAAAGAGAAAGTGATTTTGAAAGGATTTGGCCCCAGGTTCAATCTCTTCTTAAATCGCAATTTAGGAAAGACATTAGATATAGAAAAGCAGGAGTTTCTTTTGGGGACCTATGTCAAAAAGGGAGTGAACAAATGGCTTTATTCAAGGAGAGGGTTACTTCCGATGAAGTAAAGGAGCCCGGATTCACCAATTGGAAGATGAGAAGGGATTTCCTCAGCCAAAACTTCACAACCAGCTGGGAAGATCTTCCAGAAGTGAACAAAATCATCTTTGGCTGATATATAGGAATGGAAGTTTATTCCATTTAATATGAGAAGAAAAAAGAGAACGGGTAAAATAGAAAACCCGGCGGATATAACCGATTTAGAGGTTGCCCGCAAAATGCTTAAGATTTTCCAAAGCGCTCAAGACAGAAAATTAGAATTTGACCTTAGTTTCAAAACAGTAAAACAACTCCTTTCATTTCCGACCTGCTATTACACTGCAAAGCAATTTGAAGAGGAAGGGAGTTTCGCAAGAAGTTTTGATAGGATAGATTCAGACAAAGGATATGTTGAGGGAAACGTAGTTGCATGTACCGTTGACATCAATTCTAAAAAGAGCAATTTGACATTCGAGGAAATAGAAAATCTCTACCACAAATTGTCACAGGTAAAAAAGGAAGAGAAAGATGAGATTTTTGATAGTCTTGCTATTAGTCCTGATCAGCCAGAAGGGATTTTCTCAGGACCTGACCAGGAGAGAATTAGCGAGGATAGACTCAGCGAAGAGTCTAATTCTTAAAGTTGGTCCTCCTTTCAGCGACATTTTTAAGACACACGTCAAAGAAATTACAACGTGGGGTGGGTCTTATTCAACTTGTTATGCTGATCCAGGTAAACCGGGAACAATTTATTTGACAGAAACCGAGATCAAGTTCGGCGACATCAACAATCTGGCTGCAGCAATCGTTCACGAGAGTTTTCACCTAAAATTTCAGTACTATGCAGAATACCCGGACACGGAAGAAGTTCTCTGTTATAAGTTTGAATTGGAGTTTCTGAAAAAAATTCCAAACCTAGATCCGTGGCTAATCGATAACTGCATTGCTATGATCAAGTTTTATGGGGGTTGAAATTTAACGTTGGAAATAGAAATAAATTGGTTTGTTAACGCTATATTTACATATATAATATAAAGTTAACAAGCAAATGAAAAATTTTCTATTTTTATTAGCTATCCTGATTTTTATACCAGCAAAAGCCCAAGTGGTCGAAGAATATGAGTGTTATGATATTGACACTAACACTGTTTACTACATCAAGAAAGATACAGTCACGGGAAAAACTCTGGCGACTGGTACATTCGTAGGAAAGAAAAAATCCGGCGCTTGGTACCAATACTACCCAAACGGCAAGGTTCACTTCTATTCAAACTACAACTCTGGTATGAAACATGGAAAATGGAAAAGCTGGGATGAACAAGGTAGAATTTTAACCAAGCAGGTTTACAGAAGAGGAAGATTGCTATCAACTACTATTTCGAGATATTATTAAATCGTAAATTCTCCATTTTAGGCATTTTCTTTCTGATATATCAAAGAAAAAGCCTTTATGATTTTACCTCTCTTATTGATTTCATCCTTTGTACCTAATCCGATTTGTGGTAAAATCATAGATCATTCGGATGGTTTGCCGATATGTAATGCTTTGGTTTATTCAGGAAGGGATTCAGTTTACACAAATCCGGATGGAAGCTTTCAATTGAATACATCAAACGAAAAGGTCTTCGTCGAAGCTTTAGGATTTAAAACCAAAGAACTAACCAATTCCCTAAGTGGCGTAACTGTTTATTTAGAGCCTCTTTTACCCGTGTCAGTTGTTTGCAAAAAGAAAAAGTAGAAACATAAGTCCTAAGTTGAGTAAGATCAACATGGGGCAAAAATTTTCTATCGACGCCGAGATTTATGCTGATCGATTAATTGAATCTCTCGACGAAAACTATTTGATTGAAATAATTATTGAAGAGGAAGGAATTACCTCTCCTGAAAAATTCAGGGAATTGTTAAAAGAGGAAATCCTTATTCAGGCTTCTCTGAATGAACTAGAATTCGAAGATCAAACTTTGACCGGGGATCAATTGGACACGATCATAAACAAGTGTATTATTAAAGACAGCCTCGACGATCTAGTTGATCAGGGTTTGATAGAGCAGAATTTTTCACCCGAGGAAATGGACACCATCTATTCTCTGAAAAAAGATTCGGGTGCAGAAAATCAAGAGAATTGATTTAAACTTCATACTTCACCATTAAAGGATATATAGGGAAAATAATCTCCCTTAATGCCTCAAGGAATTTTTACCTGGGTTGGACAATGGCTCGGATCCCCACTTAGTACTAACGTTTACTACAAAAACGATGTAGTAAAATACAATAACATTGTTTACATCTGTGTAGCAGCAGTTTCGGTTCCCGTTGGGTCACAAAACCCTTCACTCGACACGGCAAACTGGAACGTTATGGTTACAGGTGTTAATGGATCCTCGGGGTCTTCAGGTTCATCAGGGTC
>JACCDJ010902008.1_pt1 | contig 10425 bp, 10 predicted proteins | sample 7444481 | NCBI WGS metagenome assembly JACCDJ01 (sample SAMN15323435, study PRJNA562643) | freshwater metagenome | isolation source: river surface water | place: USA:Blue River Watershed | collected 2017-08-15 | reverse complement strand
AGATGTATAATTCCTTGCTCATATCGCACTAAATCTTCTTTTTAATTTCTTCCAACATTTTGGCTACCAAAGTTGGGGTATCGTATTCTGCTTTCCAATCCCAATCGCGCTGCGCCACACTATCATCAATGGATCCAGGCCATGAATCCGCGATGGCTTGTCTAAAGTCAGGTGCATATTGCGTTGTAAAGGAAGGCAAATGTTTTTGAATCTCTGCCGTCAATGAGGCGGGCGTGAAAGACATACCTGCCAGGTTGTAAGCTCCTCCGACAGTCAAACGCGAGGGGTCAGCCTGCATCAATTGGACAGTGGCTTGTATCGCATCGCTCATCATCATCATGGGCAAAGCAGTATCTGCTGATAAGAAGCAAGTGTAACTCCCTTCTTGCAACGCTTTGTAAAATATATCAACCGCATAATCCGTGGTTCCTCCGCCTGGCGCACTCTTGTATCCAATCAAACCAGGGTAACGAATGCTGCGCACATCGACGTTGAATTTCTGATGATAATAATCGCACCAACGCTCTCCTGCCAATTTGCTGATACCATAAACCGTATTGGGATCCATGATGGTATCCTGCGGTGTCATCACCCTGGGGGTAGATGGACCAAAAACAGCAATGGAGCTGGGCCAATACACCTTGTTCAAAATACCTTCCTTGGCCATGTCCAAGACATAAAACAATCCGTTCATGTTCAATTCCCAAGCAAAAGCGGGATTTTTTTCTGCCGTAGCAGACAACAAAGCGGCCAATAAATATACTTGATTGATGTTGTGTTTTTTGACAACGGCATGCAATCCTTCTTTGTCCAAAATATTCAACACCTCGTAAGGTCCTTCCAAAAGAATGGGATCCACATCAGTGGTCGCCTTCACATCTGAAGCCACTACAGCATCCTTTCCATATTCTGCGCGCAAACGTTCCGTCAACTCAATGCCTATCTGACCAGATGCGCCGATGATTAAAATCTTCTCGTTCATTGCGAATAAATCTTGTTCAAACTTACAACACAGCGCCCAATTATTGGGGCAATTTCTTTAACCATTCTACAATCTCCGTCAAGCTTTCCGGACTAAAGCTTTCCTCCAACTGCGCGTACTCGCTGACCTTGCCCGTCTCTGTATATTGAAAAAGATGATTGTGATTGGACATGATGACCACATCATTTTGGATGCCACGTGCGCTCAAGGCTTGAGCGATGGCTTTGGTATTGACTTGCGCATTGACTTGCCAATCCAAATCTCCATTCATGATCAAAGTTGGACATTGTACTTTTTGCCAATTGATTTGCGGATCATGGGCAATGAAAAAACGCATCCAATCGGTATTGAACTGTTGATTGTATTGTTCAAATAAATTCTCCCCTTCGATGGTGGCGTCATTGTGATCATCCGGACTGTCCGTAACGACCCTATTGCGGATGCCTGCCGCAACTTCTGTAGAGTCCTTGGATTGGGTAATCACCTCACACAACCCACGCACGAAATCAGCATCCACCGATGCGTCTTCTTTACTCTTTCCTTCTGCTATGCTGATTTCAGCGCTCTGCTTGACCAACACTTCTTGACCACTCACCCCGGGACCCGCGAGTGAGACGATGCAGTACACCTCATTGGGATGCGCTGCCGCAACCATGGGCGCCACCAAACCACCTTCGCTGTGACCCAATAAACCAACGCGATTGGGATTGATCTTGGCATGCAATCGCGCAGTTAACAAAGCCCGGTAAGCATCATCAGCAAAATCTGCCGAAGTTGCCTTATCAAAGTCACCTGTTGATTTGCCCACGCCTCGTTCATCATAACGAAAAGTAGCCCAACCTTTTTGTGCCAATTCATGTGCAATCACCGCAAAGGGCTTGTGTCCCATCAAGCTTTCATCTCTGTCCTGAGGCCCGCTACCTGTAATCATCACCAAGCAAGGAAAAGGTCCTTCACCATTGGGAATGCTCAATGTGCCTTGCATTGAAATCGAATTTCCTTTTGTATCAAAAGACAAAAAATCAATCACCTCGGTTGGATAAGGAAAAGGAGGAACCGGTGTTTGTGGTTTTTGTTTGACGGCAACTGGATTTTCATCCACTATGGGTTGATGATACCAGTCCAAAGGAAGTTCAAAATCGGATTGTTGCAGCCTACCTCTAATGCACTGACAATCTTGGTTGAATTCTCCCTCGTATTGGGCTTTAATTCTTGGAATCTCCCAGTGTATTTTTCCTTTCTTGGCCTCATGGACAGTCATGGACAAAGGCTTTTTAGTTTGCTCCCTGCTATACAGTAAATACTGTTGATCTTGGTTCGCATTCCAGTGCATCTCCAAAGGGAATGATGATCCGGAAATTTCCATTCTGGCATACCAAATCCCTTCCCATTCTTGTGCTTGAACAACCCAATGGCTAAGGACGAAAACTGAAATAAAAAAAGTACGCTTCATTTGGCAAAGATGCACAATTCCTTGTAGTAGATTCGCATCGTGAAAAAGATTCAAGATCTATCGATATCAGAATTTGATTACCCTTTACCCGATGAACGCATTGCCGTTCATCCGCTTGCCAACAGGAGTGATAGTAAGTTGCTGTATTATAAAAACGGAGCAATCTCCCATTTGAATTTCAGGGATATTGTTGATCTGTTTCAACCCAATGATTTTTGGGTGGTCAACAATACCAAAGTCATTCCAGCTCGAATACATTTTCAAAAATCCACAGGAGGAATCATTGAGATTTTCTGCTTGGAACCGATGGACATGGATTACACCACTGCGCTCACTTCGCGCGACCATTGCACATGGAAATGTTTTGTCGGTGGAGCCAAGAAATGGAAAGAGGGCTCTTTGTTTAAGTCATACACTTTAAATGGTCAAAGCGGAACCGTAGAAGTGATCTGTTTGCATCGGGGTGACCAGGGCTTTGTCATTGAATGGAAATGGGATTTAGGTCAATTTAGTGAGGTCCTGGATGCGATTGGTGAATTGCCCATACCACCCTATTTGAATCGAGAAACGGAAGAAGAAGATTACGACAGATATCAGACGCTTTTTGCCCAATGGGAGGGATCTGTGGCTGCGCCAACCGCTTCCTTGCATTTTGACCAAGGAGTGATTCAAAGCCTGTTGGATAAGGGTGTGACGCAAGGTCAACTCACTTTGCACGTTGGGGCGGGAACGTTCAAGCCTGTCAGTGCAGATACACTCAGCAAGCACGAAATGCATGCCGAGTATTTTGAAGTGAGCCTTGCATTCATCGTCCAATGGATGGAGAAACTAAAACAAGGCCACCGAACCATCGCCGTGGGCACGACAGCATTGCGCACTTTGGAAAGCCTCTATTGGCTCGGCAATGAACGTGCAGTACCTGATGAACATGGATTGTTTCACCTGGGCCAATGGAGTCCCTATCAAGAAATGCCAGAAAACAGTCTTATCGAGAACCTGGAATATTTGTATCAAAAAGCAACAGAGCTTGGCCTTGATGTGGTTGCTGGCACAACCCAAATCATCATTGGGCCCGGATACACCATTAAAACCATTCAAGCATTAATCACCAATTTCCACCAACCCAAGAGCACCTTATTGCTCTTGGTTCACGCCATTGTCGGCGAGGATTGGAGAAAAATATATCAAAGCGCATTGGACAATGATTACCGTTTTTTAAGTTATGGTGATAGCTCTTGGTTGAGCACTTCAACAGACCCCTACCCCGGATAGTAGTGGAAAGCCCACAGGGACGCGGTGCGTCCCGAGGACTTGTAACGGATAGCCGGATTGGGTCCAAAAAAAAGGGCCGCACAAGCGACCCTTTTCCATTAAACAATTTCTTGATTACTCATTGATAAAACGACGATCATCGATATCAGCGGCCTCACGGTAGGCACCAAAGACACGACCCGCCATAGAAGCCTTTGCATTTTGTTGCAACATGCGCTTCTCATTCTTGTATCCATCCATACTTTGGGCATCCGTTGTCTCTGCTGTTTTTTGAACAACGTAGACAGCACCTTCACCAATGATGGGCTCAGACACCTGACCTTTGGCCATTCCGAAACACTTACCAATCAAAGCAAACTCTTGCTCACCCACGCCAGCCTCAGGCAAATTGCTGTTTCTCCACAACAACTCTGAATGCTTCACCACTGTCTGATTAGATGCAGCGATGGCTTGCAAAGACGAACCCTTCATTTTCTCAGCTAACATGGCTCCCTTCTTTTCCTTGATTACCTTAATCTTCATCGCATCCTTCACATTCTCAAAGGCAGGTACACCACGCTCTCTGATTTCAGTTAACACCGCAACCACCCAATTGTTCTCGACCAAGAATGGTTGAGAAATTTCGTTGATTTCTGCGTCATAGGCCCAAGATACGATCGACTCTGCCTTTGGAATACCTGAAACGCTTTGGGCATTGGGCATAATCATGGGAGCCGAAATGATGGTTGCATTGGGATACAACGTCTTCACTTGTGCACGGAAAGAGGCTGTATCCTTGGCATTGATGGTCAACTCACGCATCTTGTTGAAAGCCTCTTTGCGTGTGGCCGGACTGGGCTCTTGCGATTGATCCACAACCGCAATGTAGGTATTCAACTTGGGCGCATTCTTTTTGGTAACTTCCACCACGTGGTATCCGAACTGAGTCTTCACCACTTGCAACTGCCCAACAGTTCCATTGAAACAAGGCTTTTCAAAATCGGGAACCATCGCACCACGTGCAAACATTCCCAAGTCTCCACCTTTGTCTTTGGTTCCATCAGAACCAAATTGCTTGGCCATTTCAGCGAAATTCTTCTTCGCCTTGATCACGTTCATGATTGAATCTGCCTTGGCCTTTCCTTTCGGAGTTTGATCTTGAATCAGAATGTGACGGGCTTGAACACTGTCAATCTCTGAAACACGCTTAGAAATTTTTACCAACTTCATCGCACCTGCGTCAACGAGTGGACCAATGACTTTGCCCACTGAATCGTTCAAAATCTGGCCATTGAAAGGCTCCATCATGGAACCAGGGACATATTTCACTTTTGCCATGCCTGGAGTGGCTGCTGCTGTCGCTGCAAAAGCAGAATCATTTTTCGCCATTCTAAAATCGCGAACCATGCCGTCCATCTTGGTTCTGATGCTCGCCAAATCTTGTTCTGTAGCCTGAATAGCAATGCTTACATATTCCAAACTTCTGCTGCGCTCTTGCTTGTATTCGCGATCTGCTTTGTGTTTATTGTAGTAGGAACGAATATCATCATCAGAAACAGCCACTGTGGAATCAGGAATTTCCATGTAAGTTTTGGCAACAAAATCAACGGCTGTCTTGGTAGAACCTGCCTTGAACGCCCATTTTGCATCCAAATTATTGGCATAAGCACCCAATTTAATCATGTTGTCATACTTCTCTTTTTTACGCTTGTAACGAACAAACTCCTTCCACATTTCGGCCTTTTCCATGGTCCATGTCGGATCACGTGGATCAAAAGTCTCAAAACGCTGACGCATCTGCTCCTTCATGGAGGTGGAATCCTTTCCACCGTAGATGGTGCTTTTTACAAAAGGCGAAAGATATTTTCCGAACAAAACCTCGTCCAACTCTTCGTCGGAAACTTCAATGCCCATTGCACCCAACTCATCGGCGTACAAGCGCTCCTCTGTTAAAGTATTCCAAGTGTCGTTGGACAAAGCACTTTCATTGGAAGTGTAATTGAACAACACACGTTGCTTTTCAACAGCTTGCTGCCATGCAGCTGCGTCGATGGTCTCTCCATCAATTTCTCCGGCGTCTTTTGCGCCCTTTCCAAAGAGGGCCATCACCGCATCATAAGGAATCAAATAGCCGACAATTCCGACACCCACCATTACGAGTACCAACCATCCTTGCCTTCTAATTTTCTCAATCATTGCCATAACAAAACATTTTTAAGGTCTGCGAATATCGTAAAAAAAAGGTAGAAACCGAACAAAAATTCACCCTTCTGTTCCTAATCATTAAAAATTCCCTCCACTCCCATTCCAAAAAGGGCAAAATCATAGGCAACAGGGTCTTGGGGACGCCATCTTCTCAGTACCTCATCCAATTCCTGAACCGCCTTCCAATCATCTTGTTTCCGTTCTAAAATGCCCAATTTTCTCGCGATGTTTCCGGTATGCACGTCCAACGGAAGTGACAATTGAGACATGGGAATGTTGTTCCATATACCAAAATCTACTTTTCGCTCATCTTTACGAACCATCCAGCGCAAAAACATATTGATGCGCTTGGCTGCACCATTCTGAGCGGGATTGGCGATGTGCTTCTCAAAACGGGGTTGATGCAAAAAAGATAAAATGGCTTTTCTGAAATGCAAGATGCCTTCCTTGGATCCACCCTGATAAAACCCTGGTAAAAACAATTCTTCAAGGCTTTCATGCTCGGCGAATACTCCACGCAATGCACAAATCAAATCTTCCATGTCTGTTGATTGGAAGGTGCGGTAAATTTTTTTTGACAATGTTTTTATTTCAGAAACACTGGCAGATTGAACAAAAGAAAAAGGTTCATTATCCATCATCTCCATCCATTGTGAGGTCGTTTGAAGTATGGCTTTTCTATTGCCCCATGAAACGAGTGCTGTGATCAAGCCACTCACTTCGATGTCTTCCTTCTTCTTGAAGCGATGAGGAATGGAGATGGGGTCAAGTTCAATGAAGGAAAGGCGATTGTAGCGATCAATGGCCTCATCCAACAACTCTTTTACCTCCCAATCAAGGTTGTCCGGTAAAGGCATATTGAATCAAATTGGCACCCATTCGCAATGCTTTTTGACGATTCTCCTCGCTGTCATTGTGCACTTGCGTATCCTCCCAACCGTCGCCCAAGTCACATTCAAAATCATAAAAACATACCAATCTTCCCTCCCAAAAAAGCCCCAACCCCTTGGGATTCTTGCCGTCGTGCTCATGAATTTTTGGGAGTCCATTCTTAAATTCAAACTTACCATGATAAATGGGGTGGTCAAATGGAACTTCGATCCATTCCAACTCAGGAAAAACTTTTTTCATTTCACGACGCACAAACATGTCCATTCCATAATTATCAGAGATGTGCAAAAATCCACCCGCCATCAGATAGGTTCTCAAATTCTGAGAATCATCCGAAGAAAAAACAACGTTGCCGTGTCCTGTCATGTGAACAAAAGGATAATCAAAAATCTCTGAGCTCCCCACATCCACTTGCGCCACATTCTCATCAATCTTTGTTTTCAATTGCGCGTTGACAAACTTGACCAAATTGGGAAGCGATGTGGGATTGGCGTACCAATCTCCCCCTCCCTTGTACTTCATTACCGCAATGCGAAATGAACCCGGTGGTGACACCATCGATGTTGTCATAAAAAACAACACGGAGAAAAAAAGAAACAAACGTATTTTTCGCATGAGGCTAAGTTATAGATTTTCTGTTTACACCATGGCGAAGCCACAAATCAAACCATAAAATTCCTTGTTCAGACAAAATGGATTCAGGATGAAATTGAACCGCGAACCAAGGCCACTCCTTGTGTGCAATGGCCATGATATACCCTTGCTCATCTTTGGACACAATGTCCCAGCAATCAGGGAGTTTTTCAAGATTGGCCACCCAAGAATGATAATGCCCAATGGCAATGGGCGTATTGATCTCTGACCAAATACACCCCGAATGGATTTGATGGATAAAACCCTTTTGACCGTGCAGAGGTGAGGGCAAATTCAATAATTCTCCTCCAGTATGCACCACCAATGATTGCAAACCCAAGCATACCCCCAAAACGGATTTGTCCTTTGGTATAGCGCTCAGCCAATCCAATAAAAATCCTGATTTTTCGGGCAATCCCGGACCAGGTGAAATCACCACAGCATCAAAATTCTCCCACTCCGGCATGACATCGGCATCATTCATGACCACCTCCAATTTAACCCCCAACTGTTCTAAGTAATGAACGATGTTGTAGGTAAAAGAATCGTAGTTGTCAATTAAAATTATTCGCATCTTGCACTCCAATTGCAAAACTACATGAAAAAGACAGCCATTCATACAACGGGAGCACCCAAACCCATTGCGCCCTATAGCCCTGCCATCCAAGTTGGAAACTTATTGTTCATCTCTGGTCAAATCGCGATGGATCCCATTGCTCAGGTATACGAACCATTGCCCGTTGAAGAAGAAACGGAGCGTGTGATGCAAAACATTGCCGCTTTGTTGGCGGCGGCCGGCATGAATTGGAATCATGTAGTCAAGGCCAGCATCTTTATGAAGGACATGGCTGACTACGGAAAGATCAATGAGGTTTACGGAAAATATGTGGGAGAAATTCCACCTGCAAGAGAGGCTGTTCAAGTTTCGCAATTGCCCCGCGATTGTAAGGTAGAAATTTCGGTCATTGCGCATTTGGACATTTTATAATCCTTGATGAATTGGGGATCAAAATCCCCAACAATTTTTTCCAGTCCTACAAGTTCTGAATGGGAAAAACATTGTGTAAAGATTTTTTCTGCATCTTTACTGCATGATCATTCAGAAAATCATCCACTACATGAATCCAATGACTTGGTTCAAGAAGTCTAACCACGACACCAACCTCAAGTTCATGCATGGCATCAACCGCATTTCACTCATTATGTTTTTATTGGCTTTGGGAGTAATGCTCTACCGCTATTTATCGCGTTAGGACCATTTGATTTCCTCTCCCTGTGCATCAAAATAATGCACTTCTAACAGTTCTGCTGATGTAGAACCTTCGACTTTGATTTTGATTCCGTATTTCTTTTGCCACTGGGTGCGGAGTGTTTTCCAGAACCAACCTTGATTGATGTAGGCCTCTACCAAAGGATTGACCACCATCAAAACGTATTTGTGTTTGTACTCTTGGGCCACCATTCTGATTTGGTTTTCCAATTGGTCCGTAAACAAGACAGAAGCCTCAACAGTTCCTTTTCCGTGACAGCTTGGACACTTCTCTGTTGTCTTAACTTGTGTGACAGGCTTAACCCGTTCTCTGGTAATCTCTACCACACCAAATCGACTAGGCGCTAACACGTTGTGCTTGGCCTTGTCAGTTTTCATCGCATCGCGCAAAGCATCATGCAGCTTTTTCTGATTGTCCTTGTTCTGCATGTCAATAAAATCGACGCAGATGATACCACCCATGTCACGCAGACGCAACAATCGCGCTACTTCAGCAGCACATTCCATGTTGGTTTGCAAGGCATTTTCTTCCTGATCTTTAACAGACGCCTGCTTGCGGTTTCCGCTGTTCACATCGATGACATGCATCGCCTCTGTGTGCTCAACAATCAAGTAAGCGCCACTTTTCAGGTTGACTTGTTTGGCGAAAGAAGATTTGATTTGACGATGAATATTGAAGGCATCAAACAAATCATCTACTTTGTGTTCTTTGACAATATCCTTCAGCTCAGGAGCATGGGAATCCAAGTAGGTTTTGACTGACGTAGCCAATCCGGAATCATTGACATGAATAGCGGTAAACTTATCGCTCAATATATCCCTTAATACCGCTGAAGTCTTGTCCAGCTCACCCAAAATTTTCTGAGGTGCTTTTGCCCTGGGTAGGGTTTTTACCATGTCCTCCCAACGTTTCACCAACTCGGATAAATCCTGATCCAATTCTTGAACTGTGGTCTCGACAGCTTGGGTGCGAATAATGACCCCAAAGTTGGCTGGACGTATGTTTTGAATCAATTTGCGCAAACGATCGCGCTCTTTGTCGTCCTCAATGCGACTTGACAATGATACTTTGTTGGAAAAAGGGACCAAAACAAGATATCTACCTGCCAGAGTGATTTCACAGGTAATCCGAGGACCCTTGTTTGAAATCGGCTCCTTGGCTACCTGAACCAAAATGAGATTGGACTGACCGACTTGGTCTTTGATGCCGCCATCCTTAGGAATTTCAGGCAACATTTTGATGGTAGACAAATGACCAGATTGAACTTGACCCGCCAACACTCCACGAACAAACTGATTGGTCGTGGCGTAATGCGGTCCCAAATCCAAGTAATGAAGGAAAGCGTCTCGCTCATGCCCTACCTCAACAAAAGCAGCGTTGAGGTGGGGAACCATTTTGCGCACCTTTCCCAAATAGATGTCACCCACAGCATAATTCTGTGTAGCATCTTCGTGATGCAATTCCACCAATTGGCGATCTTGCAGCACAGCAAGCTGAACCCCTTTGGGTGACTTACTTATAACTAATTCAACATTCACAATTAAACACAATTGGTCAGAGCAGAGAGTATCTGCTCCGACAATGGTATTCACTAAGCGGGGCTAGGCCCCACCAAACTAGCGAACTTTCTTTTTGTGACGATTCTTTCTCAAACGCTTTTTACGCTTGTGAGTAGCCATCTTATGGCGTTTTCTTTTTTTACCGCAAGGCATGTTTTCTAAATTTTAAACGTTAATATT
>JACCDJ011457524.1_pt1 | contig 10428 bp, 10 predicted proteins | sample 7444481 | NCBI WGS metagenome assembly JACCDJ01 (sample SAMN15323435, study PRJNA562643) | freshwater metagenome | isolation source: river surface water | place: USA:Blue River Watershed | collected 2017-08-15 | reverse complement strand
TCCAAGAGTTTCAGCCCGAATAATTTTTCAAGAGGTCCCACATGGCCACGTTCAAGAAGTTCAACAAGGACAAGCGCCCCAAGCGCAACACCCAGTCGCTGCTGTTCAAGCGCAAGCGTTTCTGCCGTTTCACCGTCGCCAATGTCGAAGAGATCGACTACAAGGACATCGACGTCCTGCGTGATTTCATCGCCGAAAACGGCAAGATCATCCCCGCGCGCCTGACCGGCACCCGCGCCATCTACCAGCGTCAGCTCAACACCGCCATCAAGCGCGCGCGCTTCCTGGCCCTGGTGCCCTACAGCGACCAGCACCGCATCTAAGGAGCACCCCATGCAAGTCATCCTGCTCGAGAAGGTTGTCAACCTGGGCGACCTCGGCAACATCGTCAAGGTCAAAGACGGTTACGCCCGCAACTTCCTGATTCCGTCGGGCCGTGCCCGCCGTGCCACCGACGCCAACAAGGCCGAGTTCGAAGCCAAGCGCGCCGAACTGGAAAAGGCGGCCGCAGCCAAGCTGGCCCAGGCCCAGGCTGAGGGCGAGAAGCTCGCTGGCACCACCATCAAGCTGACCCAGAAGGCCGGCGTGGACGGCCGCCTGTTCGGTTCGGTCACCAACTTCGACATCGCCGAAGAACTGGGCAAGCAAGGCTACAAGGTGTCCAAGGCCCAGGTGCGCATGCCCAACGGTCCGATCAAGGTCGTCGGCGACAGCAGCGTCAGCGTGGCCCTGCACACCGACGTCGTGGTCGACATCAACGTGACGGTGCTCGGCGAGACCGCCTGAGCTCACTCGCGCAGCTGTGAAAAGCCGCCCTCGGGCGGCTTTTTCTTTGGGAGGGGCTGCCTCGGCACTTGCCCACAGGATCAACCCCCTTGGTCCCAGCTTGGCCACGGTTTATCCACAGGGTTGTCCAATGACCCATCCGTGAGGCCCGCATACCATTGGGGATTCCCGAGGAAATCATGTCTGCAGTCTTGAGTCCCGTCGATGACGGCTTTCCCCGCGACCGCGAAGTCGCCCAGCTGAGGATCCCCCCGCACTCCATCGAGGCCGAATCCAGCGTTCTGGGCGGCCTGCTGCTGGACAACCAGGCCTGGGACCGCGTGGCCGACCTGCTCAGCGCCGGCGATTTCTACCGCTACGAGCATCGGCTGATCTTCCAGGCCGTTCACACCCTGATTGATGCCAACAAGCCGGCCGACGTCATCACGGTCTTCGAGGCCCTGCAGAGCCTGGGCAACGCCGACGAGGTGGGCGGTCTGAGCTACCTGAACTCCCTGGCCCAGTACGTCCCCAGCGCCGCCAACATCCGCCGCTACGCCGAGATCGTTCGCGAACGCGGCATCCTGCGCAAGCTCGTCTCGGCCTCTGACGAGATCGCTACCGCAGCCTTCAACCCGCAGGGCAAGCCGGTCGACATCATCCTGGACGAGGCTGAGGCCAAGATCTTCAACATCGGCGAGGAAGGCTCGCGGATGAAGGAGGGCTTCCAGGACATGAGCTCGCTGGTGGTCGACCTGATGGACCGCGTTCAGGAGATGGCGGACAACCCCAACGACATCACTGGGGTGCCCACCGGCTTCTACGACCTGGACCGCATGACCTCGGGTCTGCAGGGGGGCGACCTCATCATCCTGGCGGCTCGCCCCTCCATGGGCAAGACCTCGCTGGCCATCAACATCGCCGAACACGTGGCCCTCTACGAGGAACTGCCCGTGGCCGTGTTCTCGATGGAAATGGGCGCCGCTCAGTTGGCCGTGCGTATCGTGGGCTCGATCGGCCGCATCGACCAGGGCCACTTGCGTACCGGCAAGCTCACCGACGAGGAATGGCCGCGCCTGACCGAAGCCATCGAGAAGCTGCGAACCATCTCGCTGCATATCGACGAGACGCCGGGCCTCACAGTCAGCCAGCTGCGCACCAACGCGCGCCGCCTGGCCCGCCAGTGCGGCGGCAAGCTGGGCCTGATCGTGGTCGACTACCTGCAGCTCATGAGCGTGTCCAGCGGCATGAGCGATGAAAACCGCGCCACCGCCGTGGGCGAGATCTCGCGCGGCCTGAAGATGCTGGCCAAGGAACTGGGCTGCCCGGTGATCGCCCTGTCCCAGCTCTCGCGCGGCGTGGAATCGCGCCCCGACAAGCGCCCCATGATGAGTGACCTGCGTGAATCCGGCGCCATCGAGCAGGACGCGGACGTGATCATGTTCATCTACCGCGACGACTACTACAACAAGGACTCCAAGGAGCCCGGGGTCGCCGAGGTGATCATCAGCAAGCAGCGTAACGGCCCCACCGGCACCGCCAAGCTGGCCTTCCTCAAGCCGCTGACCAAGTTCGAGTCGCTGGCCTCGGGTGGGGCGGGTGCCGATTACTTCTGACCACTGAGGCAGCGGTCGGCAAAAAGGGCCCCGAGGGGCCCTTTTGCTTGGTCCGGGCCGACGAGACCCGGGCGAGGGATCACAGCACTTCGCTCGCGAAGTCCGCCAGCCGCGAGCGCTCGCCGCGTGCCAGGGTGATGTGCCCGGAATGCGGCCAGCCCTTGAACTTGTCCACCGCGAAGGTCAGGCCAGAGGAGCCCTCGGTCAGGTAGGGCGTGTCGATCTGGGCCAAGTTGCCCATGCAGATGATCTTGGTGCCCGGGCCCGCGCGCGTGACCAGGGTCTTCATCTGCTTGGGCGTGAGGTTTTGCGCCTCGTCGATGATCAGGTACTTGTTCAGGAAGGTGCGCCCGCGCATGAAGTTCAGGCTCTTGATCTTGATGCGGCTGCGAATCAGCTCGTTGGTGGCGGCGCGGCCCCACTCGCCGGCGCTGGTTTCAGTCTTGGCCAGCACCTCCAGGTTGTCGTCCAGCGCGCCCATCCAGGGGCCCATCTTCTCCTCCTCGGTGCCGGGCAGGAAGCCGATGTCCTCGCCCACGCTCACCGTGGCACGAGTCATGATGATCTCGGTGTAGCGCCGGTCGTCCAGCACCTGGGTCAGGCCCGCCGCCAGTGCCATCAATGTCTTGCCGGTGCCCGCCGTGCCGGTGAGGGTGACGAAGTCCACCTCCGGGTCCATCAGCAGGTTCATCGCGAAGTTCTGCTCGCGGTTGCGGGTGGTCACGCCCCAGACCGAGTTCTTCAGGTGGCCGAAGTCCTTGAGCGTCTTGAGTACCGCGGTCTTGCCGCGGATCTCGGTCACCCGGGCATAGAGGCTGGGCTCGCCGGGCGCTTCAAAGTACACGAACTGGTTGATCAGGAGGCTGGGCACGATCGGCCCGGCGATGCGGTAGTAGGTGATGCTGCCGCTTTGCCAGCTTTCCACCGTCTTGCCGTGGCGGGCCCAGAAGTCCGCCGGCAGGGCCAGGGCACCCGAGTACAGCAGGTCCAGGTCGTCCAGGGTCTTGTCGTTGCGGTAGTCCTCGGTGGCCAGGCCCAGGGCCCGTGCCTTGACCCGCATGTTGATGTCTTTCGACACCAGCACCACCTCGCGCGGCGCATGCTGGTCACGCAGGGCCTGCACCACGCCCAGGATCTGGTTGTCGGCCTTGCCCTGGGGCAGGTTGTGCGGCAGGGGGTTGGCAAAGGCCTGGGTCTGGAAGAAGAGGCTGCCGCCGGCTTCGCGGTGGCCGGTGGAATCGAGGCGAAGGCCGCTGCCGATGTCTGCACCTTGCTCACCGGCCAGTGCGTCCAGCGAGCGGCTGGCCTGGCGGGCGTTGCGGGCGACCTCGGTCATGCCCTTCTTGTGGCCGTCGAGTTCTTCCAGGACGATCATCGGCAGGAAGATGTCGTGTTCCTCGAAGCGGAACAGACACATGGGGTCGTGCATCAGCACGTTGGTGTCCAACACGAACAGCTTGGCCGGACCGGTGGCGCGGGTCTTGGCCTTGCGCGGGCGGGTGTCCGGCGCCGGCGCGGAGGCGGGCAGGGGGGCGCTCTTGCGGCGTGCCGAGGCGGGGGCACGGGCCGGGGCTGCGACGAGCGTCAAATCGGCCTCCGGCTCGAAGCCCAGGGCGGAGCCACCGCTGCGGGGGTCGAAGTCTTCAAGCTGCGGCCGTTCAGGCAAGGGGCTGCCCGTGGGCGATACCGCTTCCGATTTCCGGGCCGCCTTGTGCGAGGACCGGGCGGGCGCGTCGTAGGCCTGGGCTGGGAGCAGGGCGGCGCGCTTGGAGGGGGCGGGAGGCAGGGGCATAAGGTGTGGGATTCCCGAAAGTCAGGAGGGGCTGAAAACAAAAAAGCCGTCGGACGGGCCGGACGGCTTTCTCGGGGCTGGCAGTGTTGACGTCGCGCGTCAGGAACAACAGCATGAGCCCATTATGCACAAGCCCTGTGACCGGGCAACCGCGGCGCAACCCCTGTTGTTGCAGGGCGTCAACGGGCGCCGGGCGGGGGCTCAGGCGGCCTTTTTCAGCTGCTTGACCGCCTTGAGAACCTCGTCGGCATGGCCGGGGACCTTGATGCCGCGCCACTCTTGCTTGAGGGCGCCGTCGGCGCCAATCAGGAAGGTGCTGCGCTCAATGCCCTTGACCTTTTTGCCGTACATGATCTTGTTCTTGACCACGCCGAACATGTGACACATCTTTTCCTCGGTGTCGGCGATGAGCTCGAAGGGCAGTTCGAGCTTGGCCTTGAAGTCGTCGTGGGACTTCATGTTGTCACGCGAGACGCCGAAGACGGTCGCGCCCGCCTTGACGAAATCCTTGTACTTGTCGCGAAACTGCATGGCCTCGGTGGTGCAGCCCGGCGTGTTGTCCTTGGGGTAGAAGTACAGCACGACCGTCTTCCCGAGGTGGGTGGTGTTGGACACCTTGACCCCACTGGTGGCCAGGGCCTCGAACTCGGGGATGGGTTTGTTGACAACGATCGCCATGGATTTGTATCTCGTGTGACAGGGGTTGGTCGTTGTGCGCGGGCGCAGCGGTCCGCGAAACCCCCGATTTTAACCCAAACGGTTTTGTCCCCCGGCCAGGGTGTACGGCAGGGCGCTGGCCCCGGCCCCCGGGCGCTATCCGGCTGGCGGTTCGAGCAGCAGGGCTGCCGCGACGGTGCGGCCTTCCTGGGCCAGGATGTTGTAGGTGCGGCAGGCCGCTGCGGTGTCCATGGTTTCCAGGCAGATGCGCCGAGCCGCCAGCGGGGCGATCCAGGCGGGGCGGGGAAAGCGGATGCGTGCGCCGCTGCCGAAAAGCACCACCTCCACGCCGAGATCGGCCAGCGGGGCGAAATGGGAGGCGTCCAGAGCTTCGAAGGCGGTGGCCGACCAGGCAATGCGCTGGCCGTCGGAGCCGACGATCACGCTGTGGGTGATGCGCTCGCCGTTGACGGCCACCCAGCCCGGGCCGTGGCCGGTGATGGTGGGGGCGAGGGATCGATCCGGCTGCAGCTTCATGGCGCGTCAACTATGGTCAAATTATAGGTTTTCACCTGCGCGAGCGCCTTCGGAGGGCCTTTGAAGACAGTCCAGAAATCGGCCAAGCTGGCCAACGTGCTTTACGACATCCGTGGCCCGATCATGGATGCAGCGCGTCGCATGGAAGACGAAGGGCACAAGATCATCAAGCTCAATATCGGCAACCTCGCCGTGTTCGGCTTTGATGCACCCGAGGAGATCCAGCAGGACATGATCCGTAACCTGCCGAATTCGGCAGGTTACTCGGACAGCAAGGGCATCTTCGCCGCGCGCAAGGCGGTGATGCACTACACGCAGCAGCAAGGCATCACGGGCGTCACCCTGGACGACATCTATCTGGGCAACGGCGCCAGCGAACTGATCGTGATGGCGACCAACGCCCTGCTCAATGACGGCGACGAACTGCTGCTGCCCGCACCCGATTACCCGCTGTGGACCGCCGCCGCCACGCTGGCCGGCGGCAAGCCTGTGCACTACCTGTGCGACGAGGCCAATGGCTGGATGCCCGATCTCGACGACATCCGCCGCAAGATCACGCCGCACACCAAGGGCATCGTCGTCATCAACCCCAACAACCCGACGGGCGCGCTGTACTCCGACGCGCTGCTCCAGGGCATCGTCGCCATCGCCCGAGAGCACGGCCTGGTGATCCTGGCCGACGAGGTCTACGACAAGGAGGTCTATGACGACGTGCGGCACACCGCCATCGGCAGCCTGTCGCAGGACGTGCTCACGCTCACCTTCAATTCCTTGTCCAAGAGCTACCGCTCCTGCGGTTACCGCGCGGGCTGGCTGGTGGTGTCTGGCGACAAGAAACCGGCGGCCGATTACATCGAGGGCCTGAACATGCTCTCGAACATGCGCCTGTGCGCCAACGTGCCGGGCCAGTTCGCCATTCAGACCGCGCTGGGCGGCTACCAGAGCATTCAGGATCTGGTGGCGCCGGGTGGACGCCTGCGCCGCCAGCGTGACCTGGCCTACGAGCTGATCACCGCCATTCCAGGCGTGACCTGTGCGAGGCCGCAGGCGGCCCTGTACATGTTCCCGCGCCTGGATCCCAAGGTCTACCCGATCCAGGACGACCGCCAATTCTTTCTCGAGCTGCTGCAGGAAACCCGGGTGATGCTGGTGCAAGGTACCGGCTTCAACTGGCACGCGCCGGATCATTTCCGCATCGTGTTCCTGCCCCACGAGGACGACCTGCGCGAGGCCATCGGCCGCATCGCCAAATTCCTCGAAACCTACCGTCTGCGTCATTCCACATGAAACCCATTCAAGTCGGCCTGCTGGGCATCGGCACCGTCGGCAGCGGCGTCTTCAACGTCCTTTCCCGCAATCAGAACGAGATCCAGCGCCGCGCCGGCCGCGGCATCGCCGTCACCATGGTGGCCGACCTGGACACTGCGCGCGCGCAGGCCGTCGTGGGCACTCACGCGAAAGTGGTGAACGACGCGCGCGCTGTCATCGCCAACCCCGAGATCGATATCGTCATCGAGCTGATTGGCGGTTACGGCATTGCCCGCCAGCTCGTGATGGAAGCCATCGAGGCGGGGAAGCATGTGGTCACCGCGAACAAGGCGCTGCTGGCCGTGCACGGCACCGAGATCTTTGCTGCGGCCCACAAGAAGGGCGTGATGGTGGCCTTTGAGGCCGCTGTGGCGGGCGGCATTCCCATCATCAAGTCGCTGCGCGAGGGCCTCACGGCCAACCGCATCGAATGGATCGCCGGCATCATCAACGGCACCACCAACTTCATCTTGTCCGAGATGCGAGACAAGGGTCTCGATTTCGACGTCGTCCTGAAAGAGGCCCAGCGCCTGGGCTATGCCGAAGCCGACCCGACCTTCGACATCGAAGGCGTGGACGCCGCGCACAAGGCCACCATCATGTCGGCCATCGCTTTTGGTATTCCGGTGCAGTTCGACAAGGCCTATGTCGAAGGCATCACCAAGCTGGGCGCGCAGGACATCCGCTACGCCGAGCAACTGGGCTACCGCATCAAGCTTCTGGGGATCACCAAGCGCACGCCCCAGGGCATCGAGCTGCGGGTGCACCCGAGCCTCGTACCCTCCAAGCGCCTGCTGGCCAATGTCGAAGGCGCAATGAATGCGGTGATGGTGCAGGGCGATGCCGTGGGCACGACGCTGTACTACGGCAAGGGCGCCGGCAGCGAGCCCACCGCCAGCGCAGTGATCGCCGACCTGGTGGACATCACCCGACTGCATACGGCCGATGCCGCTCAACGCGTGCCGCACCTGGCTTTCCAGCCCGATCAAATGAGCGACCAGCCGGTGCTGCCGATGTCCGAGGTGGTGACCAGTTACTACCTGCGCCTGCGTGTGGCCGATCAGGCGGGTGTGTTGGCCCGCGTCACGGGGCTGCTCGCCGATGCGGGCATCTCGATCGATGCCATGCTCCAGCGCGAAGCTGGCGAGGGCGAGAAGCAGACCGACCTCATCATCCTCACCCACGATGTGCGCGAAGGCACCATGGACGGAGCCCTGGCCCAGATGCAGGCGCTACCCACCGTGCTGGCACCCATCACCCGCATCCGCAAAGAAGAACTCGCCTGATGCTGTATTTGTCTACGCGCGGTCACCCTGACCGCAAGCGCTTTTGCGAGATCCTGCTGGAGGGCCTGGCGCCCGATGGTGGCTTGTATTTGCCCGAGCGCTACCCGCAGGTGGACGACGCCACGCTCACACGATGGCGCGGCCTGGCCTATGCCGACCTGGCCTTCGAGATCCTGTCCCTGTACATCGACGACATCCCCGCCGGGGACCTGCGCGCCCTGTGCCGCACCACCTACACCGAGGCGGTGTTCGGCACGCCGCAGATCGTGCCCCTGCGCAAGCTCGAAGACGGCCTGTACCTCCAAGCCCTGTCCAATGGCCCCACGCTGGCCTTCAAGGACATGGCCATGCAGCTCCTGGGCAACCTCTTCGAGTACGAACTGGCGCGCCGTGGCGAGGAATTGAACATCCTGGGCGCCACCTCCGGCGACACCGGTAGCGCCGCCGAATACGCGATGAAGGGCAAGCGGGGCGTGCGCGTCTTCATGACCTCGCCGCACGGCCGCATGAGCCCCTTTCAGCAGGCGCAGATGTTCAGCCTGCAGGACGCCAACATCCACAACCTCGCGATCGAGGGTGTGTTCGACGATTGCCAGGACATCGTGAAGGCGGTCTCCAACGATCTGACCTTCAAGCGCAAGTACCGTATTGGCACCGTCAACTCGATCAACTGGGCGCGCCTGGTCGCCCAGGTGGTCTATTACTTCGCCGGGTATTTCCAGGCGACCACCTCCAACGACCAGAAGGTGAGCTTCACCGTGCCCTCGGGCAATTTCGGCAACATCTGCGCCGGCCATGTGGCGCGCATGATGGGACTGCCGATCGACAAGCTGGTGGCGGCCACCAACGAGAACGACGTGCTCGACGAATTTTTCCGCACCGGCACCTACCGCGTGCGAGGCAGCGCCGACACCTTCGAAACCTCCAGCCCCTCGATGGATATTTCCAAGGCGAGCAACTTCGAGCGTTTCGTGTTCGACCTGCTCGGGCGCGATGCGGCGCGCGTCAAGCACCTGTTCCACGATGAACTGTCCGCGCGCGGGCGCTTCGAGCTGCCAGCCGAGGCGGTCGTGGCCCGCGAGCGCTACGGCTTTGCCAGCGGCCGCAGCACGCACGCTGACCGCCTGGCCACCTTGAGCGAGACCTGGCAGCGGCATCAGGACATGATCGACACGCACACCGCTGACGGTGTGAAGGTGGCCCGTGAGCTGCGTGATCCGAAGGTGCCGATGATCGTGCTGGAGACGGCATTGCCGATCAAGTTCGCCGCCACGATCGTCGAGGCTCTGGGCCGCGAGCCGGTGCGCCCCTCCGGCTTCGAGGGCATTGAGAACCTTCCCAAGCGCGTGCAGGTGATGCCTGCCGACGTGGCGCAGGTCAAGGCCTACATCTCGGCGCACTGCGACTGAGGGCGGACCATGCATGTCGTGTGCTTCGCCGGCTACTCTGGCTCGGGCAAGACGACCCTGGTCGAGGGTGTCATCGGCGCGCTCAAGCTGCGTGGGCTGCGCGTGTCGGTGGTCAAGCATGCCCACCACAAGTTTGACATCGACCATCCGGGCAAGGACACCTGGCGCCACCGCGAGGCCGGCGCCTACGAGGTGGTGGCCGCCTCGAATCGCCGCTTGGCCCTGATGCGCGAGTTCGAGCAAGAGACCGCGCTCACAGTGCACCAGCTGATCGCGCAGTTGCACGACGGCGTGGACTGGGTGCTGGTCGAGGGCTTCAAGCAAAGCGACTTGCTGAAGGTCGAGGTGTGGCGCGCGGATGCCGGCCAGCCCGCCCGCTACATGAACGATGATTTCGTGGTGGCCATCGCCACCGATGATGCGAGTCGCCTGCCCCAGCCCACCCAGCGCCCGCTGCTGGATATCAACAACCACGATGCGGTGGCCCAGTGGCTGGTCGACCAGGGTGACCGCTTCGCCTACATCGCCGAGCGCTACGCATGAATGCAGCCCGTCCTCCGCTGCGCGCCCTGGACGACGCGCTGGCCGACCTGCTGGGTCGGGCGATCCCGCTGGGTCGTGCCGAGCGGCTATCCACCTTCGAGGCCGACGGCCGGGTGCTGGCCCAGGATCTGGTCTCCGCGCTTCAGGTGCCGCCTCAGGACAACAGCTCGATGGACGGCTACGCCCTGCGTTGTGCCGACCTGGGCGGGCGACCTGAGACGGGTGGCTTGCCCGTGAGCCAGCGCATCCCGGCGGGCACCGAGGCGCGGCCCCTGCAGGCGGGCACTCTGGCTCGCATCTTCACCGGCGCGCCGGTGCCCTCGGGTGCCGATGCGATCGTGATGCAGGAAGACACCGAGGCACTGCCCGATGGCACGGTGCGTGTGTTGCGCCGACCGAGCGCTGGCCAGTGGATCCGCCGCAGCGGCGAGGACGTCGCACGTGGCGACACGGTGCTGCGCGCGGGCACGCGCCTCACGCCTGCCGAACTGGGCCTGGCCGCCAGCATCGGCCTG
>JACCDJ010738825.1_pt1 | contig 10428 bp, 8 predicted proteins | sample 7444481 | NCBI WGS metagenome assembly JACCDJ01 (sample SAMN15323435, study PRJNA562643) | freshwater metagenome | isolation source: river surface water | place: USA:Blue River Watershed | collected 2017-08-15 | reverse complement strand
GCTCGGCTTCAACTCACCGACATCTCCAAGCGCTATCCGGCGGTTCTGGCCAATGACCGCGTGGCGCTGACCGTGCGCCCTGGAGAGATCCATGCCGTCCTGGGCGAGAACGGCGCGGGCAAGTCCACGCTGATGAAGATCATCTACGGCAGCGTGAGGCCCGACGAAGGCCAGGTGCTGTGGAACGGCCAGCCCGTGCACGTGCGCAACCCCCAGGAGGCGCGCGCCCTGGGCATCAGCATGGTGTTCCAGCATTTCAGCCTGTTCGACACGCTCACCGTGGCCGAAAACGTCTGGCTGGGGCTGGACAAGCGCCTCTCGCTGGCCGAGGTCACGCAGCGCATCACCGCCAAGGCCCAGGAATACGGCCTGGACATCGACCCCACGCGCCCGGTGCACACGCTCTCGGTGGGCCAGATGCAGCGGGTGGAGATCATCCGCGCGCTCCTGACCGACCCCCAGCTTCTGATCCTGGACGAGCCCACCTCGGTGCTGACCCCGCAGGCGGTGGAGAAACTCTTCGTCGTGCTGCGCCAGCTGGCCGCCGAGGGCTGCAGCATCCTGTACATCAGCCACAAGCTGCACGAGATCCGTGCCTTGTGCACGGCCTGCACCGTGCTGCGCGCCGGGCGGGTGACCGGCACCTGCGACCCGCGGGAGGAAAGCAACGCCTCCCTCAGCCGCCTCATGATCGGCGCCGAGCCGCCGCAGCTGCAGCATCGGCAGGCTGCCCTGGGCGACACGGTGCTGCGCGTGCAGGACCTGACCCTGACGCGTGAATCGCCCTTCGGCGTCGACCTGGAGCGCCTGTCGCTGCAAGTGCGTGCGGGTGAAGTGGTGGGCATCGCCGGTGTCTCCGGCAATGGGCAGCGCGAGCTGCTGTATGCGCTCTCGGGTGAGGACACCCGCGCCGAGCCGGCCATGGTGCAGGTGTCCGGCCAGGACGTCGGGCGCCTGGGGCCGGGGCGTCGGCGCGCCATGGGGCTGCACTTCGTGCCCGAGGAGCGCCTGGGACGCGGCGCCGTGCCCTCGCTGGGGCTGGCCCACAACCTGATGCTCACGCGCCGCGAGGCGGTGGGCCGTGGCGGCTGGATTCGCATGCGGACCTTGCGCCAGCAGGCCCGCGACATCATCGAACGATTCAATGTGCGCGCGGGCGGACCCGACGCGGCGGCCCGCTCGCTCTCGGGTGGCAACCTGCAGAAATTCATCGTCGGTCGCGAGATCGACGCGCGCCCTCGCCTGCTGGTGGTCTCGCAGCCGACCTGGGGTGTGGACGTGGGCGCTGCAGCCCAGATCCGCGCCGAGATCCTGGCCCTGCGCGACGCGGGCTGCGCGGTGTTGGTGGTCAGCGAGGAACTGGACGAACTGTTCGAGTTGAGCGACCGCCTGCACGTGATTGCCAAGGGCCGACTGTCGCCCTCGCTGGCTCGTGGCGAGGCCACTGTCGAACGCATCGGCGAGTGGATGAGTGGTCTCTGGGAGGCTGCCCGTGTTTAAGCTCGAATTGCGTCCCCAGGCCTCGCCTGTCTGGAGCGTCGCCTCGCCCCTGCTGGCCCTGGCCATCACCGTGGTCCTGGGCACGCTGCTCTTTCTCGCCCTGGGCAAGGACCCGGTGCGCGGCCTGCAGATGTTCTTCTGGGAGCCGGTCAAGTCCACGTATGCCCTGGGCGAATTGATGGTCAAGGCCACGCCGCTGCTCCTGATCGCCCTGGGGCTGGCCGTGTGTTTCCGCTCCAATGTCTGGAACATTGGCGCCGAGGGGCAGTTCGTGCTGGGGGCCATCTGCGCGGGCGGTGTGGCCCTTCTGGCCGACAAGGAGTCTTCCCGGTGGATCGTGCTGGGCATCTTGCTGGCGGGCATCGCCGGCGGCATGGCCTGGGCCGCGATCACCGCCTTCCTGCGTGACCGCTTCAACGCCAACGAGATTCTCGTGAGCCTGATGCTGGTGTACGTGGCGGTGCAGCTGCTCGTGTGGCTGGTGTTCGGTCCCTGGAAGGACCCGGGCGGCTACAACTTTCCGCAGACCAAGACCTTCGACGCGGTCACCCAGGTGCCGCGCCTGATGCAGGGCTCGCGCGTGAGCATCGGCCTGCTGATCGCGCTGGCGGGCGCCGCGGCCTTGTGGGTCTTCCTGTTTCGCACGCGCGCCGGCTTCGCGCAGCAAGTGGGCGGCCTGGCGCCGGCAGCGGCGCGCTATGCCGGTTTTTCCTCGCGCAAGGCGCTGTGGGTGGCCTTGCTGGTGTCGGGCGGCACAGCGGGCCTGGCTGGCGCGCTCGAGGTGGCCGGCCCGGTCGGCCAGCTCACGCCCTACATCCCGGTGGGTTATGGCTTCGCAGCCATCATCGTGGCCTTCGTGGGCCGTCTGCATCCGGTCGGCATGGTGTTCTCGGCCATCCTCATGAGCCTGTTCTACATCGGGGGCGAACTCGCCCAGTCCCGCATGGGTCTACCCAAGTCCATCACCGGCGTGTTCCAGGGGCTGCTGCTGTTCGCGCTGCTCGCCTGCGACACGATGATGGTGTATCGGGTGCGCTGGGGTCGCAAGGCGGTGGCGTGATGGAAACCTACGCCCTGCTTCTGGCCTCCACGCTGAACGCCGGCACCGTGCTGGCGATCGCAGCGCTGGGCCTGTTGATCAACGAGAAAGCCGGCATCGTGAACCTCGGGGCCGAGGGCATGATGCTGTGCGCCGCCCTGGCGGGTTTCGTCGCCGTGGTGCACACCGGCAGCGACCTGGCGGGCTTCGCCGCAGGCGCTGCGGCCGGCGCCGTGCTGGCGCTGGTCTTTGGCGCGCTGGTGATCTGGCTCAATACCAACCAGTACGCCACCGGCCTGGCCCTGAGTCTGTTCGGGGCGGGGTTCTCGGCGTTTGTCGGCATCGGCTACGTGCAGGAGAAGCTGCCCGAGCGCCCCCGCTTCTCGATTCCCGCGCTGGGCGATGTGCCCCTGCTGGGCCCCGCCCTGTTCCAGCATCATCCGATCGTCTACCTCACCATCGCCCTGGTGGCGGGCCTGGTGTGGTTCCTGTATCGCTCCCGCGCCGGGCTGGTGCTGCGCTCGGTGGGCGAGGCGCCCGAGTCGGCCCATGCCCTGGGCTACCGGGTGCGGCGTATCCGCCTGGCGGCGGTGGTGACGGGTGGCGCTCTGTGCGGGTTGTCGGGGGCCTACCTGTCCGTGATCTACACCCCGTTGTGGGTGGAGGGCATGGTGGCGGGCAAGGGCTGGATCGCCCTCGCATTGACGACTTTTGCCACCTGGCGGCCGGCCCGTGTACTGCTTGGGGCTTACCTGTTCGGGGGGGTGACCATGCTGCAATTCCATTTCCAGGCCGCGGGTATCGAGGTGGCCAGCGAGTTCCTCAACATGCTGCCCTACCTGGCCACCATCGTGGTGCTGGCCCTGATCTCGCGTAATCCCGCGTGGATCCGTCTGAACATGCCCGCGTCCCTCGGAAAGCCTTTTTATCCGGGCTCATAATTCGCCTTTCCCCACCCTTCCAACCAGAGGAATCCATGACCGACCTGAACAAACGTTCGATGCTTAAAGTGGCGGCCCTGACCGCCGTGGCTGCTGCTGCCCTCGTGGGCTGCGGCAAGAAAGAGGCCCCCGCGCCGGCCGCGGCCCCCGCCGCATCGGCTGCCAAGCCCGAGCCGCTGAAGATCGCGTTTGCCTACGTCGGCCCGGTGGGCGATGGCGGCTGGACCTTCGCCCACGACAACGCCCGCAAGGCCGTCGAGAAAGAATTCGGCGACAAGGTCGTCACCAGCTACGTGGAAAAGGTCGCCGAGTCCGCCGACGCCGAGCGCAACTTCCGTGAACTGGTCTCCCAGGGCAACAAGCTGATCTTCGGCACCACCTTCGGCTACATGGAGCCCATGCTCAAGGTCGCTGCCGACCACAAGGACGTGAAGTTCGAGCACGCCACCGGCTTCAAGCAGGCCGAGAACCTGCGCACCTACGACAGCCGCACCTACGAAGGCGCCTACATGGCCGGCGTGATCGCCGGCAAGATGACCAAGACCAATGTGCTGGGTGTGGTCGGCTCCATCCCGATCCCGGAGGTCGTTCGCAACATCAACAGCTTCACGCTGGGCGCCCAGTCGGTGAACCCCAAGATCAAGACCAAGGTGGTCTGGGTCGGCGAGTGGTTCAACATCCCGAAAGAGACCGAAGCCGCCACCGCCCTGATCAACGGCGGCGCCGACGTCCTGATGCAGAACACCGATTCGTCGGCCGTGCTGCAGACCGCCGAGAAAATGGGCAAGCGCGCCTTCGGCTGGGATTCCGACATGACCGCCTACGGCCCCAAGGCCCACCTGGGTTCGGCCATCATCAACTGGGCCCCGTACTACATCAAGGCCACGCGTGACGCCCTGGAAGGCAAGTGGACCGGCAACAGCGGCATCTGGTGGGGCGTGAAGGAAGGCGCGATCGACATGGTCTCGGTGGCCGCCGACGTGCCGGAAGACACCAAGAAGCGCATCGACGAAATCAAGGCCGGCCTGAAGGCAGGTACCTTCTCGATCTGGAAGGGCCCGATCGTGGGTCAGGACGGCAAGACCGTTCTGGAGAAGGACGCCGTCGCCGACGACAAGTTCATGAGCGGCATCATGTTCTACGTCAAGGGCGTCGAGGGCAAGATCCCCGGTGCGGACAAGAAGAAGTAAGCTCTCGGGCGCGCTTCCACACAGGGGCCTTCGGGCCCCTTTTTCATGGACCACGGAGCCTCGCATGACTGCCACGCCCCCCATCGCCACCGACCGCCTGCCCGACCTGCTTCGCGGCATGCCCAAGGCCGAACTGCATATCCACATCGAGGGCTCGCTCGAACCCGAGCTGATTTTTCAGATGGCGCGCCGCAACGGCATCACGCTGCCCTATGCCAGCGTGGAGGACCTGCGCCGCGCCTATGCCTTCACCAACCTGCAAAGCTTTCTGGACATCTACTACGCTGGCGCCAGCGTGCTCCTGACCGAGCAGGACTTCCATGACATGGCCTGGGCCTACCTGCAGCGGGCCCAGGCCGATCATGTGACCCACGCGGAAATCTTCTTCGACCCGCAGACCCATACGGCCCGTGGCGTTGCCATGCAGACCGTGATCGACGGCCTGCACCGCGCCTGCGAGTCGGCACGTACGGCGCTGGGCGTCGAGGCGAAGTTGATCCTGTGCTTTCTGCGTCACCTGAGCGAGGAGGACGCCTTCGAGACCCTGGAGCAGGCCCTGCCGTTCATCGACAAGTTCATCGGCGTGGGCCTGGACTCCAGCGAGGTCGGCCACCCGCCCGAGAAATTCGCCCGGATCTTCGCTCGCTGCCGCGAACTGGGCCTGCGCCTGGTGGCCCATGCGGGCGAAGAGGGGCCACCGGCCTATGTGTGGTCCGCGCTGGACGTGCTGCGGGTCGAACGCATCGACCACGGCGTGCAGTCGGTGAAAGACCCCGAGCTGATGAAGCGCCTGGCGCGCGAGCGCATCCCGCTCACCGTGTGCCCGCTATCCAACCAGAAGCTGTGCGTGTTCCCGCGCCTGGCCGACCACAACCTGCGCCAGCTCTTGGACGCAGGCCTGGCTGCTACCGTCAACTCCGACGACCCCGCCTACTTCGGCGGCTATATGAACGCCAACTTCACCGAGACCTTCGCCGCGACCGGCCTGACCGCGGCCCATGCCTACCAGCTGGCCCGCAACAGCTTCGAGGCCAGCTTCATTGACGCTGCAGCCAAGGCGGGCCACATCGCGCGGCTGGACGAATACTTCGCCACCTTCCAGTAGCCCGGTAAAATCTCGCCGCGCCGCTGTCGCCCCGCAGCGGCGCTTTTCTTTGTCCTGGGGCCATGTAGAGGAACACCATGTACAAAAACCTCGCCATCGCGCTGTGCTGCGCGATCGCCAGTTTTTCTCCCTTCAATTTGCGGGTCGCCCACGCCCAGACCCCGCCTCCCCTGAAGGTGGGCTTCGTCTATGTCGCTCCGCTGGCCGACGCGGGCTGGGTGCGCCAGCATGAAGAGGGACGCAAGGCCCTGCAGTCCGCCCTGGGCGCCCGAGTCGAGACCCGCTACGTCGAGAACGTGCCCGAGGGCGCCGACGCCGAGCGCGTGATCCGCGATCTGGCCAGGCAGGGCCATACGCTGATCTTCACCCCCAGCTTCGGCTACATGGAGCCCACGCTGAAGGTGGCGCTTGAATTTCCCGACGTGAAGTTCGAGTCCATCACCGGCTACAAGACCGCGCCCAACGTCGCCGCTGCCAACGCCCGCTATTACGAAGGACGCTACCTCGCCGGCATCGCGGCCGGCCGCATGACGAAGACGAACGTTGCGGGCTATGTCGCTGGTTTTCCCATTCCCGAGGTGCTGCAGGGGCTCAATGCCTTCACCCTGGGCATGCGCTCGGTCAACCCGGCGGCCCAGGTGCGGGTGGTGTGGCTCGGGGAGTGGTTCAACCCGCCGCGCGAGCGTGACGCGGCGCTCACCCTGTTCAACCAGGACGCCGACGTCATCGCCTTTCACACCGGCTCCAGTGCCGTCATGGCCGCCGCCCAGGAGCGCGGGCGTCTGGCCGTGGCCTATCACTCGGACATGCGCAAGGTCGCGCCCGACGCGCAGATCCTGGCCGTGACCCACGAGTGGGGCGACTACTACACCCGCCGGGCGCGCGCCGTGCTCGATGGCACCTGGAAGCCGGGCCAGATCTGGGGCGGCGTGAAAGAGGGCATGGTGCGCGTGGGCGACTTCGGTCCGCGCGTGCCGCAGGCCGTGCGCAACGAGGTGCTGGCCCGCCAGAAGGACATCGCCGCCGGCCGCTTGCGACCCTTCCAGGGCCCGATCCAGGACAACGAAGGCAACACCGTCATCCCGCGCGGTACGGCCCTGACCGACGACCAGATCCTGGGCATGAACTACCTGGTGGCGGGGGTCCTCGGCAAGGTCGCAAAATAGCGCGCATGCCAGCCTATCGCGCCGCCCTCCTGCGTTTCGCCGATGACGGAAGCCCTGTCTACGACGAAGACGGCCTGCTGGTGATCGGCCCCGGTCTCGGCGGCGTGCAGGTGGTACAGGCGGTGGGCGCCTACGCGACGCTGGCGCCGCGCTACCCGGGCCTGGCCATCGAGCACCTGCCCGGGCGCCTGCTGGCCCCCGGCTTCGTTGACCTGCATGTGCACTTCCCGCAGACCGACGTGATCGGCTCGCCGGCCGAGGGCCTGCTGCCCTGGCTGGAAAACTACACCTTCCCGCACGAATCCCGTTTCGCCGACGCCCCGTACGCACAGGGCGTGGCCGAGGTGTTCCTGGACGAACTCCTGCGCCATGGCGTCACCACTGCACTGACCTTCGCCACCTCGCATCCGGCCTCGGTTGACGCGCTGATGGCGGCGGCGCAGCGGCGCGGCCTGCGCCTGATCGGCGGCAAGGTCTTGCAAGACAGGCACAGCCCCGACGGCGTGCGGGACGAGACCGAGCAATCGCTGCTCGACTCCGACGCCCTGATCCGGCGCTGGCACGGCCAGGGGCGACTGGGCTATGCCATCACCCCGCGCTTCGTGCCCAGTTGCTCTGACGCGCAGCTGCGCGGGGCAGGCGAGCTGGCAGCGCGCTATCCGGAGGTCTGGATCCAGTCGCATGTGGCCGAGAACGCCGAGGAAATTGCCTGGGTGCGCGAGCTGCACCCGCAGGCGCGCAGTTACCTGTCGGTGTACGGCGACTTCGGCTTGCTGCGCGAACGCGCGGTCTACGCGCACTGCATCCACTTCGACGATGCAGACCGCGCCCTGATGCGCGCCACCGGCGCGGCGGCGGCGGTCAGTCCCACCAGCAATCTGTTTCTGGGCAGCGGATTTTTTGATTACGCAGGGGCCGACCGGGTGGGCTTTCGCTATGGACTGGCCAGCGACGTGGGCGGCGGCACCAGCTTTAGCCCCTTTCACACCATGCTGGCGGCGTACTACGTGGGGCGTGAGGGCCGCACCAAACCCGGCGTGTCGCTCGCGCCGGGCCATCTGTGGTGGCAGCACACCGCAGGCGCTGCGCAGGCCCTGGGCCTCGCGGGCGTGATCGGCAACCTGCAGCCCGGTTGCGAGGCCGACTTTCTGGTGCTCGATCCGAAGGCCACGCCGCTGCTGGCGCGCAAGACGCAGATGGCCCGCAACCTTGACGAACTGCTGTTTTCGATGATCGTGCTGGGCGACGATCGGGTGATCGAGCGGGCGCACATCGCGGCGCCCGCCAAGCCGCAGGCGCCTGCGCGCTAGGTCAGAACACCTGCTTCAATTTGCTCATGAGCGGTTGCACGGGCGCGGACAGCTCGATCTTGCGATCGCGGATTTCCGCCAGGGCCTCGACGATGAGGGTGAAATCGTCTTCGGTGATCTCGACCGCCGTGCGTGACTTGCCTTCAACCTTGGCGATTTCGTAATGCTGGCTCATTTCATTTCCTTCATGGAGGTGATCGACGTTGTGCCCGTCGATTCTAGATTCAATGTGCAAACTGACCTGGGTCGGCGGTCTGCCCGGACAGCGCCCGTGCCACGGCCTCACCCAGCTTGATGCCGTCCACGCCGGCTGACAGGATGCCGCCCGCGTAACCCGCGCCTTCGCCCCCGGGGTACAGCCCGCGCACATTCAGGCTCTGCAAATCCTCGCCGCGTGTGATGCGTAGCGGAGAGGAGGTGCGCGTCTCCACGCCCGTGAGGACCGCGTCATGTCGGTCGAAGCCTGCGATCTTGCGACCGAAGGCGGGCAGGGCCTCGCGCATGGCCTCGATCGCGTAGGCGGGTAGGGCGGGGTGCAGATCGCCCAGCTTCACGCCGGGCTTGTACGAGGGCTCGACCTCGCCCAGCGCGGTCGACCGCGTGCCCGCGATGAAGTCGCCCACCAGCTGCCCCGGCGCCTCGTAGGTGCCGCCCCCCAGCACGAAGGCGCGGGACTCCAGCTCGCGCTGCAGCCTCATGCCTGCCAGCGGGTCCTTGCCCGGGTAGTCGCGCGGGTCGATGCCCACCACCATGCCGGCGTTGGCATTGCGCTCGTTGCGGGAGTACTGGCTCATGCCGTTGGTCACGACCCGATTCGGTTCCGAAGTGGCCGCGACCACCGTACCGCCCGGGCACATGCAGAAGCTGTAGACAGCCCGCCCGTTGCTCGCGTGGTGCACCAGCTTGTAGTCGGCGGCTCCCAGCAGCGGGTGGCCGGCATGCCGGCCCCAGCGGGCGCGGTCGATCATGCCTTGCGGGTGCTCAACGCGAAAACCCACCGAGAACGGCTTGGCTTCCAGGTGGACGCCGCGTTCATGCAGGCGCTCGAAGGTGTCGCGCGAGCTGTGGCCCAGAGCCAGCACCACATGGTCGGCGCGAAGCTCGTGCGAGGCGCCGGTGGCCTGGTCCAGGACGGTCAGCCCGCGCAGGTGCCCGTCCTCGATATGGAAATCGGTCACCCGCTGTTGAAAGCGCACCTCGCCGCCCAGGGCGATGATCTGCTCGCGGATGTTCTCGACCACCTTCACCAGCTTGAAGGTGCCAATGTGCGGGTGGGCGGCGTACAGGATCTCGGCGGGCGCACCGGCCTGCACGAATTCCTGCATCACCTTGCGTCCCAGGTGGCGCGGGTCCTTGATCTGGCTGTACAACTTGCCGTCGGAGAAGGTGCCGGCCCCGCCCTCACCAAATTGCACATTGCTCTCCGGGTGCAGTACGTTCTTGCGCCACAGGCCCCAGGTGTCCTTGGTACGTTCGCGCACCGGTTTGCCTCGCTCGATGACGATCGGGCACAGCCCCATCTGCGCCAGCGACAGCGCCGCGAAGATGCCGCAGGGGCCGAAACCGATCACCACCGGCCGCAGGGCGGGCGGCGTCTTGGCCGTCACGGGCGGACGCCAGACCATATCGGGCGTGGGGCCGATGTGCGGGCGACCCGCCAGGCGCGCCAGCAGCGGCGCCTCCTGCGCGGGGTCGGCCAGCGTGAGGTCCACGATGTAGACGGCCAGCAAATCGGCCTTGCGCGCGTCGAAGCTGCGCTTGAAGACTTCCAGGCGCGCGATGTCCGCGAGGGGGATGTTCAGGGCCTGGCTGGCCGCGGCCCGCAGGTGAGTCTCGGGAGCCTCGGCCTGGGCCAAGGACAGCTTGATTTCGGCGATGCGGATCATGGTCTTGCGGGTTCGTGGCTATCGAACCAAAGACGAGTGAGCAAGCGCCGATAATACGCCCCGTGAAGCACGCCAGACCGCCGCTGGTGCAAGTCTCGAAAGAGCGCACTGGAGGAACGTCCGGACTGCACAGGGCAGCGTAGCAGGTAACACCTGTCCACCGTGAGGTGAGGATCAGAGCAACAGAGACGAGTCCCCGTGGCAACACGGGGGGTGAAACGGGCAATCTCTACGTGCAGCAATACCAAGTAGGCCAGTGTCGACCTGTGTCCCGGGGAGCTGGCGGGTAGG
>JACCDJ010020890.1_pt1 | contig 10428 bp, 7 predicted proteins | sample 7444481 | NCBI WGS metagenome assembly JACCDJ01 (sample SAMN15323435, study PRJNA562643) | freshwater metagenome | isolation source: river surface water | place: USA:Blue River Watershed | collected 2017-08-15 | reverse complement strand
TGTTCTTCTCTTACCGGCTCTTATTCTAGTGCTGTAAACACTCTCTATTTTCTTGTCGTTCTGCTCAAAATTCCCGTTGTCCATAAATTAACTATTTCATTTAGTCCTCTAAAATATAGAAATTGATTGAAAAATTGAAATTTTAGATTATTAATTTGAGTGCTCTTGGTGGGCTTGTTGAGTCTGGTAAAGTTCAGCATAAAGACCATTCTTAGCTAACAAACTTTCGTGTGTGCCCATTTCTGCTATTTTACCTTCCTCCAAAAAGATAATTACATCAAAATGAAACCCATAAAATATTCGATGGGTTATAAAAAATGCAGTTTTTCCTTGAATATAGGTTGATAAATGAGTTAATATGCTTTGCTCAGTTTTAGCATCTACCGCACTTAGGCAATCATCAAAAACGTAAAGAGCAGGTTGTTTAATAATGGCTCTAGCTATGGAAACTCTCTGTTTCTGGCCTCCACTTAAAGTGGTACCTCTTTCTCCTAAAAGGGTATCAAACTGATTCGATAAATTTTGAATTTCATTATACACATTGGCAGTTTCAGTAGCTAATACCAAGGCCTCCTTCTCCTCTCCTTTTATATTCAATCCAAATTGAATATTATTTTGAATAGAATCACTAAATAAAAAAACATCCTGTTGAACATAGCCAATAGCTTGTCGTAAGGATTGAATATTGTAATTTTTTAGATCTTGTCCATCTAATTTTACGACTCCTTTATTGGGATCGTACATTCTAGTAATGAGTTGTGCAATGGAAGATTTTCCAGCACCCGTCTTTCCTAAGATTAATACTTTTTGCCCTGCCTTTACATTTAAATTAAAATTTGAAAGTGCATGAATGCCAGAATGCGGATAGTTGAATTCAACATTTTCAAATTGAATATCCCCCTGTATGTTTTCCATTGCTACTTGATTCCCAGAAACAATGCTAGGTTGAATAGCTAAAAATTCATTTAACCTTTTTTGAGAAGCAGCTGCACGTTGAATCATACTAGCCGTCCACCCAATAGCACTCACTGGAAAGGTGAGCATATTAATATAAATGACAAACTCGATAATGGTTCCTACTTTACTTGGATCTTGATAAGCTTGCAACCCTCCTAAATAAATAGTCAGTAAGGTACTTAGACCAATCATCAAAGACATGGTAGGTGTATAAAAAGCTTCTACTCTGGCTAAGCTTACTGCACTTTTACGATATAATTCACTATTTTTTTTAAAGAAACCCAGCATGGCCGATTCCTGTACAAAAGATTTAATGACCCTTATACCCGAATAGGATTCTTGTGCATTGGTCGTTAAATCAGATAATTGACCTTGAATTTCTTCACTTTTTCTATTGATGATGCTATTGACTACATAAATAGTAATAGCCAAAATAGGTAATGGGGCAAGTACCCATAAACTCAATCTAAGATCCTTAGTGAACATATTAAACAAACAAAATCCAATAAGGGAGATAAGATTAATTAAATACATTAAGGAAGGTCCTGTATACATTCTTACCCTACTCACATCTTCGGACATCCTATTCATTAAGTCTCCCGTACTATGTGTTTTATAAAATTCAGGATCTAATTTTTGATAATGAGCATAAACCTGGTTCTTTTGATCATATTCAATATGCCTACTCATTACAATAATAGTTTGGCGCATAAAGAACATAAATACACTTCGAATAAGGGCCAGTACTAATATGGTGATACTGCAAAAAGTAATTAAGGCACCGAAGCTAAACCCATTTTGCTTGCCTAAATTGGCGATAAATGAAATGATTAAATCACTATGCAAAGCGTCAACTGGCTTCCCTCCTGGCAATTTTGCTTGAACTAAACTCACTACATAACCTGTGATTTGAGGTGCTAAAACAGCCAAATAATTGGTAGCAATAACCAATAAGATGCCCGAAAAAAATCGAAAGCGATACTTCCAAAAAAACACATTCAAGGCCGATAGTTCTTTCACAGGTTCCTTTTTTGTAAAGATACATGGTAGTCAATTAATTAGCTCTTTTGTTTAACGGAATAAAAAGGCAATATTTTTTGCATAATTCGGTTTCCTATCCTACATTTGCCGCGGAGAGATGGCAGAGCGGTCGAATGCGGCGGTCTTGAAAACCGTTGACTGTTACAGGTCCGGGGGTTCGAATCCCTCTCTCTCCGCCAACCCATTCAAAAACCACGATTTATCGTGGTTTTTTTGTTTCCAAAATGAGCCAAGCTTGCTTGTGCGCATGTATTGGGAACAAAAAAATAAGTGGCGAAGCCACTGGTTTTTGAACTGGTTGAAGCCCCCACACACCAAGGGATGCCGGAGCAGAGCGACGGCAATCACCCTCTCAAGGGATGCCGGAGCAAAGCGACGGCCATCCACAAATAAAAAGGCCACCCAATGGATGGCCTATCAATAGCAATGCTATAAAAAATTATTGCTGAACCCCTTCGCCATAAAAACTAATTTGTTTGGTCATATTTCCTGAAAAAAAGACAGTGGCTACTTTCGTGAAAGCACCCATTGCAGAACCATTAAATCCTAAAACCACCGTAGCGTGTGCTCCAGGAGCAATTACCTGTCCTTTGGTGTATTTAGGGGTCGTACAACCACAACCCACCATTACATTGTCTATAGTGATGGGAGTAGCACTTATATTTTCGATATCAACATTAAATTCAGTGGCTTTACCGTAAGCAATCTTACCCATATTATAATTGTCGTTGGTAAACTTTAAAACTTTGGTAATATCCGTTGGTGTTGGAGCAGTTTGTGCATTCAATTGAAAAGCACTCAAAAAGAGTACAGTTGCCAATAATATTGATTTCATATAAAGAATTTAATAAACAAATTTAAAACAAAAATGGCATTGAACGCTTATTTACCTGTTTGTATATGGCTAATTAGAATTTTTCGCAAGGTATTGGGACTGATTTTCCTTCCAATAAGTTTTCCCTCTTTGTCAATAAGGTAAAAAAGGGGATTGGTGAACGCATCGTAAGCCCTTCGGATTTCATTATTATTACCTAAATGAACATGGGTGTAATTCCGCGTGAGTTGATAATCCTGTATAAACTTTTTCCAAGTTTCCATTTGCAATTGCACATCATTACATACGTTAAATTTGCCAATATTTAACACTAATTGCTTTTCAACTAAGTTAACGACACTGTCCATTTTAGGTAATTCTATTTGACAGTGTTCACAAGTAGGATCAAAAAAGGTAATTAAGGTATAGTCAAACTGTTTAGCAAATCTGTGTAAATTTTGATCTAGGCCTAAAGTGTCTTTTAAAATTATGTTGAGACTAGTATCTTGAGATTGCAATGCACTCAATTTTTGATATTCGTCCAATAGTTCTTTTTCTAATTTTGGATCTAGCAACTTGCATTTATTTTCTTTAACATACTTTTTGATAAAGTAAACAAAAGCGTTCGTATTATTTTGAATTTCTCTATTCTTTAACAGCTTAACAAAATAGTCAAAAACATATGGATAGGCTTTTGATTTACAATCCAGCTTAAGCATCACGGAGTCTACCCCTTTTACAATAGAGTCAGCTACCAATGGGTAATAGGAAAGAAATTCAGTAAGAAATGGTTTTAAATTAGAGGTAAAAAGCATTTTAGGTGCATTGATTTCCATAGAACTTAAAAATTCAATCCTTGCACTGTAGTTCTTTTTACTAGGAACAGAGGCATCCAATTTATTTAAAGCATTTAAGTAAACATACAAGGCTTTTTCAGGTTGCAAGGAATGCATGATCTCTTTTCTTGCAGCTACCAATTGATCTGTTTTAGTTTTAAAATAGGCCGCTTTTTGAGCAAGATTGAATTTCTTTCCTTGTTTTAATTGGGCATCATAAGCACTATCCAAACTGTAAAAAGATTGTTCAAAAACTTGATAAGAAATAAATTGATCGATCATCTTACTATTTGTACGAACGGTATGTATATAATTGGAATCAGAAATTGAAATAGTAATGGTGTCCTTATTATCTATTGGTAAAAATATTTTATGCTTCGATTTAGGAAAATAGAGATAATACATTCCACCAACAATAGGCTTGGTATTTTTTACGATATTCAGTCCTTTATACAATTCAAGGGTGTCTTTAGGAATAAAATTTTTATCATCAAAAACAACCCCTCTCAAATAAGCGACACTATCTACCGTGCGCGTAGATTTAACTTTGATCATAAACTGACTATGGCTTGATTTTGGTATTAAAAAAAATACCGATAAAGCGAATAACAAACTCCCTATTCTCATAGGCTGTAAAATTAATGTTCAAATAGAACATCTGTTAACGAATAAAGGATTAAATAAATAGAACTAATTCTACTTCGATTCCACTTCATTCTTTTAAAACCTATGGTTTTGTATTAATCCTCTAATGTTCCAAATTTTCCGTTTTCATAGTCCTCAAATGCCTGCATGATTTCTTGGCGGGTATTCATGACAAACGGGCCATGTGCTGCAATGGGTTCTCTTAAGGGTTCCCCAGCTAAAATAAATACAATACTTTCTTCAGTAGCAGTTAAAGTAAAGGATGTTCCTGTATTGGCGAATAGCGCAAAATGATCCAAAGGCACTTCCTCTGTTCCATTTACCAACACCGAACCTTCAATAACAAGTAAACCAGTATTATAATGAGATGGAAAACTGAAATTGGCAACTCCATCTTTGTGTAATTTAGCGTTGAACAAATGGATCGGTGAAAAGGTAGTTGCAGCGCCTGGATTGCCTTCATAATTTCCTGCAATTACTTCAATAAAACCGCCCCCATTGGCTACTGAAATTTTAGGAATATGATCATTTGCTAGCGCCTGGTATTTGGGAGCACTCATTTTATCTTTTGCAGGTAGGTTTACCCACAACTGAATCATTTGAAAATCGCCTCCGTGTTTACTAAACTCCTCACTATGATATTCTTTATGTAAGACCCCACTTGCGGCTGTCATCCATTGCACATCGCCTTCAGCAATCACTCCACCCCCTCCAGCACTATCATGATGTGCAACACTCCCTTTATACGCAACGGTTACAGTTTCAAATCCTCTATGCGGATGTACGCCTACCCCCTTTGCTTTACTCGGACTTGGAGGGAAATAAAATTTAGCCCCATAGTCTAACATGATAAAGGGATCCATACGTTGCATGGTTAATCCATATCCACCTGGAATAAAATTATGTACTCGAAATCCATCTCCTACAAAATGGGGTTCCCTTGGAGCCAACACCATCTCTACTTGTTTCACTGACATAAAATAACTTATTTAAAAAATTATAATCGAATTTTCATGACTACTTTTCGAATCTTCCCTTCTCCAATCATAGGAGCATGCACATCGTCTGGAAAATAAATACCAAACTGACCAGGATATAATTTAAAAAAGAAATCGGGTGCATCTTCGTAAAACAAAACATCCATTTTAGTATCATATGCTCCTCTTGGCTCTACACAGGTTAGACGAGATTTATACCCCACCGTTTCAAGACCACCAAAAACATATTGTATATCTATATAGGTATTATGACATTCAAATTCCGAAGTGGAATCCAACATAGCAACTCCCTCTTCATTGACAACCATAGCATAAATGTGATCTCCGTCTATTTCGTATTTACCCGGTTTAAGGGTTTCAAAATCGGTTTGTGTTAAATAGGCAAATGCTGCTTCAAATCTGGGATGAATAGCAACATACTTATGAATGTTATGTAGATCGTCAAGTATCATTGAATTATTTTTTTGAATGAATGTTTTTAGTCCCTTTTTCTGCAGGTACTTGTTTTATACTTTTGGTAGCAGTATGTGCCTTATTATTTTTCGGCGCAGTGGGCACCGGAGTATTTCTATTTATTGTCTGCTTCGCAATCTCTTCGGGAATCTTTTCAACCACTAACAAATCAACCAAATCAATATTCATAGGCAACTGTCCTACTTTCACAATAGCACGCTTACCTTTAATTTCAAGCACTTCTCCAACTTGATAGTTTTTCTTTAGTTTAACAGTAGCCCCCACTACAATTGGCGCATTTGTTTCTTTGAAATTTTTATCTACCTTCTTCGCTAATTTATTAATAACAATCGCATCATTTTTCTTGAAAAGCAAATTGAATAAATTCTTCATTACCTCTTCCTTCTTTTCACTCTTCTTCCAATCCAAAGCAATTTGTTTTAACTGCCTTTCCATGTCCTTGTTATACGCAAACTTTTCCTCAGCTACCCTGTTTTGTTCTTTGAGTAAACTTATTTGTTGATGATGTTTTTCCTTGTCAAGTATTTGTTGAAGGGATTGCTTTAGGGCATCATTTTCTTTTAATTTTTTATGAAGCTCCTTACGTTCTTGTTGCACCAATTGTAAATCCTGCTCGGTTCTATTTAATAATTTATCCAATTCAAAATGATGGGTATCTACTAATTTGCGTGCACGATGAATTAGATTTTTAGGAAGTCCTATTCTTTCCGCTATAGCAAAAGTGTATGAACTACCGGGTTTCCCAATGACCAATTGGTATAAAGGCTCTAATTTCACTTCATCAAATTGCATAGCTCCATTTACAATGCCTTTATTATGATTGGCCATTACTTTTAAATTCAAGTAATGGGTAGTAACAATACCTTGTGCATGTTTATGCGACAACTCTTCTAAGATAACTTCTGCAAATGCTCCTCCCAAATGTGGATCCGACCCACTTCCTAACTCATCAATAAAGAACATCGTTTTTCCATTTGCATTTTCTATAAAATGCTTCATGTGCATTAAATGACTAGAATAAGTGCTTAATTCAAATGCTAAATTTTGTGTATCCCCAAGTTGTATAAATAGCTGTTTATAAATACCCATTTGAGAGGTAGGATTCATTGGAACCAATAAACCACTCTGCATCATTACTTGGTTCAACCCAAGGGTTTTCATGGATACGGTTTTACCCCCTGCATTAGGTCCACTGATAATTAATATCCTAGCTTCATCGTCTAAATGTAAATTAACTGGAATGGTCTTTTTTCCTGACTGTTTGTTATACAAATACAACAAAGGGTGATACGCATCAATTAATTGAGAAGTGGCATTGTTTTGTACCATGGGCATGTGGGCGTTCATGTCTATCGCCAAAACTGATTTAGCTTTGATAAAATCAAAAATGCCCACCATTTGAATGTAATTCAATAATAAGGACGAATAAGGAGCTAAGTTCGCTGTAAGCTGTCTCAATACTCTTTGAACTTCTCTCTGTTCTTCTTGTTCTAATCCGTATAATTCATTGTTTAATTCAATAGTTTCTTCTGGTTCAATGAATGCTGTTTTACGGCTATCACTTTCTCCATGCAAGAATCCTTTTACTTGTCTTTTATATTCAGAAAATACAGCAACTACACGTCGTCCATTACTAAAACTCTCGTCAATGTCAGCAGTATAGCCTGCTTTGGCGAGCTTATGTATAACTTTTTCAAAAATACGTCTCAATTCCTGACGCTTCTTGTACAATTGCATTCTTATTTTAGCCAAATCTTCAGATGCATTGTCTTTTACATTGCCTCGATCATCTATAATTTCGTCGATACTCTCAATAATGGCCTTTTCGTAATAGCTTTCGCCAATTACTTCATACAAATTAGCATATGCATTTCTGCGTTCTGCATCAAACCATTTGTATATATTACCCATATGATCCGTTAGTCTCCTTACCAACAACCACTGTTCACCCGTTAATTGTGCACCTGGAATTCCTAATAATTTTAAGTCCTTACGAATATCCAAAACAAAGTCTGAGGGAAAATATTGATTGGCTAATTTTATAAACTTATATTCCTCTGTTTGTCTTAATGCGGTCTGTATGTAATTTATATGAGTATGTATACGCATTTCTTGTACCAACTCCTTTCCTATGGACGTTTGACAATGTCCCAGTAAAATGGCAGTAATTTTATCAAATTCTAATTGGGTAAGGGCGTTTTCTGGATATACTCTCATAGGACTAAATAGGCTGCAAATTTACTTAAATAAACATTAACAGCCTTTGAACAATTATAGGGGCAGATTGTTTTAAATTACACCCATATATTCAATTATGAAAACAATCATTACCCTTTTATGCATATTTACCTCCTTTTTGGGGTTACAAGCTTGTGCACAATCCAACAAAAAGCAAAAAACAACTCAAAATAAAATTAGCAACATGACAAATACAGAAACCATTACACTCGGATCAGGCTGTTTTTGGTGTACAGAAGCCATCTATCAAAGACTTGAAGGAGTGGTAAAAGTGACAAGCGGCTATAGTGGCGGACATATCGAAAATCCAACTTATGAGCAGGTTTGTGACAAGACAACAGGCCACGCCGAAGTTTGTCAAATAGTATATGATACCACCAAAATTAGCTTAGACGATATCTTGGCTGTATTCTGGAAAACACATGACCCAACTACCCCCAATCAACAAGGTAACGATGTGGGCCCTCAATACCGTAGTGCGGTATTTTATCACAACGAGCATCAAAAAGAGGTAGCTGAAAAGTATATCGCTGAATTAACCGCAGCAAAAGCATGGGATAAACCAATTATTACGGAAGTGACCGCATTTAGTAAATTTTATGCAGCAGAAAGTTATCACCAAAACTATTACAACAACAATACTTACCAAGGTTATTGCCGTTATGTAATTGGGCCAAAATTGGAAAAATTTGAAAAAGTATTTAAGGATAAGTTGAAAAAAGAAGGCGATGAATAAGCTTTTCCGTATTTTTAAAATTCACTATTCTATTACACCATTTAACTAATATGAAACTACGCTTTGTCTTTTACACCCTATTCTTTTTGGTTTTTTCCGCCAATGCACAAACCCGTTTCACTAAAGCTGACACCCTACGTGGAAGTTTAAATGAAAATAGAGACTGGTTTGATGTTCAACATTATACCTTAAAGGTGGATCCTAATCTTAAAGAACATAGCATTGACAACTCTTCTGTTGTTTGGGAATGTAAAGTGGTAAAGCCATCCAAAAAAATTCAAATTGATTTGCAGGCTCCAATGATTATTGATGAAATCAATTTTACTGCCTATACCTCAAAAAGCGGAAAAGAATGGAGCGATAGAAAAAAAATTAATTTTACAAGAGAGGGCAATATTGCCCTTGCAGATATAGATACTAGTTTACAAGCAGGCGATCAATTTCAAATCTTAATCAATTTTCATGGCAAGCCAAAAGAAGCCATTCGACCTCCTTGGGACGGTGGATGGATTTGGAAAACAGATGCCAATGGAAAACCTTGGGTTTCCGTTGCTTGTCAAGGTTTAGGTGCATCAGTATGGTATCCATGTAAAGACCATCAATCCGATGAACCAGATAAAGGAGTAAACTTATTTTTAAAAACCTTTGATGGACTAGCTTCTCTAGGTAATGGACGTGCAGTCATTGAAGAAAATGGAGCTAAATTATCAGGTCATTGGAAGGTAACCAACCCCATTAATACCTATAATGTGGTTCCCTATATTGGAGATTACGTTGGATGGAATGAAAAATACAAAGGATTAAAAGGAAATCTTGACATCAACTACTGGGTATTAAGATCCGATTCTGCCAAAGCCAGAAAACAATTTACCCAGGTTCCTCAAATGTTAAAGGCATTTGAATATTGGTTTGGGCCCTATCCTTTTTATGAAGATGGATTTAAAATGATTCAAAGTCCTCATTTAGGCATGGAGCATCAATCTGGTATTGCCTATGGTAATAAATTTGGAAACGGTTATTTGGGTCGAGATTTATCTGGTACGGGCTGGGGATTAAAATGGGATTTTATCATTGTGCATGAAAGTGGTCATGAATGGTTTGCCAACAATATAACGAGTAAGGATATTGCAGACATGTGGATTCATGAAAGTTTTACTAATTATTCAGAAACTTTATTTACCGAATTTTATTATGGTAAGGAAGCTGGCAATGAATATAGTTTGGGAAGTAGAAAAGGGATTCAAAATGATCGTCCTATTATTGGGCATTATGGAGTGAATGAAGAAGGCAGTGGAGATATGTATCCAAAGGGCGGCAGCATGATTCATAATATAAGACATGCCATAAACAATGATAGTTTATTCCGATCCATTTTAATTGGGCTGAATAAGGACTTCTATCACCAAACGGTAACTACAGAACAAATTGAAAATTATATTTCTAAAAAATCGGGGATCAATTTTAGCAAAGTCTTTGACCAATATTTGAGAACCATTCAAATACCCACCTTTGCTTATAGTTATGATGAGAAAGAAAAAATACTCACCTATCAATGGAAGACTTGTGTAAATGGTTTTAACATGCCATTACATTTTAATTATCAAGGAAGCGCATTTACTTTACTTCCATCTGATTATCAACCACAAAAGAGATTAATTAAATTAGAGAAGTTTAATGCAACGGAATTCG
>JACCDJ011674440.1_pt1 | contig 10431 bp, 9 predicted proteins | sample 7444481 | NCBI WGS metagenome assembly JACCDJ01 (sample SAMN15323435, study PRJNA562643) | freshwater metagenome | isolation source: river surface water | place: USA:Blue River Watershed | collected 2017-08-15 | reverse complement strand
GGGCAGTGGGTGACCCTGGTGGGTCAAAAGGGCTTGGCCCCTGGCGGTCAGCTGGGCTGGGCCAATCTGGATGGCTCGGTTAACGCAGCCGAGACCGAAAGGCAGTTACTCGGCCACTGCGGCGTTCGTGTGGGCGACCGACTGGGTACGCCCGGTGCGCAGGCTTCGGTGACCGATGCCTGGAACCTGCGCTTTGGTATTTGGAAGAACAATCCGCCGTCCGAGGCAGCCAGCCTGCTCGACCGCACTGGGTACGCCTACACCGCTAAAAACTGGCCTTCGCAATTTGGCGCCTATCGCGGACCGACGCCAGCCGGTGCGCATAGCACTGCGGCCAATTACCAGGTTAAAAGCGCAGATCATGCTTCGTGCGCAGACCTTGGCACGAGCGTGAGTACTTGCGAGAGCATCACCGGGCTCAAGCTCTCTGGCGGCAGCAAGAGCCTGGTACCCCCCGGACCAGCCTATGCATCGAGCACACGCACGGTCATCGTGCCCGTGGTCAACGCCAATGCACAGGTGACCGATTACCTGTGCATGCTGATGCTGCAGCCCATGAGCTCGCCCATGGTTGATCTGCAGTTTGAATTCATTGGCAACGCGGCCCTTGCCGACTCGCCGTGCATCACCAGCGGGCTGCCGGGTGGCAATTTGGGCCCTTTGGTGGCCACCTTGGTGCGATAAGCGATGGGCCGATCTACCTCTCCATCGGCAGGGCCTCAGCGCGGGGTGGCGCTGGTGGAGTTTGCCTTGGTGCTGCCGCTGCTGTTGCTTTTATGCCTGACCGTGGTTGAACTCGGCCGTGCGTTTTGGCACTACAAGGTGTTGGTGCAGTCGGTGCGCGAAGCGGCCCGCTATGTAGCCGCGCAAAAGCCCGGTGAAGGCGCCCAAGAGGCGCGCAATCTGGTACTGCACGGCAGCCTCTCGGCCGTGGGGCCTTATCAGTTGAGCGATCTGACCGCCACTCAGCCGGTGCAGGTGAACTGGCAACGCGACACCCAAAGTGGCATGGCGCTGGTGACGGTGGCTGTGCCCACCTACACCTTCAACTCCATGCTGGTGTCCTGGGCCGGCGTGGCATTGGGTCGCGTTGAGTTTCGGACTATTGCGGCCACTCAGAGGATTGCTTCATGCGGCACCGCCTGCTAAATCATCGCTCATTACCAGCACAAGCGGGTGCCAGCGTGATTGAGTTTGCTCTGGTGCTGTTGGTCTTTTTGACCTTCTTTCTGGGTCTGATTGATCTCACGCGCCTGCTCTACACCTTTCATGCCGCGCAGGAAGCGGCCCGGGTCGGTGCCCGCTACGCGGCTGTGTGCGACGACACCACCCGCAGCGCCGATGTGCGCACCGTGATGCAGCGCCTGGTCCCAGCAATTGCTTCGGTCAGCGTGGAATGGTCGCCCAGTGCCTGCACCGTCAATGACTGCCAATCGCTCAAATTGCGCATCAACGGTTTTGAGTTCAAGTGGATTTCCCCGATCGCGGGTGTCGACGCCCTGGCCCCCTTGAGCTTGCCGGTGATCGCTGTGACCACACCGCGTGAAGCGATGCGGCAAGACGCCAACAGCGCGGCGCTGTGCGCGCTATGAACTGCATCTTCGAGTACCCGCACATCTGTTGAAAAGTCGCAAGAGACCGAGCCAAGGATGAGCTTCTGACCTGACAAGGACTGACCCATGAAAATTGCCATGATTTCCCCCAGCAAGGTGCACCTCAATGAAATGACGCAGGTGCTGCAAGGCCCGATGCCTCAGGCTCTGCAAGGTGGCGTGCATGAGGTGGTGCAGGTCGAGGGCGGCCGCAGTCGTCTGGCTGAGGTGGTGCGTGACCATGATCCCGACCTGGTGCTGGTCGACGGCATGGGGCGCGACCCTGAGGAGCTTGTACCCGTCGAGCAGATCACTGCCGATCATCCGCAATTGGCCGTGCTCATGCTGTGCGCGCAGCAGTCGCCGGAGTTTTTGCTGCGCGCCATGCGAGCCGGTGTGCGCGAAGTTCTCCCATCTCCGCCGGCGCCCGCTTCGCTGTTGATGGCGGTTGACCGGGTGGCGCAGCGCAGCCAAGTATCCGGCCGTCACCGGCGCGGGCGTTTGCTGGCTTTCTTGGCCTGCAAGGGAGGAAGCGGTGCGACTTTCATTGCGTCGAACCTGGCCTATCAGTTGGCGACCGATGCCTCGGTACTGCTGATCGATTTGAACCTGCAGTTTGGGGATGCGTTGTCGCTTCTGCGTGAGGCGCCGGCCCCGTTGAATCTGGCCGATGTCGCTCGCGACATTGACCGGCTGGATGCGGCCTTTCTGTCGGCCTGCACCACCCGCCTTAGCGACCGCCTGTCTGTCCTGTCGGCTCCCGAGGAGTTGGCCGAATCGATGGAGGTTCGGCCTGAGCACCTGGAGGCGATCGTGCGGCTGGCCCTGCGGCACTACGACTTTGTGCTGATGGATCTGGAGCGTCACCTCGATCCCCTGACCCTGCGTGCCATGGATTTGGCGGATCAGGTGTTTGTGGTGATGCAGGCCGGGCTGCCGAGTGTGCGGCACGCGCGGCGCTTGCAGCAGGTGTTTAAGGGCCTGGCCTATGCGCCGGAGAAGATAGGCTGGATCCTCAATCGGTATGAGCGCGGCAGTGAAGTCGGCACCCAGGACATTGAGCGTACGCTGGGCGTGCAGACCCTGCGTCTGGTGGCCAATGCATACCGCGATGTCAGTGCGTCGGTTAGTTCTAGCACCCCGGTGCTCGAACTCGCCCGCTCGAGCCTGGTGACGCGGCACCTGGCCGAACTGGCGCGCAGCCTGAGCCCGCGCAGCCCGGAGAGGCGCAGCCTGATCGGCCGCCTGTTTCAACGTGCTTGAGGCCGGGCAGCGGCCCGCCAGCCCGCCGCTGAGCGTGCGTGATCTGCTGCGTCCTCCGGCGGGTCCGGCCGCTCCGCCGTTGGCAGCGCCGGCGCAGGCACCGGTTGAGCGCTACCAGATCATCAAGGGTCGCCTGCACATGCGACTGATTGAGCAGTTTGATCTGTCGGCGCTGGAGGCACTGGCCCCCGAGGTGTTGCGTCAGGAGATTGCCCGCCTGACCGAGCGCTTGCTTGAACAGGAGCCGGTTGCCATCAATGAGTCGGAACGGCGTCAGCTCATACGCGACATCCAGCACGAGATGATGGGGTTCGGTCCTTTGGAATGGCTGATGGCCGACCCCACCGTCTCTGACATTCTGGTCAATGCCTGGCATCAGGTCTATGTCGAACGGCGCGGTCGCCTGGAGCTGACTGCGGTGACCTTTCAGGATGAGGCGCATCTGATGCGCATCATCGACAAGATCGTCTCGCGGGTCGGTCGACGCGTTGATGAATCGAGCCCGATGGTCGATGCGCGGCTGCCGGATGGATCACGGGTCAATGTGGCGATTGCCCCGGTGGCCATTGATGGACCGGTGGTCTCGATTCGGCGCTTTGCGCATGTGCCCTTGAACATGGACAAGCTCACGGGCGAGGGCTTGCAGAGCCTGACCCCCGACATGGCCCATTTTCTTCAGGCTCTGGTGCAGGCCAAGGTCAACGTCCTGATCTCTGGCGGCACCGGATCGGGCAAGACCACCTTGCTCAATATTCTTTCGGGCTTTATCCCGCATGGCGAGCGGGTGGTCACCATCGAGGATGCGGCCGAGCTGCAATTGCAGCAGCCCCATGTGGTGCGGCTGGAGACGCGGCCACCCAATATCGAGGGACAGGGTGAGATCACGCAGCGGGCGCTGGTGCGCAATGCCTTGCGGATGCGGCCGGACCGCATCGTGATCGGTGAGGTGCGGGGCGCCGAGGCGCTGGACATGTTGCAGGCCATGAACACCGGCCATGAAGGGTCCATGACCACCATTCATGCCAACACCCCGCGTGATGCGCTCGCGCGCCTTGAGAACATGATGGCCATGGCCGGCTTGAGCCTGCCCATTCGCGCAGGTCGGCAGCAGGTGGCTGCGGCGATCTCGGTGGTGGTGCAGTCTCTGCGGCTGATCGATGGGCGCCGCAAGATCACCAGCATTCAGGAGATCACCGGTATGGAGGGCGAGATGATCAGCCTGCAGGAAATCTTCAGCTTTCGACAGCTCGGGGTGGGTGCCGATGGCACGGTGATCGGGCAATTTGCCCCCAGCGGTGTCCGGCCCCAGATCATGGGTCGTCTGAGGGCCTTTGGGCTGGACTTTCCCGATCGCATGTTCGATCCCTCGCGTGTGGTGGAGTGCGGCCCATGAACGCGCTGACCTGGCTCCACCATCCCGCCGCACTGCTGCTGGCCGTGCTGGTGTTTGTGGCCCTTTTGCTTTTCCTGGAGGGGCTGTACCTGCTGTGGCGCTCGGCCTTCGGGTCGCAAGCCCGCCATTTGGCACGCCGCCTCAAGGCTCTGGCTCTGACGGCCGATCGAGTGCCGATGCGGATCTCAGACCCGGATCCCGGAACAGGGACGCTTTTCGCCTGGCTCGACCGGGGTGTGATGCGCCGGCTGCTCCACGATCCGCTGCGGCAGGCCGATTTGCCCTGGCGGTCTTGGCAGTGGCTGGGCGGCAGCCTGCTGGCAGGCATGGCCACGTCCTTGCTGCTGCAATCCTTGCGCTGGCCGGCGAGCGTGTCGCTGGCAGCGGGCCTGGGCGTGGGCTTGTTGCCAACCGGCTATGTGTTGCTGCGCCGTTATCAGCGGCTTGCCCGATTGCATGCGCAGCTGCCCGATGCCCTGGACATGATGGCTCGTGCCCTGCGGGCGGGCCACGCTTTTTCTTCGGCCTTGCAGATGGCAGCGCAGGAGCTGAGCGATCCGCTGGCCGCTGAGCTGCGCTCAGTGCATGAGGAGGTGCGCTTTGGCCTGAGCCTGCAGCAGGCCTTTGACCATTTGATCGAACGCGCCCCGCTGACCGATTTGCGCTACCTGGTTGTGGCGGTGTTGATTCAGCGCGAGTCGGGCGGCAATCTGGCCGAGGTGATGGGCAAGCTGGCGCAACTCATTCGTGCGCGGCAGCGCCTGTTGGCCCGGGTGCGCGTGCTCTCCAGCGAAGGGCGTCTGTCGGCATGGATTCTGGTGTTGCTGCCCTTCGCCCTGGCGGGGCTGTTGGCCGTGTTCAACCCCCAATTCATCAGCCCGCTGTGGACCGATCCGATCGGCATCGGTCTGCTCAAGGGCATGCTGGTGATGATGTTTTTGGGTGTGGTCTTGATGGTGCGTATCGTGCGCATCCGTGTTTGAGGAATTCGCTCATGCTGCTGCTGGCCTTGCTGGTTTTTCTCGCCGTAGGTCTGGGGGTTGCGGGCCTGTATGTCTGGCTGGTACCGACGCAGGCGCAGCAGCGCCTGGAGCAGTTGGCTGCGCCAGCCGCGTCGACCGCCTGGACCGCTCGGGCGGCTCGCTGGGCCGAGCCGCTGGCCCGCTTGTCCATTCCCACCGGAGCCTGGCAGGAATCGCCGCTGCGGCTGCAATTTCTGCAGGCGGGTATCAGCCGTGAAGATGCCAGGTTGTTGTACTTTGGGGCCAAGACCCTGCTGCCGCTGTTGCTGGCGGGCGTGGTGCTCGCGGCGGTGCAGGGTACGGGCACGCTGGAGCTGCTGCTCGCTTTGGCACTGGCGGCCCTGTGCGGCTCTTATGTCCCCAATGTGGTTTTAGCGATCGCGCGGCGTCAGCGCCAGCGAGAGATCTTCGAGCACTTCCCGGATGCCACTGACCTGATGCTCATTTGCATGGAAGCGGGTTTGAGTATGGATGCAGCCCTGGCGCGGGTAGAGCGCGAGATACGCCTGGGCAGTCGGGCTCTGGCTGATGAACTGCATCTGACCCAGCTGGAGCTGCGAGCCGGTGTCTCGCGTGAGCAGGCCCTGCGGCATCTGGCCCTGCGAACCGGCGTGGAGGAGATCGCGACCTTCGCGCTGATGCTCAGACAGGCCGAGCGTCTTGGCACCAGCATCGGGGATTCGCTGCGCGTCTATTCCGATGAGTTGCGGCACAAGCGCATGGTGCGTGCTGAGGAGGCTGCGGCCCGGGTTCCCACCAAAATGCTGCTGCCTTTGGTACTGTGTATCTTTCCTTCGATCATTTTGGTGGTCATGGGGCCGGCGGCCATCACCGTCATCCGCACCCTGATGCCGCTGCTGGGCGGCGGCGCCTGAGCGCCCTGGCGACTAGCCGGCAAACAGATCGCCGGTGATGGGGTCCGGGTCGCCCAGGCGGTGCTTGAGCGCATAGAGATACAGCTCCATCCGGTTGCTCACGCCCAGCTTGTGATAAATCGAGCTGAGGTGGTTGCGCAAGGTGTGCTCGGAGATAAAAAGCCGAGCGGCCAGCACCTTGTTGCCGGCCCCATGACCGGCCAGGATGACCTGGACGATCTTGCGCTCACGCTGGGTCAGCGTGGCCTGTCGAACCTGCTCCGCATCGGGGGGCGCTTGCTTTTGCCAGCCGTGCAGCACCCGGGCCAATGAGGCGCGATCGAGCCAGACCTCACCGGCTGATACCTTCTCAATGGCCTTGAGGACGGTTTGCGCGCTGGCATCCTTGCGCAAGACGCCGCAGGCGCCCAATTGCACCGCGTGGTCCAGCACATGGGGCTTGCGCTCGGCGGTAAGCACCAGCACGCGGCATTCGCTTTGGCTGCACAAGGCCGGCAGGATGTCCAGGCCGCTTCGTCCGTCCAGATCCAGATCCAGCAGCACCACCGCAGGTCTGTGTTGCTGGGCCTGATGCAGGGCTTCTTGCGGGGTGGCCGCGGTGGCCACCACCTGCATGCCCATGCCCTGTGTGGCAATGAGCTGCTCCAGCCCCCAGACGATGGTGGGGTGGTCATCGACGATCATCACCCTGACCACGGGCTATACCGGGAGTCGCACGCGCACAGCGGTACGTCCGCCGGCCTGGGTACAGACCAGGGCCCGTCCTCCCAGAGCCTGCGCACGTTCAGTGATCGATCGCGGGGTGAAGGGTTGTGCGCCCGATGGGGCATCATTGGCGATATGGATGCCCAGCCAGCCGTCCTTGCAGTCGATGCGGACCTCTGCAGCGCGCGCCTGCGTGTGACGGCGGATGTTGCTCAGACCTTCGCGCACCAGATGCGAAACCTCCTCGTGCAGCCTGGCGCTCAGCCGGGGGGCTTGGTGGGCCTGTACGGCAATGTCCAGGCCGTGAAAATCGCGCATCTGGCGGGCCTGGTTTTCTAGCTCGGTACGCAGGCACTGGGTGCCACTGGGCGATGGATGCGTAAGGCGTTGTGCGCACTGGCGCAGGTCGCTGATCACGGCCTCGGTCATGGCCACAATGCGCTGCAGCCCTGCTTCTAGCGGATGCCCTGTGCCTGCTTGCAGGCGCAAGGCCTCAACCGCCAGCTTCAGTCCGATGTAGGGCTGTATCGCGCCATCGTGCAGGTCCAGTGCCAGCCGCCGCCGCTCGGCATCGAGGTCATGGGCTTGGGCTTGGGCTTGGGCGGCTGGCAAGGGTTGGGGTGATGAGCTTGCCTCGAGCTGGGCCCGCAGTTCGCGCAACTGACTCCGCAGCCGACGTTCGCGCCAGCCGGCCAGTGCCCAGGCTGCAGCCAGTACGCCCAGATGGCTCGCCCACAGCGCCCCTGAGGGCGTCGTCGGTGTCAGGTTCAGGCTGTGGACCAAGGTCAAGGCCAGGCCCAGTGCCAGGGTCAGCGCCAAGCCCAGCAGCAAGGTCATTCGCCGCAGACGGGCCAGCACTTGTGGCACGGATGCGTGGAGCTCAACGGGGGTGCAAGGGGTACAGGCCAGGGGAGCGGACATGGGGCACGAGTGGGCAAAGGTGGCAATGACAGGCGCTGGCTGACAGCCCTTGGGGCCCATCAGCCAGCGCTGTACTGTCAGGCAAAGCCTGGCCCATCGGCGTCTGTCACCGTCGGTAAAACATGTAGGACGCGGTCACCGCCGGGGCGCGCCGTGCAGGGCAGGGCAAATCTGCCGATGAGCTTGCGGCAGGCCGGTCGGGCCGCGCCTGGCCACAAAGGGTCGCACAGCAAGCAAGCGGCTGGCGCCCGATGAAAAAAGCCGCGAGGGCCCGGCCTCTTGCAAGAGGCCTGCCGTCGCGGCGATTGGGCGGCCCGCGGGCCGCACATGTGCCCGACTTACTTGAGGTAGTCCGACACCACCTTCCAGCGGCCGTCCTGAATTTGTGACAGGCGCGAGAGGTTGCTGCCCAGGCGCTTGGTGGGGCTGAAGGTCATTTCGGCGCTGCCGAAGATGTCCGGCGGGATCACCATGGAGTCCATGGCCTTGACAAAGCTGTCGGTGGTCAGGTTGTTGCCCGCCTTCTGCGCGGCGCGGATGAAGGAGTCGATGACCGAGTAGCCGTAGACCGAGAACACGGTGGGGTCGTCGTTGAACTTGGTCTTGTACTTGTTGGCCCAGAAACGGATGGGCTGCGAGGCCTCGTCCAGGTAGGGGTTTTGCACCGACATGGCGGCATACAGACCGTTCATGGCTGGCCCACCGAGTTTGTGGATGAGGTCGGTGTATGCGCCGCTGGAGCCCACGAAAGTGGGGTTATAGCCGCTGCGCCTTGCGGTGGCAATGGTGCCGATGGTTTCGCGGATCAGGGTGCCCATCACGACCAGATCGCATTCAGCCGCCTTCAGGCGAGCCACCTGCGAGACAAAGTCGGTTGCGCCGCGCTTGAAGGTGGTCTTCTCGGCCATGGTGACATTGATCGTCTTCAGGCCGTCGTCTGCGCCGCGCTGGACCTCCAGCCCGAATTCGTCGTCCTGATAGATGGAGCACACCTTCTTGGCGCCCTTTTCCTTGACCAAACGCGGTACGGCCAGACGCATTTGGTCGTAGTAGGTGGCGGCGAAGGAGTACTTGAGCCGGTGGAAGGGCTCGTACATCTCCCGGGCGGCGGTGACCGGGAAGAAGTTGATCACGTTCTTCTCAAATTGGACCGGCATGGCCGCCAGATTCTGCGCCGTACCAATATGGCCGACCATGGCAAAGATCTTGTCCTGGTTGACCAGCTTCTGTGCTGCCAGCACGGCACGCTTGGGGTCGTAGCCTGAGTCTTCCACCAGCAGCTTCATTCGCCGGCCGTTGACACCGCCTTGCTCGTTGAGTTCGTCGATACGCAACTGCATGCCGGCCCGGATCTGCTTGCCGAAACCGGCCAGCGGCCCCGACAGGTCCTGGATGGTGCCGATGGTGATCATGTCCTTGCTCACGCCCTGGCTCTGGGCCTGGGCCAGACCGGCCGAGAGGGCGAGCGTGGCAGCAGAGACAGTGAGGGCGAGCGCCTTGGCGCGGTGGGTCATGGGTTTCTCCTTGTAGGTGATGAGACGGACAACTTACCGGTACATGGCCTCGATCTGCGAGGCGTACTTGTTTTCAACCAACTTGCGCTTGAGTTTCATCGTGGGCGTGAGTTCTTCGTCTTCAGCGCTGAGCTGTTTGTCGAGCAAGAAGAACTTCTTGATTTGCTCAACGCGGGCGAATTTGGCGTTAACCCGGTCCAGTTCTGCCTGTATCAATTCTTGCACCTCTGGTGTGCGCGTCAAGCTGGCGTAATTACTGAAGGGGATTTCCCGATCCTGGGCGAATTTCTCGACGTTGTCCTGGTCGATCATGACGATGGCCACCAGGTAAGGGCGCTTGTCACCGATGACCACCGCGTCGGTGATGTAAGGCGAAAACTTGAGCTCGTTTTCCAGTTCGGTGGGAGTGATGTTCTTGCCGCCGGCAGTGATGATGATGTCCTTCATCCGGTCGGTGATGCGCAGATAGCCCTGCTCATCCATCACCCCGACATCGCCGGTGTGCAGCCAGCCCTCGGCATCGATGGCCTCGGCTGTTTTTTCAGGCAGATTGAGATAGCCCTTGAACACATTGGGCCCGCGCACCAGGATCTCGCCGGTGGTTGCATCTACACGCACTTCGTTGAAGCTGGCGGCCGGCCCGATGCTGCCGGGTTTGATGGCTTGCGGTGGATTGCCGGTGGAGGCGCCGCAGGTCTCGGTCATGCCCCACACCTCAAGCATGGGCACACCCAGAGCCAGGTACCAGCGCACCAGTTCCGGCGAAATCGGTGCGGCCCCGGTCACGCAGTAACGGGCCCGATGGATGCCGATCAGCTTGCGAGTGTTGTCCAGTGCCAGCAGGCGGGCCAGCCTAAATTGCAGGCGCAGCACAGCGCCGACCGGACGGCCCGCGATCACCGTATCGGCCACCCGGTAACCGACCGCGATAGCCCAGCCGTAGGTCATTTGCTGCAAGCGCCCCGACTCCTTGAGCGCGATCATCACGCCGGAATAAAACTTCTCCCAGACCCGTGGCACTGCGGTAAAGACGGTGGGTGCGATTTCTCGTACGTTTTCGGGTACCGTCTCAGGGTTTTCGACAAAGTTGAGCTTGCAGCCGGTGTAGAGCGAAAAATACTCACCGCCCATGCGTTCGGCAATGTG
>JACCDJ010074109.1_pt1 | contig 10435 bp, 4 predicted proteins | sample 7444481 | NCBI WGS metagenome assembly JACCDJ01 (sample SAMN15323435, study PRJNA562643) | freshwater metagenome | isolation source: river surface water | place: USA:Blue River Watershed | collected 2017-08-15 | reverse complement strand
TAGAACCTGTGATGAGCGAAACCACTATCAAATATCATTACGATGGGTTGGCTGCAAAATATTCTGAACGATATAACAAAGGAGAAGGTGATGCTGACTTTAACTACGGCGGCGCTGTTTTACATAATTTGTTTTTTAGCAATCTGGCCCCTCCCAGAGCTGCAAACAAACCAGAGGGGCTCAGTAAATCTTTGATAGACGACAAATACGGCAGCTTTGACAAATTTAAAGAAGCCGTAGAAAAAACTGCTATGTCAATACAAGGCAGCGGTTGGCTATATATGGATACATCTGGAGAGGTCCAGATTATACGCAATCACGAATATAAGAAGAATATGCGGATTGCACTGTTGATTGATTGGTGGGAACATGCTTGGGCCCTAGATTATCAGCAGGACAAAGCCAAATACCTTAACAATATTTGGCGTATCATCAACTGGGATGTTGTTGATATTCGACTACAAGGAGCATAAAATGTTAGATACAATCGTATTATTATTAGTAGGTGCATTCATTGGTTGGCATTTCCCCGAGCCTAGCTGGGCAAAGGTAATCAAAGCCAAAGTTTTATCAATGATTAAAAAATAAGGAACAAGTATGGCATACTCAGAGAAAGTAATTGATCACTACGAAAACCCTCGTAATGTCGGTAGTTTCTCTAAGGATGAACCCGGGGTGGGCACCGGTATGGTTGGTGCTCCTGCCTGCGGGGACGTGATGAAACTACAGATAAAGGTAGACGATGATACAGGTATTATTACAGATGCGAAATTTAAGACTTATGGCTGCGGATCGGCTATCGCGAGTTCGAGCCTGGTCACAGAATGGCTCAAAGGAAAAACCCTTGAACAGGCCGGAACAATCAAAAATTCCGCAATCGCAGAAGAATTAGCATTACCCCCGGTAAAGATACATTGTAGCATTCTTGCCGAAGATGCAATTAAGGCTGCTATAGCTGACTACAAAAACAAGAATGATCTCACTAACTGAATTAGCTGCAGAAAAAATAAAATCCCAACTAGAGAGAAGAGGTAAGGGCCTAGGAATCCGTGTTGGAGTGAAGACCACAGGTTGTTCCGGCATGGCATATGTATTGGAATATGTAGATGTTGCTCCTGTAACTCGAGATCAATTTGTCTACGAAAGCAACGGAGTACAGGTTTGGGTAGACGGCCGTAGCATACCTTATGTCAACGGTTTAACTATGGACTGGCAGCGCAAAGGTCTCAATGAAGGGTTTGAGTTTATAAATCCCAACGAAAGAGATCGCTGCGGCTGCGGAGAAAGTTTTAGGGTTTAATATTTGCCCACTGGCAAGTCAATACTAGCCGGCATATCCCAGATTTTCTTACGCTCAATGCCTTTACGCTGAGCAAATCTTTTAGCATCGCAACCAGAACAGCAATGAAAAAAATTGTTGCTAAGTCTCTTTGAACTAACTTTCTTTAGTTCTCTTTTAAAAATCTCATCGCAATTGTCGCAACTGAATATCGCCAAAGTTTTGGTACGAGTATAAGAATGCTCTATACCTAGCTTACTGGTCCTAACATATTCTGTTGTAACATATTCCTTGCGCAAGAACATCAAGTATTTACATTAGGCTTATAAAATTTTTGGATAAATACCTAATAAATTCACCCAGGATCAATTATGGCAAGAAGAATTATTGACATCGGCACAGTCGGGAACGACGGCACCGGAGATAGTATCCGTGATTCATTCCGTAAAGTTAATGAAAACTTTAGGGAACTATACAGCTCTTTAGGACTAGGAGAAAGACTAAAGTTCATTACTTTAGACGATACTCCGGAAACTTATGACGGTGCATTAGATAGCAGTCAAAATAACTACACACCGTTAATTACTGTTAATAACACCGAAGACGGATTAACTTTTAAACACCTCAGAGCAGGTAACGGTATCAGTATCGATTTCGAGGGAAATCCTACTGAAATTGTAATTAATTCAGATTTCGCAGAAATTTCTGCAGATCCTAGTCCACAGCTAGGCGGTAATCTTAGCGCAAGATTCGGAGGTGAGCAATATAGGATTTTAGATTTAGGAACTAATTCTACACCTATAACACCCTTATATAAACACGAAGCAGTTAATAAATCTTACGCAGATACAAAACTCGCTAAAGCTGGTATTAATGCAATTGATCCCGAAACCGGTATAGCAAATATAGCTTTCGGTAGAATGACGGGTCCTCTATTGCTGAGTCGTGATCCTGAACCAGATGACGATATCTTATACGAAGGTCTTACTGCTGCAACTAAGAGATATGTTGATAGCTCTGCGTTCGGAAGTACTGTTAACTTATATGTTGCTACATCTGGTCAAGATGCTAGAACCGGAGTTACAGAGGCTTTACAAGGACGTGCTCTAGCCTATGCTTATAGAACCATCGAAGCAGCTTGTAAGAGAGCAGAAGAACTTGTTTTAGAAGCAAGAGAAGAACTAGGACCTTACAGAAAAAGATTAACATTTAATGGTGGTTCTAATGACTGTACATTATCCAAAATAGAAACTTCGCCTGCTTCTGGTACGGGTTTTATCGGTCTAATAAAAATGAGTGTAGAGGACGCAGAAATACATGTAGTAGGCGTCAACTACTATCCCGGAGATGTATTAGAAATCAACGGTGGAACTGTTGCTCCGGGTGGCGGAAGAGCAAGAATTGAAGTTCTATCTACTTTATCAACACCTGGTGCGATTTCAACATATAGAATAGTATCGTCTGGTTTGTATACTGCGTTACCTGCATCATCAGGCGCTGCCACTACAATTGTAGTTAACGCTGCTCCCGAAGGAATTATAAGAACCAATACTGCCACTTTCGGATTGACTTTTAATGTGGCCAGTGTAGCTATAACCAATGGTGGATCTGGTTATAATCTTGTTTCTGTGAGAATTACCGGAGGTGGCGGTACTGGAGCATTCGGAACTGCTGTTGTAACCGGTGGTGTTATTACCAGTTTAACTATTACAGATCGTGGTTCTGGATTTACTTCTTTACCGACATTAGCCGTAGACCTTCCAAGATTTTTTATTAGGACAGATAATTATAGAACTGATTTCAGTGGAGACTATTCTACTACAACTCCAGAAACAATAAGAGGAAGAGATATTAGAGAGGGTCTATATCTACAAGGAGAAGATTCTGGAGCACTGGCTCAAATTGTTGCCCATTCTGGAGCTTTAGATAGCAGTGGTAATGAAATATTTGACGTTGATGTAAAATACGGAGCATTTACTATAGGAGAGACGATACTCTACGGTGATGTGTCTAAAAACATACAGATCGCAATTATAGTAGAGGCAGGAATATACGAAGAAAATTATCCTATTAAAGTTCCTAATAATACAACGATCGTAGGTGATGATTTCCGTAGATGTCAAATTAGACCAAGACCAGGCACAAGCTCGAGTCCGTGGGCTTTTATGAAATTCAGAAGAGATATATTCGTAGGTCAGGCCACCGGAGATTACGCAGTTTTTGATCCTATCGATGATCAATGGACCAACGAAGTCCGAAGCGGAGATTTAATTCAAATCGCATCTAGACTCTATGGTTATCACTATCTGGAAGATACTTCAGAACCAGTTTATCCTCCGATCAATAATCCGGGCGGATATACTGCCGCGGCTGCATTATTAACCTTGAACAAATCATTCCTAGCAGAAGAAATAACTGCCTGGATGAATAATAATATTTCAACAGCTACATCGCCAGCTAGTATCTGGTATATCTTCGAATATAATCAAGTTTTATGTAAGCGAGATGTAGGGTTGTTAGTAGATTCGTTTGTATTTGACTTAAAATACGGAAGCTACAACAGAACTATCAGTGCAGGTTTAAAATATTATCAAGGTCCTTCAAACCTAGGAGATCCCGAGATAGCCATTACTACTCAGCTACCTCAATACCTACAAGTTTTAACTCATCTTGAAAGTTTAATGCAAGATATCATTATTAATAATCCGATATCAACCGTTTATAATCAGTCATATACTCAAATAATCGATCCAGCATATCAAGCAGAGGTTGGATCAAGCGGAGTCGTTACTGCTCTGCTCACAGCACTGACCGATGTCATTGACGGATCCGGTTCTGTAAACTATCCAAAAGACAATGATAAACTAGATGTGTTCTTAGCTAATGATGCCACAAGATGGCAGAGTATCAGTGGTCAAGGACACGGCGGATTCATGATGGTACTAGATCCGACAGGACAAATTCTTGCAAAATCTCCGTATCCGCAAGAATGTGCTAGCTTTTCTAAGAGCATAGATAGAATAACTTTTTCCGGCGGTATGTATGTAGACGGATTCGCTGGAAACCTACAATTTAGACATACCGCATCATCGAGCGGAAACACTGTGATTTCGGTATCTGGTCTAGATAGATATCCTCAGTTACCGGCTTCTTTCATAGTCAGTGATACAGTTTATCGAGTAAACTATATCAGAAACTTTGTATACGGAGCGACCGGATCTACAGCAGATTTTATCTTAGACGAAACAGCACCTTTTAATATTGCGGCCGGATCTAGAAACTGTACTATTAGTGTAGGAACTCCTGCTGTGATCACATCCGTGGATCATAGACTGCAATCGGGTTCGATTTTATATTTCTCTAGTACAGGCACATTGCCCACAGGAATTTCTGCTAATACAGAATATTATGTTACATCAGACGGGTTAACTAACGATACTTTTAATATTACTGCCGTTTTAGGTTCTACGACTAAAGTCAATACCACAGGAGCAGGTGCTGGAACATTCAGCTATCAAAGAACATACGAATTAATCATGCCTGGTAATAGATCCATGGTATGTAATGACTTTACACAGATCAATGACTTAGGGTATGGTATAGTTGTAAACAACGGAGGCCTTGTTGAAGCTGTTTCGATGTTTACCTACTACTGTCATATTTCATTCTATTCTGTTAACGGCGGACAAATCCGTTCAGTTTCCAGTTCATCTGCACACGGAAATTATGCATTGGTGGCACAGGGATTTGATCCTTTAGAGGTTCCTACTCCTACGACTATATTTGAAGATCTAAATCAAACTGTTTACGCATTTGTTCCAGGGGGTGCTTACACTGGTGCAGCAGGACAATTATTCATTTATGTAGATGGATTCGATTATGCTCCAAATGCAGGTTCGGAATTAGAAATTAATCACAGTGGTACAGTTTTCCGTTATCCTGTTACTTCTGCACAATTAGATTCAGCATTTAACACTGTGTACAGATTGAATCTAACTTCCGGATCGGGTGCTGTTGAGTCTGAAGGATTATTTGATATTGTCGCTGACAATACCAAGATGACTCTACGACAGTCTAATCAAATCATCTTAACTGGTGATCTCGTTGAAGTTGCTGTCCGTCCTTCTACTGGTTTAAAACTAAGAGAAACCGAATCAACGATTTATCGTGTTCTTGAATTTGCCAGCTATATAGATCGCAATGGTCCTTATGAAGTTCTTATCAGTGCAACCAGTCCAGCTGTTATTAATATGCTGGCTACTGTTACTATTATCCAGACCAATGTGTGTACTACCAGCCAAAATCACAAACTTCGTATAGGCGATAAGTTTATTCCTACAAGTACAGCCAACGGATTTGTTTCGGGAACTACCTACTATGTTATTTCTGTTCCTAACTATAATCAGTTTACAGTATCGACGAGTCCGGGCGGGTCTACCCATGTATTAGTTAATGGTGTTAGTCTTACTATCAAAGGTGTTAAAACCCATAAACTTTTAGAAAACTATACGATAAGCTTCACTGCTTCCGGTGGTACTTTACCCACAGGTTTTACAGCACTCCAGATATACTATGTGATTTCGTCTGGATTAACCGATACGGCATTCAAAATATCTGCTAGTAAAAACGGTATTCCTATAAATGCCTTAACCGCAGGTTCGGGTACATTCTTATTAACTCACGAAGGATTAACTAAAACGAATCTTCGTGAAAACTACGATTATGTAGAATTAACTATCTGGCAAAGAGGCGAATTCACTTCAGACTACCCCAGCGGAAGAACCTGTACTTTTAATACAGGTTCGTTACCAGTAACTCCTCCAGAAATAACCTTAAACAGTCACGGTTTCAATGACGGCGATGTAATTGGTTTTTCAGTAAGTTTAGGTGGAGCTATGCCTTCAGGATTATCCGATGCTGCACATTATCTTGTAGATAATGCCGCGCTTAACACATTCGAAATCACTCAGATGGATGGTTCTGCTATCACTTTAACCAGCACAGGTAGCGGAACATTCTCGGTAGGTAAGGTTACCGGTCGTGTCGGAGACAGTTCATTTAGAGTAGTACCTATTAACACAGATATCATTGGTAGACTAGATAACGCTAAATTTATGTGGATCGGTGAAGAATATATCATCGACGATTATCAATCAGAAACTGTAACCAATGCACCTTACGCTAAAGTGATCCTAAACAGACCTTTAGTCAATGCCATTAACGACACTAATACAGCATTAACATTAAAAGCTACCGTACCTATCAGATCTAATGGATCTATAGGTACATTGACTATTCGTATTTCTCTAACTCGTGTAACCGGTCATGATCTTCTAGAAATTGGCACTGGATCATATGCAGACACTAATTATCCAAAAGAAATTTATGGAACATCTGTAAATCCTATCAGCGAAGATACAGAAGTCGAAGAACGAGATGTTGGTCGTGTGTTCTATGTAACCACAGACCAATACGGTAACTTCAAAGTTGGACCATACTTCAAAGTTGACCAAGGTACTGGTCAAGTTACATTCTCAAGTTCGATCGCTCTAAGTAACTTAGACGGTATCGGATTTAAACGAGGAGTTCCAGTAAGTGAATTCTCTACAGACTCAGGATTCACCGATAATGCTACAGACACTGTACCAACAGAAAATGCTACTCGTATCTATATCGAAAGAAGATTAGGCGTTACACATGCCGGAGCTCCTGTAGATAATAATCTGTTGATTCCTGTTAATAGTGGCGGATACATGTCTCTCGACGGTCAATTGTCTATGAAGGCCTCTATGAATCTTGGTAACAACAGGATTATAAACGTGGCAGATCCGGTGGGGCCGTTAGACGCTTTAAACCTAAGAAGTTTAACACTAAACAATCTACAAGGTTTCGATGCTACCTCAATACAAGCAGGTGATATTTTAACATTTACGGGTTCTGAATCAAATGTAATAAATGCTACTATTACAGGAGATATAAGATTTGGATCTCTAGAGCCTGGATTAGACAGTACACTAAAACTTATCAATGTACAGATCGTTGATAATACCATTGTTAACTCAGATATTAACAGCGGTGCAGCTATCGCTCAAAGTAAATTGGCATTAAATGCGGCAACTACAAGAGCGAATGCTACAGGTATAACACAAGCTGACAGAGGTATTGCAAGTTTCGACAGTGCTAACTTTGACATCACCGACGGGTGGGTCACTATTAAAAACAATGGTGTTGCACTAACTGATCTTCCACAATTAGCTCCAGATACTGTTATTGGTAACAGTGGTCTTGTAACCGGTAATGCATCAGCAGTTTCTTTTGCTACAGTAGTCGACGAGGGATTGGCTGTTAAAAAATCTAATTTTGGTCAATACGGTGCTGCTACAGGATTCTTAAGAAGATTGAATGTTAGCGGTACCTCAGATAATGATTTCACAACTGTAGAAGCTGCGGCTGGATCGGCTGCTAGTCCAGAAGTTGGAAAATTAGTTCTAAGAGACAGCAACGGAGATTTTGGTGCAAGAATAGTCGATGTATCTCAATTAAAAATCGATGGAGCTATAGCTGTCGACACCAGCACCAGTGCTACTGGAGGAACTATTACCTATGCTGGATTTAGCAATACCGGTGGAATAACTATTTCTACTGGTTCTCTGGCTACAGATAAAGTATCACAATATCTGAACGATTCCCATAGATTTAGAAATCAAACTAACAGTGCTAATGCTCCAATTATTTGTTCAAGCGTCGAAGCAGTGGCATTGACCACAGGCGGTAATACCACAGCAGGTACCATCACAGGACGTTGGACTTTAACTGGAACTTCACCTAATGAATCAAGACTACAGGCCACATATTCCGCTGACCTTGCAGAGTACTACGAAGGTGATCGAGAATACGAAGTAGGAACCGTTCTTGTTTTCGGTGGAGATAAAGAAGTTACTACTACCGGAACACAAGGAGATACCAGAGTAGCTGGTGTAGTTTCTAATACCGCAGCATTTGTTATGTATGATGCTTGTCCTGGATTTAAAAATCTAGTCGCGCTGCAAGGTCGTGTACCTTGTAAGGTCGTAGGTAGGATTAAGAAAGGAGAAATGTTGGTAACTTCTAGAATACACGGTGTTGCCGTAGCAGGCGGATCTGATATCAAGGTCGGTACTGTTGTAGGTAAAGCATTACAAGATTACGATTCAGATCACATCGGAACTATTGAAATAGCAGTAGGGAGAACATAATGGCAGATTCAACAGTATACAGCACAGCGATAAATCCCGGAGCACCTCCCTTACGATGGGATAATGTCTACGAAGCTTTCCAACAGGTTAATGCTAATTTCGAAATGATCGAAGCTGCATTAGGATCTGCAGGTATAACTCCTATTAATTTTAATGATTTAGACAGCAGTGTTTCTCCTGCTGATACAGCTACATTTACATTAGGAAGTATAGCCAAACAATGGAAAAGTGTTCACACAGCTGAATGGATCGACGTGGCTGGTAGCGAATTTAACGGTCTTTGGGCAGGTAATGCGCATATAAAAGGTATAGGATATACCATAGACCTTCCTCTAAATTCAACAGTTGATGGAAATCTAATCATCGATCCTGCGAAGGTATGGTTCAATGAAATACAGATCGACAATAATGAAAGCATCGTAGCCACAGATGTTAATGATAGTTTTAATATATTATCCGGCAATGGTATCAGTCTAAGTGTTGACAGCGGTGCTGAAGCGTTAACCGTATCTAACACCGGTATATTAGATGTGACTGCAGGTGCAGGTATTTCTAGAACAATAGTTTCTGGTACAGCTAACATAGTAAACACAGGTGTACTTACATTAGCTAATACTGGAGGTATTGGAACAAGAACCAGCGGTCTGGGTATCAATGTCAGCAGTGCTGCTGGCAATCCTGTTATTACCAACACAGGTGTCATCAGCATCAGTAGCGGTGTTGGTATCACAGTTTCTTTAGATGCTGTTACAGGCGATGTTACTGTTTCGAACAGTGCTCCGGCAGTTAACGCATTTGCACAGATCGAAGTTGACGGCGACAGTGCTAATAGATTGCAGGCCGACGCTGTAAGCGATGTATTGAATATTGTCAGCGGTGCAGGAATAACTTTATCTAAGAATACTTCTACAGACACTTTAACAATCACAGTCAATCCAGTATTTGATTTAAAAGGATCCGTGTTTGGTGACGACAGTTCAATATTAGTTGATGCTGTCAGCAATTATATCTATGGTAATGTTAGAGCAACAACATTAAGAACCAGCGAACAAAAAATTGCTTTAGGCGATCTTGCAGGAGAAACTACGCAAGGAGCCAATGCAGTAGCTATCGGTCGTGAAGCCGGTAGAACTACACAAGGCGGACAAGCTGTGGCAATAGGTGGACTGACTGGTCAAACCTCACAGGGCGATTCAGCTGTAGCTATTGGTGTATTAGCTGGCCAGACTAGTCAAGGTATGTCAACAGTAGCAATTGGCAATCAGGCTGGTCAAACTACACAAGGTAATGTAGCAATAGCTATTGGTGCGCAGGCTGGCGAAACTTCGCAAGGAAGTATTGCTGTTGCTATTGGTCAAAATGCGGGACAAGATAATCAAGGATCTTCCGGAATAGCTATTGGTTATTATGCCGGTAAAGATACGCAAGGAACTGGAGCAATCTCACTAGGTTATACCGCAGCACAGGTTACACAAGGATCAGCAGCGGTGGCTATCGGATGGAGTGCTGGTCAAACTAACCAAGGTGCTAATGCTATTGCTATTGGTTATCGAGCAGGTTTCACAAATCAAAATGCAAGTTCTATCGTAATAAATGCCAGCGGAGTAGCTCTAAACACAACAGGTGCAGGACTTTATGTTGATCCAATTAGATTAGGAAGCAACGGTCGAGCAATAATGTACGATACTTCAACTAGAGAAGTATTTTATAGCAATATTGAATTACTGGCCAATACCATTTCAACTTCTGACTCATCCGGCTTAACCGTAGATGTGCAAACAACATTTAACACTGATGTTACTTTTGAAAACGATATAACTGTTGCAGAACGATTGACAGTCAAAGGCAGTAGAGTAATTAATATAACAGAATTACAAGCTATATCAGCGGCAAGCACAAGTTTCAGTGACTTCCAAGCAAG
>JACCDJ010325709.1_pt1 | contig 10438 bp, 8 predicted proteins | sample 7444481 | NCBI WGS metagenome assembly JACCDJ01 (sample SAMN15323435, study PRJNA562643) | freshwater metagenome | isolation source: river surface water | place: USA:Blue River Watershed | collected 2017-08-15 | reverse complement strand
GTGCGTCAGCATGTGCGCGGTATTGGCGTGACCTTGTTCATCAACTGGCTGGTAAAGCCTTTCTCGATGGCGCTGCTGGGCTGGCTCTTCATTCGTCATTGGTTCGCGCCGCTGTTGCCCACTGATCAGATCGACAGCTACATTGCCGGTCTCATTCTTCTGGCTGCTGCGCCTTGTACCGCGATGGTATTTGTCTGGAGTCGACTGTCGAATGGCGATCCGCTGTTTACGCTGTCGCAAGTCGCGCTGAATGACACCATCATGGTGTTTGCTTTTGCACCACTGGTTGGCTTGTTGCTCGGTCTCTCAGCGATCATCGTGCCCTGGGATACGCTGGTGACATCGGTGGTGCTTTATATCGTAATACCCGTGATACTTGCCCAGCTATGGCGACGACACTTGCTGCGACGTGGCCAGGAGGCTTTCGAGACAGCCTTGGAAAAAATCGGGCCATGGTCCATTGCCGCACTGCTGTTGACGCTGGTACTGCTGTTCGCGTTTCAGGGTCAGGCCATCATTCGACAACCGCTGGTGATTGCACTGCTGGCCGTACCGATTCTGATTCAGGTGTTTTTCAATTCGGCGCTGGCCTACTGGCTAAATCGCAAGCTGGGTGAATCACACAGCGTGGCCTGTCCTTCTGCATTGATCGGTGCATCAAATTTTTTTGAGCTGGCAGTCGCCGCCGCGATCAGTCTGTTTGGTTTTGAGTCTGGCGCCGCACTGGCGACCGTCGTAGGTGTACTGATTGAAGTCCCGGTCATGCTACTGGTGGTTCGCATCGTCAACCGCAGCCGCGACTGGTATGAGCAGGGTGCGCATGCAGTGACACCATCCGAAGCAGCAGGACCGTAAACGGCAGATGGGGTTGTTCAGGCCAGTTCAACGCGCGCGAGCGCCGGAAACTGAATGGTAAAGGTGCTGCCCTTGCCGGCCTCCGATTCGATGCGCAGCTGCGCATTATGACGAACCAGCACGTGCTTGACGATGGCCAGTCCCAAACCGGTACCCTGTGTTTCACGAGACCTGCCTTTATCCACACGATAGAAACGCTCGGTTAGTCGTGCGATATGCTCGGGGTTGATGCCGATGCCGGTATCGCTCACCGAGCAGCATGGGCCTTGTTCGTTTTCAAACCAGCGTATTCTGATCTCACCGCCCTCCGGTGTATAGCGCACGGCATTGGACACCAGATTTCCGATGGCACTGCGCAGCTCGTCCTGACTGCCTTTGAGTCGCGGTCCGTTGAACTCCAGACTGACTTTGTGTCTGCCCGCAGACAAGGCCTCGCCCTCGGCACGTACCTGCTCCAGCAGGCTATGCATGTCGAGTACTTCTTCACGCACCGGATAATCCAGCGACTCCAGGCGGGTGAGTACCAGCATGTCATCCACCAGGTTTTGCATGCGCTGTCCCTGATCGACCATGAGCGCCAGATGCCGGGCGCGCGTCTTCGGATCAAGATCGGGCTGCGTATGAGCAATTTCAAGAAAGCCGTTAATGACGGTCAGCGGCGTGCGCAGTTCATGCGATGCATTCGCGATGAAATCACGACGCATCTGTTCGATCCTGTCCATATCTGTCACATCATGCGTGACCAGAATCTGTCGCCGGTTTTCGAATGGGATGAGACGAACAATCAGCCTGCGCTCATCCAGTTTCAAGGTGAGTGGCTCATCGTAACGACCCAGAATGATGTAGTCGATGAATTCAGGGCTGCGTACCAGATTGGTGACGCGCATGCCTTTGTCAGTCGCCATGCTGAGCCCGAGATGCTGCTCTGCGACGGGATTGCACCATTCGAGGAAAAGCACATCATCCATGATGACCACGCCATCCGGCAGCTGACTCATCGCCTGCCGGAAGCGCGATAACCACTCGGCCAGCTCATTACGACTGCGCTCATCATCACGACGCAAACGGTAGAGTTTGGCGAAGATCTCCGTCCAGGATCCCCAGCCATCACCAAGACGCACTTCCTCAGGCTGATCCAGCCACAGCGACAGTTGGTACATGTACCGCAGCTGCATTATCACCAACAGCGTGAGGACGATAAATGAAATGGCAAGTCCAATGGTGAAATCCCACAAGTACCAGCCTGCCAGTCCGGCACCCCAGACCAGCATAAATCGAACGAGTACGGGAATCCAGAACAGCGAGCGCGGCGTCATGCAAAAATGGAATTATTTTTCGGAAAGCATGTAGCCTACACTACGAACGGTCTTGATGAGGAAATCGGCCCGACCGAGCGCCTTGCGCAAGCGCAGAATATGAACATCCACCGTTCTTTCTTCCAGCACGGCATGATCGCCCCAGACTTTGTCCAGCAGCTGACCACGGGTGAAGACGCGCTCGGGATGTGCGATCAGGAATCTGAGCAGCTTGAATTCCGCATGGCCAATTTCAACAGGCTCGTCGTCAATGCTGACCCGACAGCTGACCGGGTCCACCGTCAGCGGTCCCGCCTTCATCGCGAGCTCGGCATGCTCCGGCATTTTGCGGCGTATGAGGGCTTTGATGCGCGCGGTCAGCTCACGCGGAGAAAAAGGTTTGGTGATGTAATCATCAGCGCCCTGATCGAGTCCGGCGACCTTATCCTCTTCCATGCTTTTTGCAGTCAGCATGATCACCGGCAAGGTATTGAAATTACGGTCGCCGCGTATGCGAGACAATAATTTCAGACCGGACTGATCCGGCAACATCCAGTCCAGCAAGATCAGCTGGGGACGTTTGTTTTGAAGATAAGCCCAGGCATCTGCAGTGTTGTGTACCGCATCGACCGCCCAGCCCGCCCCCTTCAAGGAAAAAGTCACCAGCTCGACGATAGGAAGCTCGTCTTCAACAATCAGGATGGTGGGTTCGATGATGGCCATGACCTAAGTGAATTGCCATGAGCGACCGATCAGACGGCCGCTTGCTGCGTAGACGCATAATCGGTGTGACGAATATCCTTGCCTTCAACGATGTAAATCACGTACTCCGCAATATTCTTGGCATGATCACCAATACGCTCGATGGCCTTTGCAACCCACAGGGTGTCCAGCGATGCAGAGATGGTACGCGGATCTTCCATCATGAAGGTCACCGCATTGCGCATGACAGCGCGATATTCGATATCGATTTCCTCGTCACCCAGAATCATGCGGGTGGCTTGCTTTTCGTCGAGACGCGCAAAAGCATCCAATGCACCATGCAACAGACGGCCTGCAGAAGAGGCCATCACACGCACTGTCTCTTCATGAGCGATCGGCACTGCGCCACGCTCATGCAGGGCGCGCGCTGCGCGGGCGATTTTGGTCGCCTCATCACCGATGCGCTCAAGATCCGTGATGATCTTGATCGTAGCCATCACGGTACGCAAATCATTCGCGGCGGGTTGACGTTTGACGATCAGATGACTGCAGGCGTCATCCAGCTGCACTTCCAGCTTGTTGACTTCTTCATCAGCCGCGATGATGCGCTCGGCTTCCTTGACATCCAGCGTACGAAAACAAATCATCGCATCATGGAATTGTTTTTCCACGAGACCACCCATCTGCAGTACCCGCGAGCGGATCGCCTCAAGGTCAAGTTCGTATTGTCTGGAAGAGTGTTCGTTTGGCATGGCGGTCTCCGTAGCATCAACCGAAACGGCCGGTGATGTAATCCTGCGTTTCTTTTTTGCTAGGGTTCAGGAAGATCTTGTCGGTCTCACCGAACTCTACCAGCTCGCCCAAATACATGTATGCGGTGTAATCAGAACAGCGTGCTGCCTGCTGCATATTGTGGGTCACAATGGTGATCGTATAGTCTTCCTTGAGCTCGCTGATGAGCTCTTCGATCTTCACCGTTGATATCGGATCCAGTGCCGATGTGGGCTCGTCCAGCAAGAGCACATCGGGCTTGACGGCTACACCACGGGCAATGCACAGACGCTGCTGCTGACCACCCGACAGAGACAAGCCACTCTTGTGCAGCTTGTCTTTGACTTCTGACCAGAGCGCTGCCTTGTTTAACGCCCACTCCACCCGCTCATCCATCTCGCCGCGGGTCAGGTTTTCATACAGACGCACGCCGAAGGCAATGTTTTCATAAATCGACATCGGGAATGGCGTTGGCTTCTGAAATACCATGCCTATCTTCGCGCGCAGTACATTCACGTCCACATCGGCATCGAGAATATTGCGCCCGCTGTACATGATGGCACCTTCGGCGCGCTGCCCTGGGTACAAATCGTACATGCGATTCAGTGTGCGCAGAAGCGTCGACTTACCGCAGCCGGAAGGTCCAATGAACGCAGTGACTTTTTTCTCGAAGATATCCAGATTGATATCCTTGAGTCCCTGAAACTGTCCGTAAAAAAAGTTCAGATTCTGCACCTGCAAAGTTGTCGTCAATGCAGGCGCTGTCATCGTCTCCGGTGTGGGTATCGCTAAACTCATGGTGTACTCCTATCCCTTTTTCTGGCCAGCCGCCGCAATCACGCGCGAGAGAATATTCAGACCCAAGACACTGAACGTAATCAGGAGTGCGCCACCCCAGGCCAGCTCGCGCCAGTTGTCATAGGGACTCATCGCAAACTGGAAAATCACGACGGGCAAGTTCGCCAGCGGTGTATTCATGTCGGCACTGAAAAACTGATTGTTCAGCGCAGTAAACAGCAGAGGCGCCGTCTCGCCGGAGATGCGGGCCACCGCCAGCAACACACCGGTCAAGACACCGGCCTTGACCGCGCGCAGACGAACCATGGTGGCGACTTTCCAGCGCGGCGCTCCGAGTGCAAAAGCCGCCTCACGCAAGCTGCTGGGCACCAGTATGAGCATGTTATCGGTGGTACGCACCACCACCGGTATTGCAATGAGAGCGATCGCAAAGCTGCCCGCCCAACCGGAAAAGTGGCGCACATTGGCCACATAAATCGCATAGATGAACAAACCGATCACGATCGACGGTGCAGACAGCATGACATCGGTGACGAATCGCGTGATTTGTGCAAAACGACTTTCCTCACCGTACTCGGCAAGGTAGATGCCCGCAAAAATCCCGATAGGCGTACTGATCAGCGTTGCGGTACCGACCATCATCAGGCTGCCGACAATAGGATTGAGCAGACCACCGCCTTCACTCCCCGGTGCCGGCGTTGTGTGCGTAAAAAAGTCCAGATCAATGGCACCGAACCCATTGATGACGAGCACGGTCAATATCCAGAAGAGGAACATCAGACCTGTCAGCATCGCTGCCACAGACAGGGTGATGCCTATCCTGTGTCTAAGCAAGCGGGCGCGATAGATGGGATTGTCGGATTTCAGAACGGTGGTTGTGTTCACTTGCCGCCCTCCGCTTTACCCATCTGCAGCAGCATGAACTTCGCAGCTGCCAGCACGATGAAGGTGATGACAAACAAAATCAGACCCAGGGCAAAGAGCGACGATATATGTAACCCGGCTTCTGCTTCAGCAAACTCATTGGCCAGCGTTGAAGCAATGCTGTTGCCCGCCGAAAACAGAGACCAAGAAAGTTTATGCGCATTGCCAATCACAAAGGTAATCGCCATGGTTTCGCCGAGGGCACGGCCCAAGCCCAGCATCACACCGCCCACCACGCCGACCCGTGTGTAGGGCAATACGATTTTGCGAACGACTTCCCAACGCGTGCAACCCAGCGCATAGGCGGACTCTTTCAGTACTGCCGGGCAGGTTTCGAATACATCACGCATGACTGACGCGATAAAGGGAATGATCATGACAGCCAAAATAATACCGGCGGTCAACATGCCTATACCCATCATCGGCCCTTGAAACAATTCACCAAACACGGGAATTTGGCCCAGCGTCGCCTGCAGCAAGGGCTGTACATGATCCGCGAAGAAAGGAGCGAAAACGAACAAGCCCCACATGCCGTAAATAATACTGGGCACACCGGCCAGCAACTCAACCGCGGTACCTAACGGCCGCTTCAACCAGACGGGGCAAATCTCGGTAAGAAACAAGGCGATGCCGAAACTGACTGGAAAAGCCAGCAGCAGCGCAAGAAAAGACGTGACCAAGGTGCCGGCAATCGCTATCAGTGCACCGTATTCGCTATTGACCGGATCCCATTCGATACGAGTGACAAAACCGGGCCCAAATTTTTCAAACGCGGGCCAGGCACCAATAACGAGTGACACCATAATGCCGACCAGAACCAGCAGCACGAGAAATGCAAAGCTGAAGGTGACTTTATGGAAGAGAAAATCCTGCCATTTGGCAGACGATTTCGCGCTCGGCATGCCTTTGGCGTGGGCGGCAGTCGCGGCGAACTCGCCCTGATGGGGCTGTTGAGCACTCATGGGCGTCAGGGCCTCGGTGTACGTGATTGGACGATTCGGATTCACCCCGGGAATGTAACGAGGGAATATGACAGGTATGTTACAAGAGCTCGCTTCTGGCTACCTCAGGACGCACCGATTATAAAACGGCAAACTCTTTCAGCGAAACCAATCGTGATAAGTCCTTGATTTTGCTTAGCTAAGCATCTGATAGCTTTGCTCGCTCTCCATAAAACACGGATTTGTTCATCGCCCCTGATTTATTTTTAATAATGGCAATCTTTCACTACCCTGACCGCTGCGCTTGGAGGAATAGGGAGAGTATTCCCAACACCTTCACGTGTTTCGGCGAGGATAACCCTCAGCCGTAATGCGACGCCAGACCACCTCTTTTTGATCCGAGTTCATGAATACCCACTCGGCGACTTCGGCGACCGTGCGACCGCATCCCCGGCAAACATCATCGAAGGTGGTCGAACATACGGCAACACAGGGAGTATCAGGACGTTCGGAGGCGGGCTGCATCATTGAAGTGAGGGACTTTATGTCTGCCTGCCCGAAATGCCAGCCAGGTCAGGCTACGTGCTGTTGGTACACATTAAAAGACGCTGACCATGCCTTTGCAAAGGCATGGCGCAGGCTTTTACTCATTTTCAGACAATACGCTGAGCGGGATCCAAAAGACAGGCATCCGGGCTGGCATCCAGCTGTGCTGCTTCTTTAGCGTTACCCACCTTCATCAGCTCTGGCAATGCCACACCATTTTTTACTGCCGTCATTTCGGCGAGTATGGAGATGGCAATTTCCGATGGGGTCTTGCTGCCGATGTAAATACCGATAGGGCCGTGCAGTTTCTCCAGTTGCGCCGGCGTCAGATCAAAATCCAGCAGCCGCTCGCGACGCTTGGTGTCATTCGAACGCGATCCAATGGCACCCACATAAAATGCATCCGACTTCAGCGCTTCCATCAGAGCTAGATCATCGAGCTTGGGATCATGCGTGAGCGCGACCACAGCACAGCGGCTGTCCAGACGCATCTCCATCACCAGATCATCGGGCATCGCATGCACGACCTGCACACCATCCACCGACCAGCCATCGCGATACTCTTCGCGCGGATCACAGACCGTAACGGCATAGTCCATACCCACCGCGATCTGGGCAAGAAAGCGCGACAATTGCCCCGCACCGATGATCAGTAAACGCCAGCGCGGTCCATGAATTGTCGTGAGTGCGGTTTCGGATACCTGCAGGCTCATGCCGGCTTTGGCCGGACCCAAAGTGACTGCACCACTCTGCAGATCAACACGGCGCGCGATCAGCTCGCCCTGCGCGAGTCGATCCACCATGTCCTTGATCTGACTGTCAGCTTTCAGCGGCTCTATCGCCAGCTGAATGGTACCGCCGCAAGGCAAACCAAAACGATGTGCTTCATCCGCCGTGATGCCATAAGTGACGATCTCGGGCTGCGTGCGGGTAATCCCATTCTTACGGACGCGATCAATCAAGTCATCTTCAATGCAACCACCAGACACCGAACCGACGACATGGCCATCATCACAAATAGCCAGTGTGGCACCCTCAGGGCGCGGGCTGGAACCCCAGGTCTTGATGACGGTCACGAGTTCACATCGCTTGCCCCCCGCGATCCAATCTGAGCAGGTTTTCAAGACTTCAAGATCAATGCTGTCCATGGAAACAATTCTCGGTAAATCAGTTAAGGAAACACTAAACAAGTCCACGTTTCATGGTGAGCCAGCGTAGCGGTGGGACGCAGGACCAATCAAAATCAGGGACTTACACGATTAATTCAACGGAAAAACTTTCCGGTTTTATTTAATCAGCACTGCTTTACGAACTCAATAAAAAATGCTCCCCACCCTTTCAGGTGGGGAGCATTCCCTGCAACGCTAGTGCATCAGGCCGACTTCAGACCCTTGACCAAAGGCATGCTGCGAACACGCTTGCCAGTAGCGGCAAAGATCGCGTTACCGACAGCAGCGCCGACCAGCGATGTGGACGGTTCACCCGTGCCACCTGGCTTCTCGGTGCTCTTGACCAAAGTGATGTCGATGACCGGGGACTCGTTTTGACGGAGTACGCGGAAATCATTGAAGTTGCTTTCAACGATGGTGCCATTTTCGACATTGTTTTCGCTGTACAGCGCGTGCGACAGGCCGTAGATAACGCCCGACTCAAGCTGCTGCTCAACGATACCAGGGTTGACCATCTGGCCGCAGTCGCATGCGATCGTGACCTTGTGGACCTTGACTTCACCGCCTTTGACGGATATCTCAGCCACTTGCGCCATGTAGGTGCCGTAGCCTTCCATCAGAGCGACGCCGAGTGAACGACCGCTGCGTGACTTGCCCCAACCCGCCTTCTCAGCCGCGATCTTCAGAACATTCGCGAAACGTGGCTCCTTCTCGAGCAGAGACATACGGTACTTGACCGGATCCTTGCCCGCTGCGTGTGCCAGTTCATCGATGAAGCACTCGTTGGCAAAGCAGTTCATGGTGTGCGACACGGCACGCAGGTAACCCACACGGAAACCTGTATCGTGGATGATCAGGTCATGCGAAGTGCTAGGAATCGCGTAAGGCGCGACTGCAGCTTCGACCATGAATGGATCCAGGGTGTTCTTCGGCAGACCAAACAGAACCTGCGTGATGGACTGGGAAGAAAGCTGGAATTTCATGGCGACAGGCTTGCCGTCCGCACCGAGGGCGGCTTCCATGCGCTGCATGCCCATCGGACGATAGAAGTCATGCTTCATGTCGTCTTCACGAGTCCACAGCATGCGGACCGGACGGCCAACAGCCTTGGAGATTGCAGCAGCCTGAACCGCGTAGTCAACGCAAACGCGACGACCGAAACCACCACCGAGGTAAGTGGTACGAACAGTCACATTCTCGGGAGGTACGCCCAGCATACCGGCGACCATACCTTGTGCGCCCTGCTGGAACTGGGTTGGTCCGATCAACTCACACTTGTCGCCGGTTACATTGGCGATCATGTTCATTGGCTCGAGTGGCTGGTGACCAACGAGTGGCGTTTTGTAAGTGGCTTTGATGACTTTCTTCGCACCAGCGATGGCGCCGTTGGCGTCACCGACATCCGGACGAATCTTGATCGGAGCAACACTATTCTGTGCACTCTCCAGACCTGCCCACATATCCTGGGTGTCCAGGTAGGTGTTCTTGCCTGCATCCCATTCAACCACGAGTGCTTTACGTGCCTGCAGAGCGCGCCAGTGCGAGTCGGCGACAACTGCCAGGCCTTCGGTACCTTCTCTGTAACCGTCGGCGATTTTGACCACGTCGATCACACCAGGCATTGCCTTGGCTTTCGAAGCGTCGAAGTTAACGACTTTGCCGCCGATCGCAGGTGACATCTCGACCGAGGCGTAGACCATGCCAGGGATCTTGGCGTCGATACCGAATTCGGCAGTACCGTTGACCTTCGCAGGCGCATCCAGACGTGGCACGGCTTTGCCGACCAGACGGAAATCGGAGGCGTCCTTGAGCTTGACTTCTTTAGGCGCTGGGATCGATGCAGCAGCACCAGCCAGTTCACCGTAGGTTGCCGATTTGCCGTTGCCCGAGACTACGCCGTTTTCGGCGGTCAGCGTTGCAGCGTCAACACCCCACTTGTTGGCAGCAGCCTGAACCAGCATCGTGCGCACTTGCGCGCCGCCTATACGCAGCTTTTCCCATGCATCACGGATCGAGGTGGAACCACCGGTGATCTGTGCGCCCAAGAGGCCGTTGACATAGGCAGGGTTCGCAGGTGCAGTGGTGACTCTGACCTTGTTGATGTCGACATTGAGCTCTTCAGCAATCAGTGCTGGCAGCGCAGTGTGGACGCCCTGGCCCATTTCGGACATGTGGGAGATCAGTGTGACTGTGTTGTCGTCGGAAATGTGTACCCAGACGTTAGGCGTATGCATCGAGCCTGCTGCGTGCGCTTCCTGGCCACCAAAACCCGGCACATACATGCTGAGTACGGCGACACCCGAAGCGAGGGCACCCGACTTTAGAAATTCACGGCGTGTAGTTGTCATTTGTATTTTCTCCTCTACCTTAAGCACGCATCTCTGCGGCAGCATCCTTGATCGCAGCGCGGATGCGGTTGTAAGTGCCGCAACGGCAC
>JACCDJ011785461.1_pt1 | contig 10439 bp, 9 predicted proteins | sample 7444481 | NCBI WGS metagenome assembly JACCDJ01 (sample SAMN15323435, study PRJNA562643) | freshwater metagenome | isolation source: river surface water | place: USA:Blue River Watershed | collected 2017-08-15 | reverse complement strand
GCTTCGCAAGATATCATGTGGCTAGAGAATAGTGAGTCTGTTCTAAAATATTACCCCTATGAGTCTGGTCATATCTATCAATTTGCATTTCAGCTGAATTCTGATTTCTCTGATATCGCTAAACATGCGATTATTGTTCCTACTTTTTTAAGAATGGCAAGTATTCATTATGCTGATATAGGGATGTCTAATTTCATTGGACAATCCAATACCATACCTGTTAAGCTTAATAATATTAGCGATAATTCTAAAAAGGAACTAGTTAAGGGCAATATCAAAATCATACCTGAAATTAAGTCCCAACTCTCTAATTCTTATATCTATCTAGCAGATCAAATAAGAGAAGATGGTATTTATTCTTTAAATATCAATGATCAAATAATCAGCAAAATCGCTTTTAATTATAACCGAGATGAGTCAAAAATGAGCTTTTTAGCACTCGATGATTTAGAGGATTTAGCCAAGGAAAAACTAAGTATTTGGGAATCAGACAGCTCTTCTCTTACAAAACTCATTAAAGATGAGTCTTTAGGAAAGAGATTTTGGAAAATATGTGTTATTTTGGCCCTAGTTTTCATAGGCTTAGAAATATTGTTAATACGAGCATTTAAATAATGAAAGTACTTTTTAAATCAGTCAAGGTAGTCGATAAACATTCAAAATGGAATGGACAACAAGTCGATGTTTTAATTTCTTCCGGAAAAGTTGAAAAAATTGCAAAGAAAATTGCTGTCACAAACATTAAATCGTACGAATTTAAAAACGCTTGTATTTCGCCTAGCTTCATAGATATGAATGCCAGCATTCCTGACCCTGGTATGGAGCATAGGGAAGATTTAAACTCCGGATTAAATGCGGCAGCTGCAGGTGGCTTTAGTCATATAGCATTAATGCCACATCAAAACCCTACCGTTCAAGATAAGTCTGGAGTAGAATTCATCAAATCGAAATCAGAAAAACATATCTGCCAACCGCTCATTATCGGTGCTATGTCGAAAAATAGAGAGGGTAAAGAAATGACTGAGATGTACGATATGCAAATTGCTGGTGCAGTAGCATATTCTGATGCAGATAAATCGGTACAAGACGCCGGACTTATGTCGAGATGTTTGTTGTATGCAAAAGGCATCAACTCATTCATCATGTCGTTCCCAGAAGATCACAGTTTAGCCCTCGGTGCCAAAATGAATGAAGGGGTGATGAGCACTCTCTTAGGCATGAAAGGAAATCCTTCGCTATCTGAAGAACTTATGATCGCTCGCGATCTATACATCGCCGAATATCAAAATGCAAAAATTCACTTTAGCAATATCAGCTCAGCAAGATCTGTTGAACTCATTAAAGCTGCTAAAAAGAAAGGTATAAATGTTTCTGCGGATGTTGCTATTCATCATCTTTGTTACGATGAAACAATCTTGGAGGACTTCGATACCAATTTCAAACTTCGTCCGCCTTTGAGAACCAAACAAGATGTGAATGCCCTTAAAGCTGCAGTCAAAGAGGGTGTCATAGATGCTATCTCTTCGCAACATACTCCTGTAGAAAAAGAAGGAAAAGAAGTAGAATTCGAAGTAGCTAAGTATGGAATGATTTCTTTCCAAACTTTCTTGTCGCAATTGCTAAGTCTTACGAATAAAAACTTATTGTTAGAAGATTTAATAGACGCTGTAACAGCTCGACCAAGAAGTATATTTTCACTAGAGAGTGTATATGTTGAAGAAGGCTCTGCAGCAGAGTTTTGTATCTACGATGTAGAAGCAAAATGGAAATTCGACAATCAAACTAATTTATCGAAATCGGTTAACTCAAATCTTTACCAACAAGAATTAAAAGGTATGGTATTAGCTGTTGTTGCTAACAACCAATTAAAAACATATTAAATGAAAGAATCAACACTCGATACATTAGCAGTAGTCATTTCATCATTTTGGAATGCTTCATCACCTGACGTTCAATCGTCATTTGATCACAAAAAATTTTATGCTGATCTAAAAAATATTTTTGATGCTGAGCCAGACTTCTTAAAAAAACTAGCAGCTGTTGATAATTTAGTAGATGAAAATCCAGAGATCGCCTCATTAAGAGAATATCTCGTTGATCTTTTATTTATTCATTTCTTTAATGAAGATGTATTACGACTAGATGAAGACTATTTAGAAACACCAGAGTGGGAGCATATTGAAGATAAAACCATTGATAGAGGTACAGAACTTTTAAACTTACATCTTTACATTCAAGAATGTAATGAAGAGGAAGAAGAACCTGAAATCTCTCATTTCTTGAAAGAGTTTTTATTAGTAGATGAAGATGAGTTTCAAGATGAATATGAAATTTATGAGCAAGTAATTGCTAACCAAATTTTAGTTGAAGCAGAACAATCAGAGATTGCAAAAGTATATACATCTGTTCCTGCGAACGATGATATCAAAGATGTATTTTATCCATTGATGAGTTTCTTTTCAAATACTGTATTTGATCAGAAAAGCTTTGATGAGTATGTGCAATATAGTGATAACAAAGCATACGATGCTGCAATATTAGCGGGCTTGTATTCGTATAATCATGGCAACGGATTATTTTCAGAATCTTTTTTAAATTGTAAAGACTAAACATACAAAAATGGAAAATCAAGAAATTACAAAAGACACAAATGCTGTAAAAGGTTACAGAAACATTGCTGTTAAGTGGGGCTTAATTGGCGCTGCTGTAATTATCAGTTTCACAGTTATAATGTATATTATCAATTGGGAATTGATGGTGAATATGTGGATGGGTTTCTTAGGACTCGCAATTCTTATCGTATTACTTCGTTCGGGAGTGAAAGAGATTAAGAATAATCAAGGAGGATATATCTCATTGTCTGAAGCCCTATTTGCTTCATTCTTAATTTATTTAATCGCTAGCTTTTTAAATATGTTATTCAGCTATGCTTTAATGACATGGATTGACCCGAATTTACCTGTATTAATGAAAGAGAAAACTATTCAGACAACCGTTGAAATGATGCAGAAGTTTGGTGGCTCTGAAGAAGATATTAACAAAGCATTAGATTCATTAGATTCTCTTGATACTGCAAGCTTTTCAGCACAGTTTTGGAACTTCGCAAAAGGTTCAGCTTTCGGTTTCATAATCTCATTTATCGTTGCATTAATTATGCGTAAGAAAAGACCTGTATTTGAATAAGATGAATATTTCAATTGTAATACCTTTATTAAACGAAGACGAATCATTGCCTGAATTACATGACTGGATAGTTCGTGTGATGCAAGCAAATAATTATACCTATGAAATTCTATTTATCGATGATGGTAGTACCGATCAATCATGGAATATTATCAAAGAATTACAGGCTAAGAATTCAAATGTAAAAGGCATTAAGTTTCGTAGAAACTATGGTAAATCTGCTGCATTAAACGTAGGCTTTGAAGCATGTAAAGGTGATGTAGTAATCACGATGGATGCAGACTTACAAGACAGTCCAGATGAAATACCCGTTCTCTACAACCGTATTCTAAACGAAAAACTAGACATTATCTCTGGTTGGAAAAAGAAACGTTATGATCCGATCACAAAAACCATTCCCACGAAATTATTCAACTGGGCTACTAGAAAAATGTCGGGGATTAATAACTTACATGATTTCAACTGCGGACTTAAAGCGTATCGCTCAGCGGTTGTGAAAAACATAGAAGTGTATGGTGAGATGCACCGTTACATTCCGGTAATTGCAAAATGGTCGGGCTTCAAAAGAATTGAAGAACAAGTAGTAGAACACAGAGCTAGAAAATACGGGGTAACTAAATTCGGCTTGAGCAGATTTGTCAACGGATTTTTAGATTTACTATCGATCTTCTTTGTGGGTAAATTCCAAAAACGTCCGATGCACTTTTTCGGTACCATCGGCACACTCTCGTTTTTAACCGGATTTTTGATTTCACTATACATCATTGCGGATAAACTTTATAGAATTTATGATGGACAACATTTGAATAGAGATGTAACAGATCAACCTTTATTCTATATCGCCTTAGTAATGACTATTATCGGTACACAATTATTCTTAACAGGGTTCTTAGCAGAAATGGTAGGTAGAAATTCTCATGATAGGAATAATTATAAGATTGAAGAAGAAGTCTAGAGAAATTAGCCAATAAGTCAATTAGACAATTAGCCAATTGAATTAAACTTAATAACTATTTATAAATAACTTAATAACTGTTTTTCAATAACTTAATAACTATTTTTTAAATAACTTAATAACTTACAAAACAATGAAATATCACTTAGTGTCGGGGGCGTGTGGCTTCGTAGGTAGAAACTTAGTAAAAAGAATACTTTCAACAAATAATGATCGTGTAATCATCGTTGATAATTTATCAACGGGTATACATCCTTCTAAATGGTTAAGCAATCAATCAGAGAACATCAAAGATTTAGAAGTTTTCGAAAATGGTAGAATACTTTTTTTTAACGGTGATTTCAGAAAGTTATTAAACAAGATGACTGAAGAGCCTAAGTACATTCAAAATAATTATGGCTTAGAGTTCGACAAATTTTCAGACGTATTTCACTTCGCTGCCATTGTAGGCGGACGTGCAAAGATTGATGGAGATCCAATGATGGTAGCATTAGACTTAGCGATTGATGCAGAGTTTTTCTACTGGGTTTGTAACCATAAACCATCTAGAGTAATGTACCCTAGCTCATCTGCCGCTTACCCTGTGAATTTACAATCTGATACTGATTTCGTCGCTTTGAAAGAAAGTGATATTGACTTCGAAAATAATTTAGGTCAACCCGACATGACTTATGGTTGGTCGAAATTGACTGGTGAATACTTAGCGAGAATTGCTGCAAAATATTATGGCATCTCAGTAGCTTGTGTTCGTCCTTTTTCTGGTTATGGTGAAGATCAAGATTTAACATATCCAATTCCTGCAATTGCTCTAAGAGCTGCTAAAAAAGAAGATCCATTTGAAGTATGGGGTTCTGGTAAACAAGGTAGAGATTTCGTACATATCGATGATTGTATCGACGCTATATTTTTAGCAATGGATAATATTACAGATGGTACTGCTATCAATATCGGTGCAGGTAGATTATTCTCGTTCTTAGAAATTATTGACTTATTCACTAAGTTCGCTGGATACGAACCAACCATCAAACCTTTATTAGATAAGCCTGTTGGCGTTCATGCTCGACATTCGGATATGACTTTCGTATTAGAAAAATACGGATGGAAACCGAAAATTTCTTTAGAAGAAGGTATGCGTCGCGTTTACAATAAAGCAGTAGAAAATTTAAATAAGTAATATTTTTTAGGATGGTGCAGAAGATAGTATTATTTGGTCCGGGACCGCAATTCAAGGGAGGTATAGCCAATTATAATACTTCATTAGCGAAGGCTTTAGATAAGTTAGGACATGAGGTTCATATTGTATCATGGACACAACAGTATCCTGCTATTATACCTCGTGATTTTATTGATCGAAAAAGTAAAGTAGATCAATTAGAAGGTACGAATATTAAAGTTACCTATATCACGAACTACAACAATCCGGCTACCTGGAACGAAACCGTTCGATTCATAAAAGATTTAAAAGCTGATAAAGTTATTTTTCAATGGGCAATCGCAATTCAAGGTTTGCCAATCGGATATATTTGTCGTCAATTAAAGAAAAAAACACAAACAGAAGTTATCATTGACTTGCATTTAGTTATTCAAAAAGAAGCAAGTTCTATTGATAAGATGTTTAGCAAATACGGATTGAAAGTAGCAGATACTTATATCGCGCATGCTTATAAAACGGTAGATGAGTTGAAAGAGACTTTTCCAACACATCAATACCTAGTAAATGAAAATGGTACACGTGCAACTGATAAGAAGCATACAGTAATAAAATTGTATCATCCGATTTACGATATGTTCAAACCTAAAGCAGATTTTGATGTAGAGTCAGAGAAAGCCAAAATGGGATTGAAGAAAAACGTGTTTTTGTTTTTCGGATTCATACGTAAATACAAAGGATTGCATCAAGCAATTGAAGCATTCAAAATTTTATCAGAAAAAAGAAATGATGTTTCATTACTCGTAGTAGGTGAATCGTTTTGGCATACATTAGATCAAAGTAAATTATCTACTAGATTGAAAAATGTTTTATTCAAAACAGCGAAGTCTATATTCTTGAAGAATTCTGATAACGAACAAAACTATCAGCCCTTGGCATTAATCGATGAGTATAAATTACACGATTTAGTGAAAGTTGTGAATGAGTTTGTGCCTAATGAAGATGTCTATAAATATTTTCAGTTAAGTGATGCAATTGTATTGTATTATTTAACGGCTACACCATCGGGCGTAGAGTCGATTTCATATAATTTTAAATTGCCTGTGTTGGCGACTAAAGTCGGACATTTCCCTGAAACGATAATTCACGGTTATAATGGCTATTTGGCTGAAGATCGTGATGTTAATTCAATGGCAGAGGAAATGAATAGAATGATCGAACAACCTATCAATAGGGAGCATGTTGCAGAAACTGCTTCTAAATTAAGTTGGGAGAATTATGCAAAAGCAATAGTACAATAATTAGAAATTCATGTTAGATTTATTTAAACAATCTTTTCAAATTACGAAAAAGAATATCATTGTTTTACTCGGATTGAGTTTGACAATCGGTATTGTTATTTTCGTGACTTATACCTTACAATCATTATTGCAGAATAATACAATAATGAGCTTTATATCAAATTTTGCATTTACACTTTTGAGAGTATATGTGTCAGTAGCACTGTTAAAACTTTGCTTAATTCTAATCGATAACAGAGAATCAGAATTCTCTGATATTAAACCAAGTTGGAACGAAACATTAAGATATTTAATGTTGAATTTATTAATGACTGTTATTGTAATGGTGGTAGTGATGTTGTTTGCAGGTTTCTTAGGTATGCTCGGATTAATACGTCCGGGTTTAATGGAACTGTATCAAAATATGATGATGAAGCCAGAAGAATTAACTAAGTATACAAGCAATGAAATATTGTATGCATTGATGGCTTTGTTGTTATTGTTATTACCAGCAATGTTATTGATGATGCGTTTGCAATTTGCTACATATTATATCATTGACAAGAAAATGAATATTGCTGCAGCATTGATGAGAAGTTTAATGATTACCAAAGGATATTTATTTTATATCGTTTTAGTTTTTTTATTAATCATCTTGTTAAACATTGTAGGCTTATTATTTGCATTCGTTGGATTGTTATTTACGATACCAATGACCATGATTATAATTGCAATGCTCTACAAAAGTTTAGACGAAAATTTTGTTGAAGAAATAAAACAATAACAATGGGTATTAAATCTTTTGCAAGTAAATTATACGCAAGTTTTCTGATTTCAAAAATGAAGTCATGGAATCATGATGCTATTAATATTCAAAATAGAGTATTAAGAGAATTAATTGAACAAGCAAAAGAAACTAAGTTTGGTAAAGACCATCAGTTTTCAGAGATTAAAAATTACGATGATTTTAAAAAGCTTGTACCTGTTAGAGATTACGAACAATTAAAAGATCCTTACATCAATTTAATGGTGAAAGGTGAAGAGAATATTCTTTGGCCTAGCAAGCCCTTATATTTTTCTAAAACATCAGGTACTACCTCTGGTGTTAAATATATTCCGATTTCAAAAGAGTCAATGCCTGCACATATTCATGCTGCGAAAATGGCATTACTTTTCTATATACATGAAACAGGTAAATCTGATTTCGTAAACGGTAAAATGATTTTCTTACAAGGAAGTCCGGAGTTAGATGAAAAAGCCGGCGTACCTACCGGTAGATTATCAGGTATCGTTGCACATCACATTCCGAAATATTTACAGAAAAATAGAATGCCTACTTGGGAGACCAATTGCATAGAAGATTGGGAGCAAAAAGTTGATGCAATTGTTGAAGAGACGTATCATTTAGATATGACTTTGATTTCAGGTATACCACCATGGGTGCAAATGTACTTCGATAAGCTTTCAGAAAAAGCAGGAGGTAAGCCTATTAAAGAGATCTTTAAAAACTTTAAGCTATTTGTTTATGGAGGCGTGAATTATGAACCATATAGAGCGAAGATTGAGCAGAGTGTCGGATTTAAAATTGATACGATAGAAACTTATCCGGCTTCAGAAGGCTTTATCGCTTATCAAAATTCACAAATAGAAAAAGGATTGTTATTGAACGTTGATGCAGGTATGTTTTATGAATTCATTCCGGTTGATGAATACTTCAATGAAAATCCGACTCGTTTATCATTAGCAGAAGTTGAGTTAGATAAAAACTATGCAATTATCTTAAATACCAATGCAGGCTTATGGGGATATAGTATCGGAGATACTGTGAAGTTTGTATCAAAAGACCCCTATAAAATCATTGTAAGTGGTAGAATAAAACATTACATATCAGCATTTGGTGAGCACGTGATTGGTGAAGAAGTGGAGTATGCAATGATGAATGCAGCAAAAGAATTCAATGCTGAGGTAATTGAATTTACAGTAGCTCCACAGGTAACTCCTGACGATTCAACATTACCATATCATGAATGGTTTATAGAGTTTGCTCAAGAGCCATCAGATATGCAAGCATTTGCAAATAAATTAGACGAGCTATTACAAAAGAAAAATATCTACTACGCAGATCTAATTCAAGGAAACATATTAAGACCTTTAGTTGTTCGTAGTTTAAATAAAAATGCATTTATAGATTATATGAAGGCAGAGGGTAAGCTAGGCGGACAAAATAAGGTGCCACGTTTATCGAATGATCGCAAAATTGCAGATCAATTAACAAAGATGATTAATAAGTAAGAATGAAAAACATCGCAATACTTGGTTCTACAGGTTCTATTGGCACACAAGCATTAGATGTTGTAAGAGCGAATAAAGATAAATTCAAAGTAGAAGTATTAACTGCTAATTCAAACATAGAATTATTAGCTGCACAAGCTATTGAATTTGATGTAAACGCAGTGGTTGTACAAGATGAAACAAAGTATGAAGATTTAAAATCTTTGTTATCATCATACGATATAAAAGTTTTTGCAGGTGAAGCAGCCTTAGCAGAGGTAGTAACATTTGAAAGTGTTCATATGGTGCTGACAGCATTAGTCGGTTACGCAGGCTTACGTCCGACGATCTCTGCCATCAAAGCAAAGAAAGACATCGCCCTCGCAAACAAAGAAACATTAGTAGTTGCAGGTGAGTTAATCACTGCCTTAGCAGAAGAAAATAATGTACACATAGTGCCTGTTGATTCAGAGCATTCAGCAATTTTTCAATGCTTAGCAGGTGAGTGGCATAATAAAATTGAGAAGATATATTTAACAGCATCGGGCGGACCTTTTAGAGGAAGGAAGCGTGAAGAGTTAACATCCATCAAAAAAGAACAAGCGTTAAAACACCCTAACTGGACAATGGGAGCGAAGATCACTATTGACTCGGCAAGCCTTATGAATAAAGGCTTAGAGGTGATAGAGGCGAAGTGGTTGTTTAATTTGAAAGCAGAGCAGATAGATGTTATTGTACATCCGCAGTCAATCATACATTCGATCGTGCAATTCAATGATGGTTCAATGAAAGCACAAATGGGATTGCCAGATATGAAGTTGCCGATACAATACGCATTAGCATATCCGCATAGAATTGATGCAGATTTTCCGAGATTTGATTTCTTAAACTATCCGAATTTAACATTCGAAAAACCAGATTTAGAAACATTTAGAAATTTAGAATTAGCATACGAAGCAATGAATAAAGGTGGTAACATGCCTTGCATTTTAAATGCAGCAAATGAAGTAGTAGTAGCCGCATTTTTAAAAGATCAAATTGGCTTTTTAGAAATGTCAGATGTGATCGCTGAATGTATGCAAAAAGTTGCATTCATGTCACAACCAAGCTACGATGATTATGTAGTAACAGATAAAGAAACGCGTATATTTGCCTCTGGCAAAATTAAGAATTAAGAATTTAGAGTTAAGAACGATGATTGCGTAATTAGTTTTAAAGTACGTTATCGCAGTACTCAATACGAAATAAATGGAATAAAATAAAATAGCTATCATACTAATTACTTACACTGGTTACTAATAACTAGCACTGAGATATTAGCATACTAGCATACTAGCATACTATCATGAACGGATTAATTATGGCAGCCCAGCTTATCGCTGGCTTATCGATTTTAGTATTATTACATGAGTTAGGGCATTATTTAACTGCTCGCATGTTCGGTATAAAAGTAGAGAAGTTCTACTTATTTTTTGATGCTTGGGGTTTCAAACTTTTCAAGTTTACTTACAAAGGTTGTGAGTATGGTATTGGTTGGTTACCATTAGGTGGCTACGTGAAAATATCGGGAATGATAGATGAGTCTATGGATTTAGAGCAG
>JACCDJ010619532.1_pt1 | contig 10439 bp, 10 predicted proteins | sample 7444481 | NCBI WGS metagenome assembly JACCDJ01 (sample SAMN15323435, study PRJNA562643) | freshwater metagenome | isolation source: river surface water | place: USA:Blue River Watershed | collected 2017-08-15 | reverse complement strand
CAGGATCTCGACATGCGGTGGATGATGTTTGCGCAACGCTTCGGCAGCGTCACGTATCTCGCGCTCGCCGGGCAGGAAGATCAAGACGTCACCGGGACCGATCAGCGCGAGTTCATCGACGGCATCAACGATCGCATCCATCAGATCACGCTGTTCACGACTGCGCGCTGCACCCGATGTGGATGGCGTTGTAGCTTTGGATTGCGTACCCTGCTCTACCGGCCGCTCCACGGGTCGGTAGCGCACTTCTACCGGATACAAGCGTCCCGAGACTTCAATCACCGGCGCCGGTGTTCCTGCATGCTCGAAATGCTTTGCAAAACGATCGGCATCAATGGTGGCCGAGGTGATGATGAGCTTCAGATCAGGCCGGCGCGGCAGCAATTGCTTGAGATAACCCAGCAGGAAGTCAATGTTCAGACTGCGCTCGTGGGCCTCATCGATGATCAGCGTGTCGTATTGCCGGAGCAGCGGATCACCCTGCGTCTCGGCGAGCAGAATGCCGTCAGTCATCAGCTTGATCCACGCGCCCTCGGACAAGGTGTCATTGAAACGTACCTTGTAGCCGACATGCATGCCGGGCGGCGAGCCGAGTTCCTGAGCGATACGCTTGGCTGTTGAAGAAGCAGCGATGCGGCGAGGCTGGGTGTGGCCAATCATGCCAAGCTCACCGCGCCCCAGAGACAGACAGATCTTGGGCAGCTGCGTGGTCTTGCCCGAGCCTGTCTCACCACAGACGATAATGACCTGATGCCGCTGCAGAGCCGCCATGATGTCCTCGCGCCTGCCAGATACGGGCAGCTCGTCAGGAAAACTGATCGCCGGCAGCGGATGACGAACGGGAATCGGTTTCGGGCGGGAAGCGTGAGGCGCTGGAGCTACAGGCCGCGCAGGTCGTGCTTTTTTAGGGGAGTCGGGTGCGGACATGTCGGAGCGAATTATAATGCGCCCCATGGATAACCCTACCCAGTTCGTCGCGTGGCTGCGCTCGGTCGCGCCCTATATTCACGCATTCCGCGGAAAGACCTTTGTGGTCGCCTTCCCGGGCGAGCTGGTGCGGGCGGGCGCTCTGCCCGTGCTGGCACATGACCTGTCGCTATTGCATGCGCTGGGGATCAAGGTCGTCATCGTCTACGGTTCACGTCCGCAGGTGGAAGAACAACTGGCCTTGCGCAACGAACAGTCGCGCTTTCATAACGGCCTGCGCATTACGGATGCAGTCGCCCTGGAATGTGCAAAGGAAGCGGCTGGCGAACTGCGACTGGACATCGAAGCGGCATTCTCTCAGGGACTGCCGAACACACCGATGGCCAATGCAGCGATACGCGTCATTTCAGGCAATTTTGTTGTCGCACGTCCGATGGGCATTATTGATGGTGTCGATCTGGAACACACCGGTCTCGCACGCAAAATCGCCTACGAAACCATCCATCCCATTCTGGACAATGGCGGTCTGGTGCTGCTATCGCCGCTGGGCTTCTCGCCCACCGGTGAAGTATTCAATCTGGCCATGGAAGATGTCGCTGTGGCAGCTGCCATATCGCTGCGTGCCGACAAACTGATCTTCATTACTGAAACACCGATGATGACGGATGGCGGCGGCACCGCGATTCATGAAGTATCGGTTCATCAGGCTAAGGCTGTGATGGAATCCGATTGCCTGCCTTCTGATGCTGCGTACTATTTCTCCAACGCGATCCGTGCCTGTCAGTCGGGCGTGCCGCGTTCTCACATCGTGCCGTTTTCTACCGATGGCTCCGTTTTGCTCGAAATCTTTACCCACGATGGTGTGGGTACGATGATCTCGGCCCAGAATCTGGAAAGCCTGCGCGAAGCCAGCATTGAAGATGTCGGGGGCATTCTGCGTCTGATCGAGCCCCTGGAAGCGGATGGCACACTGGTCAAGCGCGGTCGCGAATTGATCGAACGCGAGGTTGACTACTTCTCGGTCATTGAGCATGACGGTGTGATTTTCGGGTGCGCAGCACTCTACCCCTTCCCTACCGAGAAAATGGCCGAGATGGCCTGCCTGACGGTCAGTCCTGACTCCCAGGCTCAAGGTGATGGGGAACGTTTGCTCAAGCATCTGGAAAATCGTGCGCGCGCCGCAGGGTTTAAAAAATTATTTGTGCTCACAACCCGCGCCGCCCACTGGTTTCTCAAGCGCGGATTTACCAACGCCAGCCTGGATGACTTACCCAAGGACCGGCAAAACATGTACAACTGGCAGCGAAAATCGCTCGTGCTAATTAAAAATCTATGAACTGGAGATATCAATGACTCGGATGGTCCACTGCATCAAGCTCGGCAAAGAAGCCGAAGGACTGGATTTCCCCCCCTATCCCGGCGATCTGGGTAAGAAAATCTGGGAAGGCGTGTCCAAGGAAGCCTGGGGTGCCTGGCTCAAGCACCAGACCATGCTGGTGAATGAAAACCGCCTGAATCTTGCAGATGTTCGCGCACGCAAATATCTGGCGACTCAAATGGAAAAGCATTTCTTCGGCGAAGGTGCTGATGCGGCGCAAGGATATGTGCCACCCGCGGAATGAGTTTGATGTTGTACTGACTTACGAGGATCTCTCTCAAAAAGCCCGCATAGATGCGGGCATTTTTATTGGAGCGCCTTGGGAAATCTAAGCTGTTCTGCGTTCATCAGCATAGGTACCGATCCGGTGGTTGGTAAAACCATTCTATGAAAACTCCAACCGCCTGACACCCGTGCTTGTTCCGAGCAAACAAACAGAGGCGCCGCGGACCGCAAACAAGCCCACGCTGACCACGCCAGGTATGTCATTGATCGCACTCTCCATAACGGATGGCTCCGTAATCTGCATGCCTCTCGCATCGATGATGTGACAGGCATTGTCGGTGATGTAGGGTTTACCGTCCTTCATCCGCAAAACGGGCATGGCGCCCATCGCCGAGAGGTATTTGCTCACCGACTGCGCGGCCATCGGTATGACCTCGACCGGGAGTGGAAACGCACCCAACACGTCAACCAGCTTGGAGCCATCAGCAATGCATACAAATCTGTCGGCGACAGAAGCAACGATTTTTTCTCGGGTCAGCGCGCCGCCACCACCTTTGATCATCGCACCCTGATGATTGATTTCATCCGCACCGTCTATGTACACGGGCATGGCGTCGATGTCATTCAGATCAAACACGGTGATGCCATGCGATCTCAGCCGCGTTGCGGTGGCCTCCGATGAGGCGACAGCGCCTTGAATGCGGTCGCGGATCTTTCCCAGTTCATCAATAAAAAAATTGGCCGTCGAACCGGTGCCCACGCCGATGATCCCGCCCTCCACCACGTAGTCGAGCGCAGCAATTGCTACCGCTTGTTTGAGTTCATCTTGCGTCATTAACATCGCTCCGGTGTTCGAAGGCGATATTTTATCGGATGCGCCGGTGCCACCGGCCAAATCCTCACGTCAATACGCTATCCGCGCCTCCTGAACTCAGGCGGGTGCTGCATTCGCCACCAGATATTGCGCGAGCGAAGCCTTGTCATGCAAATTGAGTTTGCGATACAAATGGGCGAGCTGATTGCGTACTGTGTGATGCGACACACCCAACTCTCGTGCAATCTGCTTGTGGCTCATGCCGGAAGCGAAGCGCCTTGCCACAACAAACTCTCGAGGCGTCAGTATTTCCATCGCATTCACTGGCCGGATCCGACATAGATGGCCACCCTGTTGCCTGACCAGCGTGATTTCGATTTGCGTGCCGCGATAAGTTTTACCGGACAACAGAACTTCCATCACCTCGGCTGGTATGACCTCGGGCTCAAGTTCGGGCCATTCGCGCTCCAACAAACTGAAGAAACGCGGATCTGCAATCTCTATCGTGCCCTCGGCAGTAATCAGCCCCGAAGCCATACCACGGTCATTGCTGCTTTTACCCGTATTGCGCTCAATGGCGCGTGCCTGATTGATCACCAGCGCGCGCGACAAATGCGTCCACAAACCGTGAAGGCAAGCAGCATCACTTTCGGCGAAACGCACATCGTGCTGGCGATACAAGACAATCCAGCGTGCAGGACTCACCTTTATCGGATCGTCGCCGTGAACGATGAGATGACAAAGCCCCAGTTCTTCGGCCATGGTTCGCACACCGTTCAATTCCCTTCCCTTGGCTTTGCCACGTTTGCCATGCCGACTCTTGCGGTACAGCTCCCGGATGCCGCCCCGCGATGGTCCCATGGGCGCGTTGCGAAAACCCCTGGCGACCGGATCATCGCGCGGCGATTCCTGCGCTTTCACTGCTTGGGGCCTGACCACCGCAGGCGCGGCGCCATCCGCCGTCAACAAGCTCGTGGCAACTGGTTTGCCGGCGTCCCCACCGGTACCAAAGATCGCGCCATCAAAGCGTATCCACGTCTGAAATAAACCAATCGCCTGGGACAGGAACTGATCGGGTGCAGCGTACTCCGCGAGGGCATACAAATCTCTGACCGTGCTTGAAAAGGCTTGCAAGAGAACCTCCTACATGTCCGTTGTTTTGGGGGTTTTTGTTCGGATAGCGCACAATATTACTAAAGAGACAATTTATTTTATTGAATTTACAACAAAAAAGCTGCGTTTTTCGAACAAAATGTTGTTAAACGAACATTTAAAAAGTTTTTCCGTGAAGGAACTGCGAGGCATTACGAGCCGTCAAGACGGCCCGATATCAAAAATTGTGAAATAGGCATGCTCGCCCCTGGCTACTTTGGCGGGAGCGGTGCAGGTATCATCTCGGAAGAACGCGCAATTGCGCCCTTTACGCCCAGCATTCGCCTTGCTCAACACACGCCCGACCCCGAAAGACCGTCACGTGAAGTCCACACTCACTCGCATGCCTTCAGAGAGCAGCTCACCCGCCTTGGCGGCGCTGACGCAGCATGCGACCGAGGCACGCTCGTGGGCCCTGGTGGATTTGTTCAAGCAAGATGCCCAACGAGCCCCGGCGTTTTCCATCGAAGCTGCCGGACTGTTACTTGATTTTTCAAAAAATCATCTTCGGCAAGACACCCTGAATCTGCTCACTGATTTTGCGAGGGAGCGCGGTGTTGAAGACCTGCGCGATGCCATGCTGGCTGGTGAACGCATCAACACCACAGAACAGCGTGCCGCTCTGCATACGTGCTTGCGGCTACCAACGGAGACAAGCTTCGTGTTCGATGGTCACAACATCAGTGCCGACATTCAGGAAGTACTCTCGCGCATGTCTGCCTTCGCCGAAAAAATTCGCGATGGCAGCTGGAAGGGCTTCACGGGTGAGCGCATCACGGATATCGTGAACATCGGGATTGGCGGTTCGGATCTGGGCCCAGCCATGACCTGCGCTGCGCTGCGCACCTATGCACATCCCGACCTGCGATTGCATTTTCTGTCGAATGTGGATGGGCATGCCGCGGATGCGCTGCTGTCGTCACTGAGCCCACAGACCACGCTGTTCATCGTGGCCTCCAAAACATTTACCACCATGGAGACCATGCGCAATGCTGAGGTGGCACGTGCATGGCTGCTGCAATACGTACAACCGGCTGATCTGACCAAGCACTTCGTCGCCGTCTCAACCAATACAGATGCTGTACGCGAGTTCGGCATTGATCCGGTCAACATGTTTCCCTTCTGGGACTGGGTCGGTGGCCGCTATTCCATCTGGTCGGCGATCGGCTTGCCGCTGCTGATCGCGATCGGTATCGATGCCTTCAGAGAGTTCCTTGCTGGTGCGCATCGCATAGATGAACATTTCCGCACAGCGCCGCTTAGTGACAACATGCCTGCCATACTGGCACTCACTGGTTTTTGGTACCGCCAGTTTTTTGCGACCACCTCGCATCTGATCGCCCCCTACCATCAGGATCTGCATCTCTTTCCTGCGTATTTACAGCAACTGGAAATGGAAAGTAACGGCAAGCGGGTCACCCGCGACGGCCACGCTGTTGCTATGCCGACGGCACCAGTGACCTGGGGCAGCGTGGGTACCAATGGGCAGCATGCTTATTTTCAGTTGCTGCATCAGGGCACGGATCTGATTCCGGTGGACTTCATCATTGCGCTCAAGCCTGCCCATCCCAACAAAGAGCAACACAAGGCGCTACTGGCAAATGCATTGGCGCAGGCAGAAGCCCTCATGTGTGGAAGCGCCAGCGATCCTTCGTTGCCACCACATCGTGTTTTCCAAGGTAACCGCCCGAGCAGTATGCTGGTACTGCCAGCACTAGATCCGGCATCATTGGGCGCACTGATCGCACTCTATGAACACAAGACCTTTGTGCAAGGCGTACTTTGGAATATCAACAGCTTTGATCAATGGGGTGTCGAGTTAGGCAAGACACTTGCAAACCGAATTCTCGACGAGCTCAATGATGTCGAACCTGTCACAAGCCATGACAGTTCAACGGCAAACCTGATCAACCGAATCCAGCAAACGCTCAAGCCCTAAGCGACAGGCGAACGTCAAGCCAAATCCCGCCCTATTTATTGCATCAACCCACACTGACCACCATGAACCAGCTCGAGCAGTTAAAGCAATACACCACCGTCGTCGCCGACACCGGAGACTTTCAATCCATCGAGGCCTTCGCGCCGCGCGATGCGACCACCAATCCCTCGCTGATCCTCAAGGCCGCACAAAAGCCGGCCTATCAGCCGCTGCTGGCCGAGATTCTCAGAGAGTACAAGGGCAAATCAACCGACGAGATCGTTGATCACCTGCTAGTCGCCTTTGGCATGAAGATTTTGGCGCTGATACCGGGGCGCGTGTCCACCGAAACTGACGCCCGGCTGTCCTTTGATACCGAAGGCACGATCGTCAAAGGCCGCCACCTGATCGCGCTCTACGAGGCCGCTGGCGTCTCACGCGAGCGCGTGTTGATCAAAATCGCTTCGACCTGGGAGGGCATACGCGCAGCCGAGGTGCTGGAAAAAGAAGGCATACACTGCAACATGACGCTGCTGTTTTCACTGCCACAGGCAGTGGCTGCCGCTGACGCCGACGCCCAACTGATTTCGCCTTTCGTGGGACGTATTTATGATTGGTACAAAAAATCTACCGGCGAAAACTACACAGCAGACAATGACCCCGGCGTGCGGTCTGTGGCCAACATTTATGCGTATTACAAGAAGTTCGGCTACGACACCGAAATCATGGGCGCCAGTTTTCGCAACATCGGGCAAATTCTCGCGCTGGCCGGCTGTGACTTGTTGACGATCAGTCCAGAATTGCTACAGCAACTGGCTGATAGCGATGGGCCAGTGGAACGTCAACTCTCCCCTGACAAAGCCACCCAATCAGATATCAAGCGGCTAGCTTTTGATGAGAAAAATTTTCGATTTGCGCTGAATGAAGATGCGATGGCAACTGAAAAGCTGTCCGAGGGTATTCGGCTGTTCTGTGCAGACGCCATCAAGCTGGAAACACTGGTCACTGGTTGAAACGGTCTGGTGCAAATCTGGCCTGCAATCGACATCGCCATTCCGCAGCGACCGGAGCATCGAGCTGCGAGCACATGGCTGTTTCTCGTTCGGCGAAGCAGTCTCTACGTACTCGGATTTTTTTTATTGAATTCGCTAATCATGAATTCAGCCGCGGATAATCTATCCCGATCTTCTTTTATCATGTCCTTGGGATCAAGATCTTTGTAGGAAGCAATGACTGTTTGAGTAATTGCAGCGCAATTCGGTCTCGAATACTTCGCCCGGCCGCCAACAAACTGGTATTGGATATTCTGCTACTCGCTCAATGACGAAAATTCCTTAACAAATGAATTGAAATCCTCGCTTGCAGAGATAAATGCGCTGGAGTTCAAGCTATCAATAGTTGGTATTTTTGATATGAGCCCTGCCGTTGTTTTTTTTAGCCGGCAATAGTGCTTTGATCCGACTTGCCAATTCCTCCCTGATTTGAAGCACATCTTTCTTCAGACTACGGATGGCCTCTATCTGCTCTTGACTGGGGCGAGTGACATAAACTTTCTTGACCGCTTCGTCCATATTCAATGTCTGCAAAAATCTTATCAATTGCTCTGCCAGTTCAAGACGTCTGAGGTCGTCTGTATTCGTAAATACTGAATTGTTCTGATAGCTCAACGCAGCTTCATTTTCCGATGCAACCGCAGATGAAAGATTTTTTTTTGGCGGTGATGACAGCAAGTACAAACCTTGCCAGGCCAAATTTCTATCCTCCATGCCATGATGAGGCATAAGCATCGTCGCAAAAACTTCGGGCATCTCATCACGACTGTTTGAGGCGCTTTTCAGAATACTACTCAGAGTCGACATCCACCGAGGTGTTGAAGGCGGTGGCGGTGGCGGCGGTGGAGAAAGTGCCTGATCCGACGAGGTATTGATGTCATTTTCCAGCGGGGTTTTCGCCTGCTCTTGCGAAACCACGCCAGCTGTTTTGAGCAAAGCCTTAATGGCTGTACTCTCATCATCCGGCGGTGACTGCAACAAGCGCTGCTCTGCGTAGCGAATGCAATCTGCAGCAAGGAATCTACTTTTTTCGACGAATTGGTATGGTTTTTCCGCCTTATCGTAAGCAATGACGAAATCTTCGAAATCTGCCTGCCCTGCTGGCAGCGCCTTCCTACGGGTAAGCTCTGCTGCCTTGTCCTTTGCCTCCTGCGCCAGCCGATCTTTTTCTGCGTCTCTCGCTGTGTTCGCTACCTCGGCATTCAGCAGTGCTGTCGCCGCCTTGCGCTTTTTTTGCACATCATCAGTATATGAAATGTCAGCATGCTCTGGATGAGCTTCTTGATAGCGCCTCGCGACCGCAAGAGAGTTAGGATCGAGAAGCGCAGGCTCAGTAGCCGATATGCTCGCAAACCCCTCCGATGCTTGGTATCCCTCAGAAAATTTGTCGAATAACTTCTCTGCGGGCGATATCTCTAGATCGACCAATGACGATACATTTTCCGCCAATGGAATTTCCGGAGTTGCTGGGCTTGATAGCGTATTCGTCGCCTGCGGCATTACTTCCGGTAGCTCGATTGATTTTCGAATGACCGTCGGCGAGATATTTTCAGAAAAATCAGATTCCTTTTTGCTCTCTTCGCTCGTCAAATTTTGTTCTAATGAGGCGCTGTTATCCAGAACAAGATCTGTTTCCTCTGAATCCTCATCCTTATCCAAATCGATAAATCTTGTCGAATATTCCGAACGGGCGACAGTGACATTTCTTAGCGCAGGGCCACTATCGACTCCACGGATTGCGTTGCTGACATGCGCAAATGCCCCCCTGAAAGATTCTCCGAGATTGCTGAATGCTCTCGAGATCACGCCACCCAACTCCGCAAAAGCTCTGCCCACACGCCGAAAAAAAATCACCGCGACATTTTCACGGGATGTACGCCCCGCCAGAGCGCCCCCATCGTCTTCTAACCGCGGCGCCTGGTTTGCAGATGTGCCGCTCTGATTGATGTTGTTTCCACCCATAAAAAAAGCCCTCATGAAGTCGACCCGGTGTCGCGCATGAAGGCTTCGTAACCAAACAAGAAATTTTGTTCTTTGAATTTATGTCCTTCTTATACGTTACTTTTTTACCACAAAATCTTGAAAAAATTTCTTTTTAGAAATCAATTCTCATAAACCGACATACTCGCTAACAAAACAGCGAATGCTTCTGAAGGAATCGACAGCAAGCCCAGGTGCCCCAACGCGGCTAGCTAAAGGTATCGGTATGTTTTTACGTCTGACCAATCACAATGCATCAGCCGAAAGGCCAGGGGTTGAAACTGAAATATCCCAAAAGAAACACGGCCAGCGCGAGCAAAAACTTCTTCCAATCATGTTTCATGGTCAGGATATCCAGTAAGGAATCAGATCACGCCATCCGCGCGAAGTTGAGCAATTTGGTCAGGAAGGTATCCCAGCGACTCAAGCACGTTCTGATTATGCTCGCCCAACTCCGGACCCAGCCAGCGCGTGCCGCCGGGCGTTTCAGACATTTTTGGAGTAACCGCTGGCATCTTGATCGGCGAGCCATCGCTGAACGCATGTTGCTCGAACATCTGGCGCGCAAGAAACTGGGGGTCTTGCAGCATGTCGCGCACTGAATAGATTTTCGACACCGGCACATCAGCGGCTTTCAGTACCTCGAGTGCAACCTCAATCGTCTGCTGTTCACACCAGGACTGGATCGCACCATCAATCTCCGCAACGCGTACGACGCGTCCGGCATTGTTTGCCAGCTCAGGATCGTCCGCTAAATCAGTGCGGTCGATCGCGCGCATCAGCCGCTTGAAAATCGCATCACCATTGCCAGCAACCACAATGTTTTCGCCATCGGCCGTGGTGTAGGTGTTGGAAGGCACGATGCCGGGCAAGGCACCCCCGGTCCGTTCGCGAATGACACCGGCGTGGTCATACTCGGGCACCAGCGATTCCATCATATTGAATACCGCTTCGTACAAGGCCACATCGACCATTTGACCCTGCCCCGCCGTG
>JACCDJ010216140.1_pt1 | contig 10439 bp, 9 predicted proteins | sample 7444481 | NCBI WGS metagenome assembly JACCDJ01 (sample SAMN15323435, study PRJNA562643) | freshwater metagenome | isolation source: river surface water | place: USA:Blue River Watershed | collected 2017-08-15 | reverse complement strand
TATTCGAGGAATTATAAGCGGCTCCATTCACGGTCACCACTTTTCCATTTTGCACTACGACTTGATTAGGCCCCACATACTCTACAGTACAAAAACAGATGCGCTTGAAACTAAAAGAGTAATTCTCAATCTTCTTTTCGTTCCAAAGATTCAGATTCGCCGACGCGTCATCTAGCGGTTCTACCGTTTTGCAACCCCATAAACTAAAACAAAAAAGGACAAGTAATTTCTTCATTAGAGTGCTAAACGGGTGAATAGACCTATATTATCTTTTTCCATCTTCATGGGACCATAATAATCGAAATTAGCTCCTAAACCGACGGTGAATTTTCCCTTGGTTATACCAGCACGCAACATCAAGGCACTACGGGCGTGAGTTCCTTCACTTAGACTTGCGACATGTAAAATCTGCGCTTTGGAATAAAAAGAAAGGTCCTTCGAAATAGCCGGCTTAAATTCCACGATGCCTATAGTAGACATGTTTCGCGAAGGTTGGAAATTTATATTAGGATTCAATAAAAATAACCACGTTCGATTTGCCTTAAAAAACTGCAACCCTACCTGTGGCACTAAGCCTAATTTATAATGCCACTCGGCCCCAGCTGTCGCTCGAATATTTCCAAAAAGTTTATACGTGAGGTTATTCACAATCACTAATTCCGTCTCTGAAGCGGTGTTATTATAATCCACCATCCCAGTGCTGAGATTAAAATAACTCAACTTCCCATCCGCTGAAACGGGTCGATTAATAACCCCTATAAACTGAATACGGTTATTGCCAAAAGTCGCCTCCACCGGAAGAGGCGGAAGGGGAGCGTGGTTTTCTTGCGCGTAAGTAGCGCTAGCAAAGAGCAAAGAGCAAAGCAAAAAGAAAAAATATCCCCCCTTCGCGCTTTGAACTTTGAACTTTGATCTTTGATCTTTGATTTTCATACAAAATAATAAAATACCCAAGCAACGATCCCGCCAATTGCTAACCAAAGCATACCGTTCGTGCGTTTTTTCTTTAAAAATAATAACAAAATTAATCCAGTTAAGGAAATAACAATCATAAAGATGGCAGAGAAATCAATCACCCAAGACCACGATTTTCCGGTGTCCCGCCCTTTGTGCAAGTCGTTAATCACGGCGATGAGGCCCATCTTTGTTTCCGTTAATTCATATTTCCCGTCAGCGCGATTCACAAAGAAATCAGCGGTATAACCAGGCCCTTGAAAAGAAATCGAAATTTCTTCGTCGTCGATTCTAAAATCGTTCAATTGGCCTTTGATACTATGGTTCGCACGCAATTGTTCTACGATTTCGAGTTTAGGGATTTTGGCAGTATCAGCCACCGAAACCCAGGTAGCGTTTACGACTCCCTTTAGCTCAGAAACCACCGTACTTTCTGGAAACCAATCCACGTGATTCAGGGTCAAACCCGTCACTGAAAAGAACAATACAATAATGAAGCTAAACATCGACAAATAGATGTGCAGCCACCTCGACCACGTCGCTAAATCTCTCATTTACTTTGCTTTATAGACCAAAGATGCCGCTGTCATCTCCTCGCCACCTGGCAATGTTTGGCTAGCAGATTTCCCGTTAAACTTCATTTCTTGCTTTATCAACTGATACGTTCCGTGCTCGCGAGCCGCCTCAATGAACACGGTATATTTTCCCAAAGGTACATATTCCCCCGCATCATTCTTGCCATCCCACACTAAAGTATATTGCCCAGGGGCACGTGTTGCACCCGTCACCGAGGCCGCATCGAATTCCACTTCTCGTTTCGCAGCGAACCATGAACGCAAATCTGGCAACCAACGTGGCTTGTTATACCAAACAGCTATTCTTTTCACCGGCTTGTGGTTCTCATCTTCAATCCAAACCGCCACAAACGGGCGACGCGCGCGACCCTCGAATCGGGCTAATTCGAAATTGATGTCTAATGTCTGGCCAGCAGTCCACAATTTCTCTTTGACATTCACTAAACTGATTGCAGACTTCTCCGTGGAAGTTGCTGGCCAGTTATCACTTCTGTACTCCGCCCCGTCTTTATCCACGATTAAATAAGATGCCTCTGGATACTGCGCCGCTAAATCAATCGAAGCCGCCACGCCTAATACATTAAATGCCGTTGCTAAAGCCCCTGCCGTCACCGCATCTTTGTGCGCCACCGTTGCCGAAATCACTTCCGATGCAGGTTCCGCCGTCCGCGGATCCATAATGTGCGAATAATGTATGCCATCGATATCGGAACCTCTGCGGTAATCGCCAGAAGTCGCCACCGCCTTATTGTTTACTTGTATATAGCCCAAAACCTCGGCGTTCTCCCCCGGATTTCTCGGATCAGAAACCCCTATTTTCTCCGTCCAATCCCCTTTCACCACAAAATCACCCCCAATATTCACGACCACAGCAGCGACTCCTTCTTCTTTCATCGCCTCGTTCGCGGCTTTCTCCATCACATAGGACTTCGTGAAGCTGTGTAATTTCAATTCAGTTTCAGTTAAACGCGTAGCCCCATTTTCGTCTAGCGACCAATGCGGCTGATTTACTTCCTTCACCGCCAGTGCTAAGTCTGACGTAGAAGGAATTTCAGATGCCCACATTTTGGCAATATGCTCCGAGGCCGGATTCAAGGCTCCGTTCGTTTTTACATTCCATTCTTCGAAATGCTGTAACACCTCGCGTAATTCTGCAGAAATTTCGATGGATTCTCCGCGCGTTTCGCTCCAGGATGTAAACTCCGAGGAGGACATCGAAGACAAAAGTTCATTTAAGCGATTAATCTCCGCTAATACCTTGGATTCTGCGATGTTAGCCGCGGCTTCAGAAGAAGCGATAATCTTGAGGTCTAATGAAGTGCCTAATACATTTTCAAAATGAGCGGTTAATAAACCGTTAGCGGAGGACGCGCTAGGCGTTAAACCAAGTAGACTTAGAGCGATTGAATGGATCATAGGGTTTTTAATTAGACCACAATATTGAAAAATAAACTGTTTTAAGGAATGATTTTTGCGATAAAGCATGGAGATTTGTAGATATAATCGGTGAAATAATGAAAATCGAGATTTGGAGTGATATCATGTGTCCGTTTTGCTACATTGGCAAAAGGCATTTGGAAAAGGCACTAGAAACATTTCCGGGCAAGGACAAAGTGGAGATTGAGTGGAAGAGTTTCCAATTAGATCCTACCATTCCGATGGACCTGGGCGAAGAAACCAATGTGTACGATTATTTAGCTGCCAGAAAAGGCATCTCCTTAGAACAAGTGAAGTTGATGCACGACCGCGTTTCAGACATGGCAGAAGCTGTGGGTCTGCACTATGATTTTGATCAGGCTAAAGTCGCTAATTCCCTCAAATCCCACCACCTTATTCAATTCGCGAAAGACCATGGCAAAGGTGATGCCATCGAAGAACGCTTATTTCAAGCCTATTTTATGGAGGGCAAGAACCTTGCACTGGATGATGTATTGGTAGCATGTGGAGAAGATGTTGGGTTAAAGCGGGAGGGAATTCTCGAAGCCTTACAAGACGAAAATTACGCATACCGCGTGAAACAAGATATACAAGAGGGAGAAAATCTAGGTGTTCGAGGTGTTCCCTTCTTCGTTTTTGACAGAAAATACGGCATTTCTGGGGCAGAACCCATCGAAGTGTTTACGAAAACGTTAATACAAACAGCAGCAGAATGAAACAGCTCCTCTTTTTTTTACTCCTTCTACTATCGACTGCTACCATAGCACAAGATTCGACTTATGTCTCCGTCGAACTGAAAAATGGAAAAAGTGTATCAGGGCAGTTAATCCATAAATCAGAGGCAGAGGTGACTGTCGCTACCAAGGATATAGGCAAAGTTACCCTAGCCTGGTCTGCCATCAAGTCAATTAACATGATTTCAAAGGAGGGGAAAGGGCAAAACACGCACTCCACTCGTTATTTCTTTGCCCCATCTGCTATTCCTTTAAAAAAAGGAGACAAATATTACCAAAATGCCCTTTTTCTAGTCAATTCTTTCCAAGCAGGATTAACAGATCACTTCTCCATAGGGGGAGGATTAGTCGTCCCTTTCGCGCTTTTCATTACCCCTAAAATAGGGTACCAGGTAGCAGACAAAGTCCATGTGGGTGGAGGGATTTTATTTGCGACTTCTCTGATCGGAGGTTTGAATTTTGGAGTGGGAACCGTTTATGGATCGGTCACCTACGGAACAAAAGAAAGCAATTTAACCCTAAATACAGGATTAGGCGCCTATAATGAGAATACCGGATTTGGTAGAGATGATTATCATTGGAAATTTGCCAACAATCCGATGTTCACTTTGTCTGGAATGAAACGCATTTCAACTAAAGTCATGTTAATGACGGAGAATTGGTTTTTCTCGAATAAGACCGTTAATTATGACGCGAATGGTCAATTCCTAAATTCTTCGACAGCCTATAACGGGATATTGTCCGGAGGAGTAAGAATCACATTAGAACGCTCCGCCTTCGATGTGGGTTTTTTAGTTCCTACCAGCATTGAAGATGGAGCGATTCCTTATTTAGCTTATAACATTATGTTTTAAAGACTCTTTAAGTACTTAATACTAATCGGAACGAATTGCTCCTCTTGATTACTTTCATCCTCAATGAAGCAATGCTCGATGCCATTCTTCTTGGCTAACTTGATAATCGCCTTCCAATTTCCTTGACCCGTTCCCACCGGCACATCGTTTTCCGCTGGAGTGCCACCGGTTAAATCGCCTGCCACGCCTTTGCGTAGATCTTTCACGTGCATTAGTTTGAATCGCGTCGGGTATTTCTTCAATAATTTCTCTGGCATCGCAGCGCCACCGCCATGCATAGTCCATAATACGTCCATTTCGAAAGAAACGTATTCCGGATTCGTATTTTGGATAATGTAATCTAATAGTGTCTCATCTTTGCCAAATGGCTGGAATTCATAACCGTGATCGTGATAACAAAGTGTCAATCCGTTTTCTTTGAATTGCTTTCCTGCCTTATTGAATAAAGCAACTGCCTTTTCTGCTTCCTCAAGGGTAAATCCACCACGTACTTTGTGCGGAATCCAAGCACACATCACGAATTTTGCGCCCAGGGTTTTGGCATTCGCAATGGCCTCCGCTGGATTCTCTAATTGCTCATAACCCACGCCAGTAGACGGAACGCTGATCCCACGATCGGCACACATTTGCTTGAACTCTGCTGCGGTCTGTCCCTTTTGAGCACCCCCTTCAATTTCGGTGATACCCATCGATTTAATCAAGTCAAGTGTCTTCGCTACATCTTTAGGAAATTGATTTCGGAAAGTATAGGCTTGAACACCAAGAGGGTAGGTGTATAATTTTTGCGCTTGTAGGAAAGCAGGTAATGCCAAAAGGCATACGGTAACAAGGTGTTTAATTTTCATATTAGTATAGGTTTTGTGTAAAAATGACTTTTTTTTGTGAATAATTCGAGAAACTCAAAAAATATTTTAAGATGACTATCCGCTATATCCCACAGCCTAAAATTAGCGTTCAAGATTTCGTCGAGATCTTAGAAAAATCAACCTTGGGCTTGCGACGTCCACTACAAGACTTAGCGGCGATGCAAACGATGTTCGACCATGGGAATGTCTATGTGGGAGCATACGATGACGACAAATTAGTGGGTCTAGCGCGTGTAATGACTGATTTTGTCTACACTAGCTACCTGTCAGATCTGGCAGTTGATATGGACTACCAGCACCAAGGTATAGGAAGGCAACTGATTATAGAGGTAAAAAAATTCATTCCAAGAGCTAAAGTTATCCTGTTAGCAGCCCCTGCCGCCGAGGGCTATTATCCTAAAATAGGGATGAGAAAACATAGCCATTGTTATGTTTTAGACGACGTGGACGAAATCAAATAGTTTGGGGATTTCTTTGATTTTTAAACATTCTGTGCGATTTTTCGGTTTGAAAACCAAATAAACGTTTGGCTTTCAGTTTAAAACCCAAATTAATTCTATCATTTTTTAACCCAATTTTTGCAAAATTCATCACTTATGAAAACAAAAATTACTAGCCTTTTGACACTAATATTAGTGTTCATGATGCAGGTATCGTTCGCCCAGAAAGCAACGAAAACTGTAACAGGTACGGTAGCAGATGAGAACGGCCAACCATTAGTGGGCGCAACTGTTATCGTAAATGGAACAAAAACGGGAACAAACACAGACAAGTCTGGTAAGTTCTCGATCGCGGCCGCGGATGGCCAAACGTTAACATTCAGCTTCGTTGGTTACAACAAATCAACTGTAGCTGTAACAAGTGCCACTTCATCAGTTCAAGTGTCCTTGACATCTGACAATACGTTAGATGAAGTTATTGTGACGTCTTACAGCACGTCTACAAAACAATCCTTTACAGGTACGGCGAAAGTCGTAGATGCAAAAAACATCGAGCGTAAAAACTTCTCTAACATCTCTAAGGGATTAGCGGGTGAAGCAGCCGGTGTGACTGTCATCAACTCTTCTGGTCAACCAGGTACTTCAGCGACTATTCGTATCCGTGGTATCGGTACTGTTAACGGTAGCCGTGGTCCACTTTATGTATTAGATGGTGTGCCTTTTGAAGGAAACATTAACTCGATTAACCCAGGTGATATCGAAAACACAACGATCTTGAAAGATGCGGCCGCAACAGCAATCTACGGTTCTCGTGGTGCGAATGGTGTGGTTGTAATCAACACAAAGAAAGGTAGCAAAACAGGTGATGCAGTGATTGAACTAGAATTAAAGTCTGGTCAAAACATGAGCTTATTGCCTCGTTACAGTACCATCCGTAACCCAGAACAATACATTGGATTGACTTGGGAAGGTTGGTATAACAGAGGTGTTGCTTTAGCCAATGCTAACCCGACTGCTTACGCAAACACAAACTTGTTTGCAAACATGCCTAACTACAACATGTGGACTGTTCCAGCGGCTCAACTAATTGATCCTACCACAAGACAAGTAGTTCCTGGTACACCACGTCGTTACAACCCAGAAAATTGGGCTGATTTTGCTTTCCAAAACTCAAACCGTAACGAAGCAAACTTGAAAATCTCTGGAGGAAATAGCAAAACACGTTATTTCGCTTCATATGGCGCATTAGAAGATGTAGGTTACTCTGTAAACACAGATTACAAACGTTATTCTACTCGTTTGAACTTGACACACAACCCTAAGTCTTGGTTAAGCTCAACGACAAACATTGGATACTCGTATGGCGTGACAAACAACCCAGGTCAATCATCTGACTCAGGTTCCGTTTTCTGGTTTGTAGATAACTTGCCACCGATCTATCCTTTGTTCTTACACGATAACACAACATCTCAATACGTACGTGATCCATACTACAATGGATACCAATACGATTACGGTGTGGGTCGTGGTTTCGGTGCTTTAACAAACTCGATTGCTGATGCTAAATTAAGTATCCGTAACACCAAGTCACATGATGTAAATGCTGCGACTTCGTTGAATGTACAAATTACCCCTGCTTTGTCTTTAGAAAACAAATTAGGTTTACAGTACTCAAACGCTTCTTTGGACTACCAAAACAACCCTTTCTACGGTCCTAACGCAGGTCAAGGGGGTTATATCTACAAGCAGAAGACAGAAAACTTAAACTACAACTTGTTAAACTTATTACGTTACAAGAAGTCGTTTGACCTACACAATGTAGAGGCATTCGTCGCACACGAAAGCTATGCAACGGAAACGAAGTATATGTGGGCTTCAATGTATAAGCTAGTTATGCCGGACGGTGTCGAATTCAACAACGCGGTTATTTCTAACCCTCCACAATCGTATTTGAATAATTACACGTTAGAATCGTATTTTGGTCAATTGAGCTATGATTATGACGGGAAATACTTCTTATCTGCTACAGTAAGACGTGATGGATCGTCTCGTTTCTTGAAAAACAAATGGGGTGATTTCGGTTCAGTGGGTGCTGCATGGTTAGTGTCTAAGGAAGCGTTCATGGAAAATGTTCCATTGATTAAAGATTTGAAGTTAAAAGCTTCTTATGGTCTAATTGGAGAACAAGGTGGTATCGGTCTTTATCCTGGATATGACTTATTCCAAGTACAAAACTTGAACTCAAACATCTCTTTATCTTTCGTGTCTAAAGGTAACCCAGATTTAACGTGGGAGATTTCGAAGCAAATGCAGGTAGGTGCTGAATTCAAATTAGGCAAATATGTAGACGTAGCTATCGATTACTACACGAAGACAACTGATAACTTGATTTTTGATCGCCGTGTAGGACCTTCAGTGGGTTATGCATCACTTCGTGTGAACGATGGTGCCTTACGTAACACAGGTCTTGAATTTGATATCACAGCGCACTTGTTACAGTCTAAGAAGAACTATTTAGACTTCACTATCAACGGTGAGATGATCGAAAACCGCATGTTACGCTTACCAATCGACCCAGCAACGGGTAAGGAGAAAATCATCGATATCGATGGTATCTACGGTAGAGCAGTAGGTCACTCCATCTTCGATTTCTACACTCGTGAATTCGCAGGAGTTAACCCTGAGACAGGGGTTTCTGAGTGGAACGTATATTGGGTAGATTCAAATGCAGATGGTATTCGTCAAACCGCAGAAAACATCAAGTCAATGGCTGATTTTGAGGCAACGGCAACGGCAGAAACCTTGAAAAATGTAAAAGTTTCTCGTACAGCTACGTACGCAGATGGTACGACTAAGTTCATTAACAAGTCCCCATTCCCTAAAGTAAGAGGAGCGTTCACATTAAATGGTGGATTAGGAAATTTTGACATCAGTGCTCAATTCCTTTACAGCTTAGGTGGCTATGCGTATGATGGAGCTTATGCTAACTTAATGAACTCAGGTGGTGCTGCAGGTGGTAACAACTACCATACAGATATCTTAGCTCGTTGGACAGCAAAAGGTCAGGCGACTGATGTACCTCGTTTATCTGCAGGTCAAGATGCGAACGTAAACTCAGCATCGACACGTTTCATTACGAAATCAGATTTCTTAACGTTGAATAATATTCAGATTGGATATAAAGTCCCTAGCAAATTCTTCACAAACAGCCCTATTTCAGGTGTTTACATCTGGGTGTCTGGAGATAACTTGTTCTTAGCTTCTGCTAGAAATGGTTTTAACCCTAGCTCGGCAGAAACTGGAAGTTCTGATCAATACCGTTATTCACCATTGTCTACATTGACAGCTGGTTTACGCGTTAAGTTTTAATTTTTTAAACGAAATAGAAAGATGAAAACAGTATATAAATTTTTATTTGCGGCTGTCCTAATGGGAACAGTTAGTTGTAAAGAAGAATTTTTACAGACGGAACCGACCGAATTGATTTCAGCGAATCAAATCGCAGAAGCGTCTGCTTTAAATCCTAGTTTACAATCTGCGAACGTAGCAGGTATTTATGCAACGATGTATGGCGCGGGAACGGGCGGTACTACGGGACACGATGACTTCGGTCATAAGTCTTACGATATGTATGGGGACTTATTATCAGGTGATATGGCCTTAACTTCGGTTATCTATGGCTGGTTCAGAACGATCACAGAATTCCAAACAACGGTAGATTATACTTTCCAAGATAACTACCAAGTATGGCGTTTCTACTACCGCCTTATCTTTGCTGCAAACACCGTAATCGACGGTTTAGGTGGAAGTGATGCAATCCCTGCAACAGCAGCAGGTCGTTGGTACATGGGTCAGGCTAAAGCAATGCGTGCTTTCTCTTATTTCTACTTAGCGCAGTATTTCCAAAACGAATACAACCCTTCTGAGAAGATTTTACCATTGTATACAAACACGAAAGATCCAAACTTGCCTAAGAGCACAGCTGCGGATGTCTACGCGTTAATGGTAAAAGATTTAACAGATGCACAAACTTTATTAGCTGACTTTAATCGCGCTAATAAATCGGAAGTAAACGCTGCTGTAGCGAAAGGTATGTTAGCGTATGTTCATGGTGCGATGGGTAACAACGCAGCAATGAAAACGGTTACGGCTGATGTCATTGCAAACGGTGGTTTCAAAATCATGACAGCTGCTGAAGTGACTGGAGGATTTAACAACTTATCCACTAGCCAATGGATGTGGGGTGTTGATATCACGACTGACTCAAAACTAAACTTGATCTCTTGGTGGGGCCAAATGGACCTTTACACGTACTCATACGCTTGGGCGGGTGACATCAAAGGTATGGATAAAGCATTATATGATGCAATCCCAGCTAATGACATCAGAAAGACACAGTTCTCTACTGCGAACAAGTTAGCTCCAATCGGTAAGTTCTATCACCCGAACAAAGTAATCGGTGGTCAGAGAACAATCGACGCGGATTACATCTACATGCGTGTAGAAGAGATGTACTTGTTAAATGCTGAAGCTTGTGCGAAAACAGGTGACGAAGCAGGTGCAAGAAAGTCTTTAAAAG
>JACCDJ010016808.1_pt1 | contig 10440 bp, 8 predicted proteins | sample 7444481 | NCBI WGS metagenome assembly JACCDJ01 (sample SAMN15323435, study PRJNA562643) | freshwater metagenome | isolation source: river surface water | place: USA:Blue River Watershed | collected 2017-08-15 | reverse complement strand
GAGTTGCTCGCATGTCTGATCCAGACATGATTCAGAAGATTCAAGCAGCAGTTTCAATCCCAGTTATGGCGAAGGTTCGTATCGGTCATTTCGTCGAGGCTCAAATTATTGAGAGCCTAGGAGTTGATTACATTGATGAATCCGAAGTTCTAACTCCAGCAGATTACACAAACCATATTGATAAGTGGAATTTCAAAGTGCCATTCGTTTGTGGTGCCACAAATCTTGGAGAAGCTCTCCGCCGTATCAATGAAGGTGCGGCCATGATTCGCTCAAAGGGTGAAGCCGGCACCGGAGATGTTTCTAATGCGATGACACATATGCGCACTATCGGTGGCGAGATTCGTCGACTCACTTCGATGCGTGAAGATGAACTCTATGTCGCGGCGAAAGAACTTCAGGCTCCATATGCGCTAGTAAAGGAAGTTGCCGAGACAGGCAAGCTCCCAGTTGTTCTCTTCACCGCTGGCGGAATTGCTACTCCAGCTGATGCTGCTCTGATGATGCAGATGGGTGCCGATGGTGTTTTCATTGGTTCAGGAATCTTTAAATCCGGAAATCCTGCACATCGCGCCGCTGCATGCGTCAAGGCGACAACATTCTTTGAAGATGCGAAGGTTCTTGCAGATGTCTCTCGCGGTCTAGGTGATGCGATGGTAGGAATCAATGTTTCAGATATTCCTGTTCCTCATCGCCTTGCTGAACGTGGTTGGTAATTCCAACTCATTCGATGAAGTTTGAGATCTAATGAAGGTTGGAGTCTTAGCCCTACAAGGTGATTTCCGCGAACATATAGCTGCCGCTGAGAATTGTGGCCATTCAGCTATTCCGGTTCGGCGTGAATCAGAGCTTGCTGAAATCGATTGCCTTATTCTTCCAGGCGGTGAATCAACAACCATTATTCATCTCGCACAAACATTTGGGATCTACGAACCAATTAAGAAGAGAATTGCTCAAGGGCTGCCGGTGTATGGATCTTGCGCAGGGATGATTCTCTTAGCCGAGAAAGTTATCGACGGAACTCCAAACCAGAGAACATTTGGCGGTCTTGAAATAACAGTTCGACGAAATGCTTTCGGTCGCCAAGTTGAATCATTTGAAAGCGAACTCGACTTTTTGGGGAAGAAGATAAACGCTGTTTTCATTCGCGCCCCGTGGGTAGAAGAGCACTCCAAGCAGGTCACAGTTCTTGCAACTGCGGCGGGCCATCCTGTGGCGGTACAGCAAGGGAAGGTTTTGGCTACAAGCTTCCATCCTGAATTAACCGATGAATTAAGCGTTCATCGCTACTTTTTTGATGAGATCTGCAAAGCGGGTTAAAGTTTGCCCATTAGGGAGAGCTAGCTCCCCTCGAAGTGATTGAGGTGTTCCATGTCAGGCCATTCCAAATGGGCAACGACAAAGCATAAGAAGGCTGTGATCGATAGCCGTCGCGCGAAGAACTTTGCCAAATTGATTAAGGCGATTGAAGTAGCTGCCCGTAATGGCGGTCCAGAAGTTGATGGAAACCCAACTCTCTTTGATGCGATTGCAAAGGCTAAGAAGAATTCCATGCCTGCCGACAATATTGAGCGCGCAGTTAAACGTGGTGCCGGCCTCGAATCTGGTGGAGCCGATTGGCAGACAATCATGTACGAGGGATATGGCCCTAATGGCGTTGCCATCATGATCGAATGTCTCTCTGATAATCGCAATAGAGCGGCATCAGAAGTACGTGTTGCCGTAACGCGCAATGGTGGAACCATGGCCGATCCTGGTTCGGTCTCGTATCTCTTTAACCGTAAGGGTGTCATCATCGTGAATAAGGCGATTGGTGCAACCGAAGATTCAATTCTCGAAGCAGCTCTCGATGCCGGCGTTGAAGAAGTAAATGACCTCGGAGAATCGTTTGAAGTTGTTTGCGAAGCAAGTGATCTGGTTGCAGCACGTACCGCACTTCAGAGCGCTGGAATCGATTATGAGTCAGCTGATTCATCATTCCTACCTTCAATGCAGATTCCACTGGATGCTGAAGGGGCACAGAAAGTGTTTGAACTCATCGATGCTATTGAGGAGCTCGATGATGTGCAGAACGTCTACTCGAACTTTGATGTATCAGATGAGGTTATGGCGAGCCTTTCATAGGCTTTAGGGCCTTCTGCGCCTAGGCTTGGAAATTATGAGCCACCCACATCTTCGCGTACTGGGCGTTGACCCAGGTTTAACGCGATGTGGAATCGGCGTTGTTGAAGGAGCCGTTGGTAAACCTCTGTCACTCGTTGGCGTAGGAGTCATTCTCACGCCAGTCGATGCGCCATTAGAGAAACGCTTACTTCAGCTTGAGGCCGAACTTGAGGAATGGATCTCTCTTCATAAACCAAGTGTTATCGCGGTAGAGCGTGTCTTCTCACAACACAATGTTCGAACTGTCATGGGAACTGGGCAAGCAGCCGGTATTGCACTTCTTGTGGCTGCGCGGCGAAATATTCCGGTTGTCATGCACACTCCATCCGAAGTGAAGGCTGCAGTAACTGGGTCGGGTAGGGCTAACAAAGCTCAAGTCGCAGAGATGGTTAAGCGGCTACTGAATCTTGAGACCATTCCGAAACCAGTTGATAGCACTGATGCTCTTGCCTTAGCAATTTGCAATATTTGGCGGGGTGCTGGAAATTCAAAGTTCGAAGAGGCGCTTAAGAATGAGAAGAGTCGCTTAGCTAAGTTGGTGAAGAAGTGATTTCACTTGTAACAGGAATCGTTCGCTCCATTGCAACTGATAAAGCTGTACTTGAAGTTGGGGGAGTCGGTTTATCACTTTCGATTACTTCGCATACGAGTTCTCAACTGCACCTAGGGGCAAGTGCGCAACTCTTTACATCTTTGGTAGTACGTGAAGATTCACTCACACTCTTTGGCTTCCTAGACGAGCAAAGTCGAAATACATTTGAGCTTCTTCAGACCGTTTCTGGGATTGGTCCGAAAGTTGCCTTAGCGGTACTGGGATCGCACACCGCGGACTCTCTAGCTAAGGCGATTGCTCAAGAAGATATTAAGGCTATTGAGAAAGTTCCAGGAATAGGAAGAAAGGGTGCCCAAAGGTTGATCCTTGAATTGAAAGGCAAACTTACAGATTTCGGATCGGTGGCGACAGTTCACTCTCATCAACCAATTTGGCGAGAACAGCTGATGTCAGCTTTGATTTCACTTGGTTATTCTTCAAAAGAATCAGATAACGCGATCAATGAAGTAGTCGCCCAATACAACGAACAAGGGATAGAGCCTTCGACCCTCGAGCTTTCTGAGCTATTAAAGAGGGTTCTTCAATCAGGACGTAGAAGTTAAATGAGTAGTGATCGTTTAGTTTCGGGAGAAACTACAGGGGATGAATCTTCAATAGAGCATGCCCTTCGCCCTAAGACGCTCAATGATTTTATTGGCCAGCATCGCGTCCGCGAACAGATTGATGTCCTTCTCTCTGCTGCAAGAAAGAGAGGATCAGCGGCGGATCACATCTTGCTTAGCGGTCCGCCCGGTCTAGGCAAGACAACACTTGCAATGATTTTGGCATCGGAGATGCAAACTCCCATTCGCATCACAAGTGGACCTGCAATCACGCATGCAGGAGATCTTGCAGCGATTCTCTCTTCTCTAGTTGAGGGCGAAATTCTCTTCCTCGATGAAATTCATCGCTTGCCGAGACCAGCCGAAGAACTGCTCTATCTTGCAATGGAAGATTTCCGCGTTGATATAGTCGTTGGTAAAGGACCTGGTGCAACGGCGATTCCACTCCAGCTTCCGCATTTCACTCTTGTTGGTGCCACCACACGGGCGGGATTACTGCCTTCGCCACTGAGAGATCGCTTTGGTTTCACAGCTCATCTTGATTTCTATGACTCTTCTGAGCTACAGGAAGTAATCTCGCGCAGCGCTGCGCTATTGGCACTCGATATTGATAAGAAGGCGATAGCTGAGATTGCAGGTAGGTCTCGAGGAACTCCTCGCATAGCAAATCGTTTGCTTCGAAGAGTCCGTGATTACGCTCAGGTCAGAGGCGCAGATAAATTGACCCACGAGGATGCAGAAAAAGCTCTGCTTATGTATGAAGTTGATGAGAAAGGGTTAGATCGCCTCGATCGTTCAGTTCTTATCGCACTCATCGATCGATTTAATGGAGGACCTGTAGGGCTTTCGACTCTAGCAATTGCAGTGGGCGAGGAGACCGAGACCGTCGAATCGGTAGCAGAGCCTTTCCTCGTCCGAAATGGATTTATGGCACGGACCCCAAGAGGCAGAGTTGCTACCGCCCTCGGTTGGGAACATGTGGGACGTACACCACCTGCGGGAAGTGCGACCCTTTTCGACACACTCGCGCCTGACGCCTAGACTCTGCTCTTATGTCCACACCTACTAAACCAGTGAAGACCTCAAGCCGCCCATTGCGCGCCCTCATTCTCCTAGCGATTATCTTCGTCGGGTTAATCGGAACTGTGCTGATCCAGGGAGCGACCTCTGTTCGTCTTGGTCTTGATCTCCGCGGAGGAACGAGCGTTACGCTCCAACCTCGCGCATCAAATGACTCAAATAAAATTACATCGGAAGCTATTGATCAAGCGGTCTCGATTATTCGTCAACGCGTTAACTCACTCGGTGTTGCCGAGTCTGAGGTTACTGCGCAGGGAAGCGGAACTAACCGTCAAATCGTGATCTCTGTGCCGGGAGATTCAGGGCGTCGCGTTGTTGATTTGGTGGGACAAACTGCCGAACTTCGATTTAGACAGGTATTGGCAGAATCTGCAGGTCTAGGTGGAAGCGGTTCCGATACTGCAACGCCTGCTTCAGGTGTCAGCGCCGCAATCAATGCACAATTTGCTGCACTCGATTGTACAAATCCTTCAAGCTTGCAAGGAACAGGTGCAGATGCACCAACAGACACGATCGTGGCTTGTTCTCGCGAAGGCGGAAGTAAATACATTCTCGCGCCGGCAGAAGTTTTAGGTCGTCAAGTATCTAAGGCATCTTCTGGAATCGACCAGCAAGGTGCTAGCGCTTGGTATGTATCCCTTACATTTAACGGAGAAGGTACAAAGGCTTTTGGGGCCCTCACAACACGCGTCACCTCGCTTCCTTCACCACAGAATCAAGTAGCAATTGTTCTTGATGGTCTTGTAGTTTCAGCGCCAGTTATTAATGAAGCTATTCCATCTGGCAACGCACAGATCACAGGTTCATTCACACAGGTTGAAGCTGCAGATCTTGCAAATGTTCTGAAATACGGAGCGCTTCCACTCGCATTTGATCGCGGAGAAATTCAGCAGGTTTCACCAACCCTTGGTTCTGAACAACTACGCGCAGGTTTGCTTGCCGGATTCCTTGGTCTTGGACTTGTAATCCTGTTCTCGTTGATTTACTACAGAGCGCTCGGAATCGTAAGCGTGAGCTCGCTAATTGTCGCGGCAGCTCTTACCTATATTCTCTTCTTAGTTCTCGGTGAAACAATTGGATTTACCTTGACCTTGGCTGGAATTGCAGGTGCCATCGTCGCGATTGGTGTTACCGCTGACTCATTTATCGTTTACTTTGAACGTGTTCGTGATGAGGCTCGTGAAGGAAGATCCCTTCGCACAGCTGTAGAAACCGGTTGGACCAGAGCGCGTCACACAATTATCGTGGCGGATATGATCTCGCTTCTTGCGGCGATTCTTCTCTACTTCTTTGCAGTTGGTAACGTGCGAGGGTTCGCATTTACTCTTGGTCTAACAACTGTCGTCGACTTAATTGTTGTATTTATGTTCACAAAGCCACTTCTTACCGTCATTGCACGTTGGAAGTTCTTTGCATCGGGTCATCCGCTCTCGGGATTCTCAGATAAGAGCGTTGGCTTAAAGAGTAATAATCAGACAACTGTGGAGGCATAAGACAATGGCTAAATTCTCTGGTCTCGGTGGTCGTCTTTACTCGGGCGAGACATCATTTAATATCGTTGAAAATCGCAAGCGTTGGTACTCAATCTCTGCGATCTTCCTCTTGATCTCCTTGGGAGCCTTGATTGTTCAAGGACTTCACCTAGGACTCGAATTCAAAGGCGGAGCTTCATTTACGCTCAACAAGCCAAATGTGACGATTGAGCAAGCACGCGCCTCTGTTGAAAGCATCAATATCCCAGGTGAGATTATTGTTCAGAAGATCGGTGACTCCAAAGTTAGAATCCAAACAGGAGCCCTGACTTCAGCGGAGTCAACAGCGATCGAAACAGCCTTGACTACAACTTTCGGTGTCTCAGCTGAATCAATTGATACCCAACTCGTTGGTCCATCATGGGGCAAGGAGATCACCAAGAAAGCCCTTTATGGTCTTGTCGCATTCTTACTTGCCGTAATGCTCTTCCTTGCAATGGCATTTGAACCGAAGATGGCGATCGCCGCGATTGTTGCGGTTGTCCACGACGTCTTTATCACCGTGGGTATTTATGCCCTAGTCGGGTTCGACGTTACTCCTGCGACCATCATTGGATTCCTAACAATCCTGGGCTATTCGCTCTATGACACAGTTGTGGTCTTCGATAAGGTCCGCGAGAATACAAAATCAGTTGCTGCATCAAGTAAGCAGACTTATTCTCAAGCTGCAAACCTTGCGGTAAACCAGACGATTGTGCGCTCAGCAAATACATCAATTATCGCGCTTCTTCCAGTCGGCTCAATTCTCTTTGTTGGAGCCGGCCTACTTGGTGCTGGAACGTTGAAGGATCTTTCCCTTGCTCTCTTTATCGGCCTAGCGGTTGGTACTTATTCTTCAATCTTTATCGCTCCACCATTCCTTGCCCAACTTCGTGAGAAGGAGCCAGCAATGCAGGCACTTGCAAAGCGCGTTGCGGCTCGCGGGGGAGCAGCGACACCTGTAGCAGAAGTTAAATCTGTTCGACCTTCTACTGGAAGCGGACCTCGCAACCAACCAAAGCGCAAGGGTCGCAAATAACCTAAAGCTTTATGGAGACAGAGACCTTATTAGCGCCGCTCGTTGACGCTCTTAAGGAGCATCACCCAACGTCGAATGAGAACGAGATTCGACGTGCCTTCGAAGTCGCACGCAAGGCTCACGAAGGACAATTTCGTAAATCTGGTGAAGATTACATAACTCATCCGGTCGCAGTCTCATTGATCTTGGCAGAGCTCGGGCTCAACGAGACAACAATCATCGCTTCGCTCTTGCACGATACGGTTGAAGATACGCCCTACTCACTGGATCAACTTCGCGCGGACTTTGGCGAAGAGATTTCGAACCTGGTGGACGGTGTTACCAAGTTAGATAAATTGACTTACGGACCAACCGCTGAAGCTGAAACCGTTCGCAAGATGGTAATTGCCATGTCTCGAGATATTCGCGTTCTCGTAATCAAGCTCGCCGATCGATTGCACAATGCACGCACTTGGGGTTTTGTTTCTAGTGAAAGTGCAACTAGAAAGGCGCGAGAGACTCTCGACATCTATGCGCCCCTTGCTCATCGTCTTGGAATGAATGCGATTAAGTGGGAACTTGAAGATCTATCTTTTGCTGTTTTGGAACCGAAGAAGTTTGAAGAGATTTCGCGACTAGTCGCCGAACGTTCGCCTTCCAGAGATGCACTGACTGCTGAAGTTATCTCGACCGTTGAATCGGATCTGGCTGCAGATTCCATATCAGCAAGTGTTACAGGTCGAAAGAAACACTTCTTCAGCGTTTATCAAAAGATGGTTGTGCGCGGAAGAGAGTTCAACGATATTTATGATCTAGTTGGAATACGTGTTCTAGTAAATGATGTGAAGGATTGCTACGCAGTTCTGGGATCTATCCATGCTCGCTGGAGTCCTGTACCGGGAAGATTCAAAGATTACATCGCGATGCCTAAATTCAATCTTTATCAATCTCTTCATACCACTGTCATTGGCCCAACAGGTAAAGCGATTGAAATCCAGATCAGAACGTACGAAATGCATTCCAGAGCTGAATTCGGAATTGCTGCTCATTGGAAGTACAAGCAAGGGGGAGACCCTGAAGGGAACTCTCCCGAGATGTTGTGGCTACGCCAATTGCACGAATGGCAGAAGGAGACAGAGGATCCGTCTGAATTTCTTGAGGCGCTTCGCTTCGACTTGGGAAGTCCTGAGGTCTTTGTATTTACACCCAAAGGATCTGTCGTCGCACTTCCAGGTGGTTCGACTCCGGTTGATTTCGCATTCTCAGTTCATACAGATGTGGGTCTGCGCTGTGCGGGTGCGAAAGTTAATGGTCGCCTAGTTCCTCTTGAATCAAAACTTAAGAACGGCGACGTTATTGAAATTGTTACCAATAAGAGTGAACATGCTGGCCCTAGTCGAGATTGGCTAAATTTTGTAAAGAGCCCACGAGCTCGATCAAAAATTAAGGCCTGGTTCAGTAAAGAGAGGCGAGAAGAAGCAGTCGATGCAGGTCGTGAGTCAATTGCTCGCCAGATGCGTAAGGCAGGGCTTCCGTTACAGAAGATTTTTGCTGGCCAATCTCTACTTGAGTTGGCTCACGATATGCATTACGCCGATATCGATGCGCTCTACAGCGCCGTAGGTGATGGGCACGTTTCTTCTTCGTCAATCATCGAGAAGTTAGTTGCGAGTATTGGTTCAGAGGATTCCCATCCGCAGCCTACGATTGAACATATTCCGACAGGCGTGCAGGCAGCGCGCAGAACTTCGAGTGCAATCGAAGTTGAAGGCGTCGATGATGTCCTCGTTAAGTTGGCACGATGCTGCACGCCGGTACCGGGAGATGAAATCATGGGATTCATTACAAAAGGATCTGGTATCTCAGTTCATCGAGAGGATTGCATTAACGCAGGCGACTTAAGAAGGCATCAATCCGAACGAGTTGTAGGTGTTAAGTGGCTCGCGGGAGCTGCGAGTATCTTCCTAGTAAATATTCAGGTAGAGGCGCTCGATAGAGCTCGCTTGTTGGCTGATGTAACTCGCACGCTCTCTGAGCAACATGTGAACATTCTCAGCGCAGCTGTTAGTACCTCAAAAGATCGTGTAGCAATCTCTCGATTCACCTTTGAGATGGCAGATGCAAAGCATCTAGATTCAGTTCTTGCTGCAGTAAGAAATATTGAAGGCGTCTACGACGTCTACCGAACCTAGTCAGAAATAAATTAATTAAATTCGGCGAGGTGCTTCTTGGCTTCTTCTAGCCAGACAGTACGTGCCTCAGCAGATTCAAGAGCTTCTTTAGCCTTCTTTTCGTTACCGGCAGTAGTTGCCTTTGCAGCTGCCTTCTTATAGTTCTCAATTGACTCCTCGAGCTGAGCTACAACTTCAGCAGCACGAGCCTTCGCAGAAGGATCCGTCTTGCGCCATATTTCAGCCTCAGCAGATTTGATTGCCTCTTCGACCTTTGCGATTCGCGCTTCAAAGGCGGCACGCTTATCGCGATGGGTAATACCGATCTTCTCCCATGAGCGCATGAGATCACGAAGTGAGTTCTTGGCTGCCTTTACATCTGTAAATGGAATAAGAGCTTCAATCTGAAGAATGAGTTCTTCGCGCTTTGCAAGATTTGCAACCATAGAAACTTCGCGCTTTTCAAGGTCTGCATTCTTTGCAGCGAAGAATTGATCCTGGGCCGCTTTAAAACGTGCCCAATTCTTAGCATCATCGCTCTTCTTTCCACGACCTGCAGCCTTCCAAGAATCCATCAAGACTTTAAATCGACGAGCAGTAGCAACCCAATCAGTTGACGTTGCAAGCTTCTCGGCTTCATCGATAATCGCCTTCTTAGCTTCTGTGACCTTCTCAGATGTTGCCTCGAGTTGTGCAAAGTGGGTGCGACGGCGCTTATCAAATTTATTTCTTGATGCCGAAAAACGCTTCCAGAAGTCCCCATCTGTCTTCTTATCTAAACGAGGAGCAGCTTTCCACTCTTCCAAGAGCGCTTTGAGGCGATCGCCTGTAACTTTCCAATTCTCTGAGAGGGCGAGCGATTCCGCCTCGGCAACAATCTTCTCTTTCTCAACGATAATCTGTTCGCGACGTGCCGCCTTTGCCTCAGCTTCGGCAGCTTTTTTGGATTCGTAAGCCTCGCGATGACCTTCGATGAGCGGCTCAATCTGTTCAACGGATTGAGCTAGTGCAGCTAAATCTCCAACACCATTGAGTTCGCGAACCTGCTGACGCAACTTCTTTACCGCTTCATAAGCATCCTGAGGAACCATGGCACCGCTTGTAATGCGAGCGGCTGTAAGTGCAACCTCTGATGCAAGGGCTTCAAATTTTCGTACAAAATAGGCGAGAGCTTCTTCAGCGCTCTTTCCTGGATATGAACCGACAGGTTTTTCGCCTTCATTTGTTCTGACAAAGACCGTTCCATCTTCACCAACGCGACCAAATTGTGATGGATCTCCGATGAGTGCAGATGCTGCGCTGGCAACAGAGGACTGTGGCGTTGAATGAGTATTAGCCATTG